>Ga0224508_10002024_pt1 | contig 17709 bp, 16 predicted proteins | sample SF_Jan12_sed_USG_4_FD_170157 | JGI IMG/M metagenome (GOLD analysis project Ga0224508, IMG submission 170157) | Sediment microbial communities from San Francisco Bay, California, United States - SF_Jan12_sed_USGS_21 | ecosystem: Environmental > Aquatic > Marine > Sediment | place: USA... | reverse complement strand
CGAGACGAATTCGGATATATCTCCGCCCATACTGCAGATCTCGCGGACGAGACTGGCGGAGATGTAGGTGTATGTTTCAGTCGGGGTCAGGAAGACAGATTCGACATCCGCTGTCAGGTGGCGGTTCATGTTGGCCAGCTGAAACTCGTATTCGAAATCGGAGATGGCGCGAAGCCCCCTGATAATGACCCGCAGACCGTGATCTGTCGCGAAATTGACGGTGAGCCCGGTGTACCCCATGACTTCAACGTTGTCGAAATCCGCGAGCACTGTCTGGGCCAGTTCAACCCGCTCCTCTAGAGAGAACATGGGCTCTTTGCTCGGGTTGGCAGCAATCGCGACTACTACCCTGTCGAACAAACGAGTTGCCCGCCGCACCAGATCCTCATGGCCGAGAGTTATCGGATCAAAGGTACCCGGATACATTGCAGAAACTGCCATCTACTCGCTCCTTCAGTCTGGCGTTCTCGTCCTGACGAGAGAATAGCTTACTTTGCCGGCAACTTTCTCATGTGTAACGGCCCAACCGTCCGGAAACGCCGGTCTTGTGCGGCCCTTGCCCTGCTCCAGATATATGATCGCATTCCCTGCCAGCCAGCTATTCTTGTGTAGGCGATTACACAAATCGGCGAGCATGTCCGCTTCGAACGGCGGATCGAGAAAAACGATATCGAATGGCAACGGGTCGGCTCTGCTCAGGTAGTCGAGAGCGTCCCTTTGATAAACGTGCGCGTTGCTTGCTTCCAGATCACTCAGGTTCTTTCGTATCGCTTCGGCCAACGCGGCGGATTTTTCGATAAAGACTACGTGAGCAGCACCGCGCGATAATGCCTCGATTCCGAGGGCGCCCGTGCCGGCGAAAAGGTCGAGGCAACGTGCTCCCTCCGTTACCGGGCTAAGCCAGTTGAACAGAGTCTCCCGGATCCTCTCCGACGTCGGCCGCAATGCCGGATCATCGATTATCTGCAACAGACGACTGCGCCATTTTCCCGCTACAATACGCAGCCGTCCCGGCAGCGATCGATTGTGGCCTGGACGCTTAACTCTCGCCATGTCTCCCTCGCAGCAAGAACGGAACTATCAAAAAAAGACGTGTGACCGCGTCAGTGTAGGTTATTTGACGAGTACTTGAGCGCATGAATTGACGATGCATCGACCAGAAAATACATCAGACTCCGGTAAGCGTGGTGGATTCATCAAGCGCCTTCGCGCCCGGCTCAACAGTGGAGATTCGTGGCTTACTTACGATCTTGGCAATCTTGCCCCCGGCGGCAAGATTGACGAAGACGTGCTCGACGAGCTGGAGGCGCAGCTCGTTATGGCGGACGTTGGTGTTGAGACTGCGGCAACAATCATCGGGGATCTGCAAAAATGCCTTGCCCGCAAGGAACTGAAAGACGTCGACGCGTTGACGGAGGGCCTCCGTCAGTCAATGACCGAAATCCTGGAAACGGTGCAACAGCCGCTGGTCATTCCGGAAAGCGATAGCCCGTTCGTTATCTTAATGGTCGGCGTTAACGGCGCCGGCAAGACGACGACGATCGGCAAGCTGGCGAAACGGCTAAAGCATGACGGATACACACTCATGCTGGCAGCCGGAGATACTTTTCGCGCCGCCGCCGTCGAACAGCTGCAGGCCTGGGGCGAGCGCAATGAGGTGCCTGTTATTTCGCAACAAGCGGGAGCCGATCCGGCAGCCGTCGTCTTTGACGCGTACGAGGCCGCGCGATCCAGAAATATCGATGTCCTGATCGCCGACACGGCAGGCCGCCTGCAAAATCAGAAAGGCCTGATGGATGAGCTTGCGAAGATCAAGCGAGTCGTGTCGCGGCATGATGCGCAAGCGCCGCAGGAGATTATGCTGGTACTTGATGCGAGCCAGGGTCAAAACGCTTTGGTGCAGGCGCAAAAGTTTCACGAAGCGCTGCGATTAACAGGAATTACCGTGACCAAGCTGGACGGCAGCGCCAAGGGGGGTATTCTGCTGTCGATAGCCGGCAAGCTCAGCGTACCCGTACGCTTTATCGGTATCGGCGAAGCAGCCGAGGACATGCAGCCCTTTCGGGCTGCCGAATACGTTGATGTCTTGTTACAAAGCAAGCGAAAGCATGGGGCCGGATTGCCGTGATTCGAATCGAAGACGTTACGAAGAGATTCCCGGGCGGCCAGGAGGCCTTGAGAGGCCTGTCAGTGTCGGTCGACAGGGGAGAGATGGTCTTCATAACCGGTCATTCCGGCGCCGGAAAGAGCACGCTGCTGCGTTTGATTGCCTTGATCGAGAGGCCGACGAGCGGACGGGTCATCGTCGATGGGCAAAACACTGGTCGTGTATCCAAGCGAAAAATCCCTGCGTACAGGCGACAGATTGGCATGGTGTTTCAGGACCATAAGTTGTTGTATGACCGGCCTGTATTCGACAACGTCGCTTTGCCGCTCATCATATCCGGCACAGGACACCGCGACGCCGGCAGACGTGTCCGTGCAGCTCTCGATCAGGTCGGCCTGTTAAGCAAGGAAAAGCAGCTTCCCGAAACGCTTTCAGCCGGTGAGCAGCAGCGTGTCGGAATAGCGCGCGCCATTGTCAGCCGACCAAAGCTTCTGATCGCGGACGAACCCACGGGAAACCTGGACCCGGACCTGTCGCTCGAAGTCATGCGCATCTTCCGCCGATTCAACGAGGTCGGTGTGACATTGTTGATTGCAAGCCACGACCTTGTACTCATTGATCAACTCGGTTGCCGTCGCATCCCGCTTGAAAACGGTGCGCTTCAGGTCGCAGGAGAGCGTGACGAAGTCGCTGATTACTTTGATGGCAGCGATACGAAGTCGCAGGAAGATCAGTGGCTGTAAGCAAGACAAGCGAGCCGATTCCGGGAGGAAAACCCGCTGGCCCTGTATCTACCTGGTTTCTGCGTCATGTAAGCACGTCTGTTGGCGCCCTGGGTCGGCTTGCGCGTCAGCCGTTCGCAAGCCTGATGACTTTGCTCGTAATCGCCGTAACGCTTGCGCTTCCTGCCGCAATGTATCTTGTAATAAAAAATGCGCAGTCTATTAGCAGCAGCTGGGAAAACGCGCTCGACTTTTCTGTTTACCTGAAAAGTGAAGTCACTTTGGAGAATGCGACGCGGTTGGCTGATCTGATCGAACAGCGCGCCGACGTAGCGCAAGTGATACTCGTTTCGGCACAGGACGCTCTCAACGAATTCAAATCTGCATCGGGCTTTGGCGCCGCACTCGACCATCTGAAGACCAATCCCTTGCCGCACACCCTGGTCGTCAGACCGAGCGACGCGAATACGGAACAATCGATGATTCTGCTCCACGAGGAACTCGGAAATCTGCCGGAGTCTGATCTGGTTCAGATAGACACAGAATGGGTACAGCGTTTCCACGCCATACTCGATATTCTGCGTCGCGCGATCGCCATTGGCGCTGTGCTACTGGGCATTGCGATTGTTGTCATCATTGGCAATACAATTCGGCTGGACATTCAAAACCGGCGGGAAGAAATTGAAGTTACAAAACTCATTGGGGCCAATAATGCGTTCGTCAGGAGGCCATTCCTTTATTCCGGTCTGTGGTATGGCCTCGGTGGTGGCCTGCTGGCGTTAGCGCTCGTCCGCTACGGGCTATATGCACTGGAGCAACCGGTGAGGCGGCTGGCTGGTCTTTACAACAGTGCCTTTAGCGTTCTGGAACTCGATCTGTCCGAAAGTCTCATAATAATAGGTATTGGCGTCCTCCTCGGACTTGCCGGTTCATGGCTCGCGGCTGCCCGTCATATGCGCAGAATAGAGCCGAGATAGCGACTCCGATGGCGGCGGTGGGCCGTGCGCTTCGGCGAGGCGTAAACCAGGCTGATACATAAATTAGACATAATCCAGGCCCGGATACCTGTCTTATCTTGTTGATTACAAAAGAGCTTCAAGTGGCTTTTGCCGGGAACTCTATGGCATTGTTAGCACTCTAAGCTGCAGAGTGCTAAAATCCATGCCCATACAGGAGGTACGCAAATCCAATGAAAACGGCCCTTGCAAGCACAAATCACGCCCTGGCCCTCACCGGCCCGGTCGGCAGTCTGGATGCATATATTCAGGCGGTCGGCTCGATACCGGTGCTGTCCAAGGAAGATGAACAGGCGCTGTCTCGTCAGTTTCGCGAAGAGGAAGATCTCGAAGCGGCGCGCGAACTCGTCATGGCGCATCTTCGATTTGTCGTCCATATCGCGAAGGGATACACGGGCTACGGCTTGCCGCTGAATGACCTGATTCAGGAAGGCAATGTCGGGCTCATGAAGGCCGTCAAACGATTCGATCCCGATTTCGGCGTTCGGCTTGTCTCATTCGCCGTTCACTGGATAAGAGCGGAAATTCATGAATTTGTGCTGCGTAACTGGCGCATCGTCAAAGTAGCCACCACCAAGGCACAGCGAAAACTGTTTTTCAACTTGCGCAAGTCCAAGAAAAGCCTTGCCTGGTTATCTCATGATGAGACGCACGCCGTCGCCAAGGAGCTTGGCGTCAGCCCGGCCGAAGTCACCGAAATGGAACGCAGGCTTACGGCTCGCGATGCCGGATTTGACCCGGGGCCCGATCCTAAAGATGATGACCGTGCCTTTACGCCGGCCGCTTATCTGCGCAGTCCGGACGCCGATCCTGCCGTGCTTGTCGAGAAAGTCGATTGGCACGATGACACGACCACCCGAATGAGGGAAGCGCTGACTACGCTCGATGACCGCAGCCGACATATTCTCGAGACCCGCTGGCTTGCAGAGGAAAAGCAAACGCTGCACGAACTCGGCGATCACTATGGCGTATCAGCCGAGCGCATCCGGCAGATCGAAAACAATGCAATCAAGAAGCTTCAGAAGGTGATGGTAGCTTGAGACCTACGAAAAGATATAAAAAAACCCGGTTCGATGTGACCGGGTTTTTTTTGGCTATCTGACGCATGCTTGCCGAGAGTCTGTGTGAGTTTACGTTATTCTTATTTTCGGTTTGCAGCCCGTCGTAACCACAAACTTAACTTGCCGGCTTTCTACAGCCCCCCGGATGCATGCTAAGTACATGCACGGATGCGAACGAGGCTCCTTCCTGAGTATTGTGGCTGGATCGAAAGTTCAGTACCGGGCCAAGTCTCGACTGGACTTGACGTTATTCCGGGGACTGATTGAATAGGTCAACCCATTACGCGATGATATGCCCCCTTGCCGGGCGCCGGCTAATAAGAACGATATTCGGAGCAAGATCTGTTGGACGCAGGGATAAACATATTCGTCAACGGAATTAGTGGTGTGTTCCTCGGTATGGCAGTGCTGTATCTAACCATGAAGATTATCGCCTTCGTTGCGGTCGAGCGACCCGAATCTGAAGACAAGAGCTAGCATGGCCGTTCTTGAGCATATGGGTATTTTCGCCGTCACTCCTGGCATGGTAGTGATGTGGCTAATCAGTCTGACTCTTATTTATCTTGCTATCAGCAAGAAGTATGAGCCACTGCTGCTCCTGCCCATCGGCTTCGGCATATTGATCGCCAATTTGCCGCTGACCCACCTCATGGAGCCGGGTGAGGGCCTCTTCTGGCGCTTCTATCACTATGGCATAGAGTGGGAAGTGATTCCGCCGCTGATTTTCCTCGGCCTGGGTGCGCTTACAGACTTCGGCCCGTTACTCTCGCAGCCCCGTTTGATATTCCTCGGAGCAGCAGCGCAGGCCGGCGTTTACATTACTTTTTTCGCTGCTACCTCCTTTGGTTTTACGCTCGAGGAAGCGGCAACCATCGGCATTATTGGCGGCGCCGATGGCCCGACAACGATTTTTCTTGCAGCCAAACTCGCCCCACATCTGCTCGGCGCCTGTGCGGTTGCCGCTTATTCGTACATGGCGCTGGTGCCTATCATTCAGCCACCGGTCATGCGTTTACTGACAACAGGAAACGAACGCAGAATTCGCATGAAAAAGGGGCGGAAGATCGGAGCGCGCGAAAAGCTTTTCTTTCCCATCGCGGCAAGCGTAGTAGTTATTTTGCTTGTTCCTGCATCCGCACCGCTAATTTCGATGTTCATGCTGGGTAATCTGTTTCGCGAATCCAAGGTTGTCGAACGCCTGACGGATGCCGCGCAAAATTCATTGATGAACATTGTCACGATTTTCTTAGGCTTAAGCGTCGGCGCAACTATGAATGCCGGGAATTTCCTCCGCACGGAAGTGATTTTCATATTCTTCCTCGGCCTGTTCGCGTTCATGATAGGAACAGCGACCGGCGTTATTCTGGCAAAGATTATGAATCTGTTTACTTCTAACAAGATAAATCCACTGATCGGTGGTGCGGGAGTATCGGCTGTGCCGATGGCGGCACGGGTCGTACAGAGAATGGGAGCAGAAGCTGATAAGAAGAATCATCTTCTGATGTTCGCGATGGGGCCGAATATTGCCGGCGTTATCGGCACGGTTATCGCCGCAGGAATTTTCCTGACATTACTAAAGTAATCGATATACGGAAGGAATAGACATGGCACAAGAAGTTCTGGCCGCACTGTCTGGCAACATCTGGAAGGTGTGCATGGAAGTCGGTGATAGCGTTGAAGAGGACGACGAAATTTTCGTCGTCGAGGCCTTGAAAATGGAGATTCCCATTTACGCACCTTGCGATGGCACGATTTCCGAAATCAGGGTCAAGAAAGGCGATGCGGTCGAAGAGGATGATGTACTCGCCGTAATCGACTGAGCGCGTCAATTGGATACACCGAGGCGGGAAAGATGTTTGAGTTAACTGAAGAGCAGCTCCTGGTGCAGGAAACTGCCCGGCGTTTTGCTGAAGAAGATATAGCACCAACGCTTGAAGAAGAGGAAAAGAATCATGAATTCTGCGCCGAACGCGTCGCACGCATGGGAGAACTGGGCTTCTTTGCCTGTGCGTTGCCGGATGAACTCGGTGGCAACGGCATGGGGTTCCTGGAATCCGTCGTGATGGCCGAGCAGATTGCCCGTGTATCCGCTTCCTGGAGGGTGCAGTTCAATATGCAGAATCTCGGGCCCGCGCTCACGGTGGCCAAGCACGGCAGTGATGAGCAAAAAGAGAAGTACATTCCCGGATGGATTTCAGGTGAAAAGCTGGGTTTCTTCGCCATGACTGAACCCAATTCGGGTTCGGACGTGGCAAGCATGAAGACCTACGCCGCTGATGCCGGCGATCATTGGGAATTACATGGCAGCAAGATATGGATTTCGAATGCGCATGTCGGCGATGCCGGCTTGCTTTATGCCTACACCGATAAGGAAGCAAAGCACAAGGGAATCTCGGCGTTCATCATTGAGCCCAAGAATCTCGAGGGCTGTACGGCGACGGCAATTGATACCAAGCTCGGCCTGCACTGCTCGCCGACCGGTGAATTCGTCTTTGACGGTGCGAAGATCCCCAAGGATGCTTTGCTCGGCAAGGAAGGCGACGGCTTCAAAATTTGTATGTGGCAACTCAACAATACGCGCATTAACTGCGCCGCGGGCGCACTGGGAGTAGCGGGTGGCGCCCTCGATCTGGCGATCAACTATGCGAATGAACGCACTCAATTCGGCAAGCCCATTTCCAGGCATCAGATGATCCAGGCCCAGATTGCCGACATGGTCGTCGAACACGAGGCAGCAAGGTTACTCGTCTATCGTGCCGCGTGGCTCAAAGATCAGAACCGACCAAATCAGTATGAAACCTCCGTCGCAAAGCTTGTGGCTTCCGAGGCCGCAGTCCACGCCGCCAACGAGTGTATGAAAATTTTCGGTTCTTACGGCTATTCGACCGAATACCCTGCGGAGCGCTTCTATCGCGACGCGAAATCGCTTCAGGTTGTCGAAGGAACATCCAACGTACAGAAGTTGATCATCTCCGGCGTGGCCTGCGGTTTTACCGCCAACCGCTAGGAGCCTGCGCGGTGGAAATATCCGTAGCGAGAAAGTGGTACGGCGAGGACAGTTTTTCGCTCTATTGAGGCACATAGTGGGGCTGCGTAACGACAAATCGGCAGGATTGAGGACTTGCACGACCGAAGGTCGCCTCTTCGAGGTGCAGCACAGGGATGTGCTGCATGAAAAAAAGCGAAAAAATGGGCACCGGTGCCGCTTTCGCAGTAGGACTACTTTTTGTCGCACAGGCTCCTAAACGAGGTATAGACGAATGAAACCGTATTTCGAGCATATGGATGAATTTGGCAAGGAGCTGAAGGCCGGGCGCCTCAAGCGCGCCGCCGAAAGCCTGGCACAGTTGCAGGAGACCGAGACCCTAATCGACGCGGAAAAGCGAAAAGTCGAGGAAGTTGGTTTTCCGACCGAGAAGATCAATGCACGCGGATGGATGACGGTCTGGCAGCGAATCGAGTATCTCGTCGATAAAGGCAGCTGGAGGCCGTTGCACTCCTTATACAACCCACTCGATAACGTCGAGGGCACTACCAACGTCGTCGATGGCCTCGCAAAGATCGAGGGGCGCTGGGCCGTCGTCATCGGCTTCGACAACAAGGTCATGGCGGGCGCCTGGCTGCCCGGACAATCTGAAAATATCCTGCGCGTGACAGATCTGGCAAAGCGGTTGAATATTCCGCTGGTCTGGCTGGTCAATTGCAGCGGCGCGAAACTTCCCGAGCAGGAGAAGTTCTATGCCAATCGGCGTGGCGCCGGCACACCGTTTTACCGACATGCTGAACTTGAGCAGGCGGGAATCCCGGTGCTGGCCGGAATATACGGCACTAATCCGGCGGGCGGCGGATATCAAAGCATCAGCCCCACGATTTTGCTGGCCCATAAAGATGCCAACATCGCGGTCGGCGGCGTCGGTATTGTCTCCGGGATGGCGCCGCGCGGCGGCTTCGATGCAGAAATGCTCGAAGAGATAATCGCCAAGACCAGGGAGTTTACCGGCCGCCCACCCGGCAATGTTGAGACGCATTACGACCATACCGGATTCTTCTCGCACGTCTATGAAGAAGAGACCGGGGTCCTGGACGGCATCAAGGAATATATGAAGGGCATGCCCGCTTACGCAGCGAAATTTTTCCGTGTCGCCGAACCGGCAGCACCGAAGTTTGCGGCAGATGATATGTACAGCCTGTTGCCCTTCAATCAGAAGGAAACGTACGACTTCGACCAGATCCTCGCCCGGCTCGTCGACGGCAGCGAGCACATGGAGTTTCGCCCAGACTACGGACCGGAGATGTATACCGGTCTCTGCAAAGTCGATGGCATGCTCGTCGGCTGTATTGGCAACCGGCAGGGTTTCCTCGGCAAAGGCTACCCCGAGTACGGTGACTATCCCGGCATAGGCGGCAAGCTATATCGTCAGGGGCTCATCAAGATGAACGAGTTCGTCAGTCTTTGCGGCCGCGACCGGGTGCCAATGATCTGGTTTCAGGACACCACGGGCATCGATGTCGGCGACATCGCCGAGCGGGCCGAACTGCTCGGACTCGGGCAGTCACTGATTTATTCTATCCAACAGACAGAAGTACCGCTGATGCTCGTCGTACTGAGAAAAGGCAGCGCCGCCGCCCATTATGTGCTCGGTGGTCCGAACGCCAATCGTCACAATGCATTTACGCTCGGTACGGCAGCGACCGATATCGCCGTGATGCACGGTGAAACTGCCGCTGTGGCGACTTATGCGCGGCGCGCGGTAAAGGAGAAGGACGCCGGACGTCCGCTGGAACCCATCATCGAAAAAATGAATGAGCTGGCACAACGTTATCGCGACACGTCAGGCCCGCTATATTGTGCGCATCACGGTTTTGTTGACGAAATTGTCAACCTTTCTGATTTGCGGTCCTATCTCCAGGCCTTCGCGGGCGCCGCCTATCAAAACCCGAACTCCATTTGCCCGCGCCACCAGCTGATTCTGCCGCGCATCATCAAAGGCTAGCTCGCTCCAACCAGCGGCCTATGCCGTGACGGGCACCATGGTGATTTCGACGCGGCGGTTGGCCTGTTTGCCTGAGGCCGTCGAGTTGTCCGCTACCGGTCTCGATTCGCCCTGGCCGATTGTGATCAGGCGCTGTTCTACTATGTCTTGCGTGCGGAAATATTGTGCCACCGCAAGCGAACGGCGCTCCGATAATCCCTGGTTATATTGGGTACTGCCGTCGCTGTCGGTATGGCCCGCCACTTCCACGATGGTCTGATCGAATTCGATCAAGACTTTTGATACCGAATTCAATACATCAAAGAATTGTGGGCTAAGGTCCGAGCTATTCGTCGCAAATGTTATGTGCCCGGGCATGTTCAGCGTTATGTTGTCGCCGATTCTCGTGACACTCACGCCGGTGCCCTCGAGCTCTGCGCGGAGCTTGGCCTCCTGCTGGTCCATGTAGTAACCAATGGCCCCACCCGCCAGGGCGCCGACACCGGCGCCAATCAGCGCGCGCTTGCGGCGTTCGACCGAATCGTCTCCCGAGATCAGACCAACGACCGCACCCGATGCGGCGCCAATAATCGCTCCTTTCGTGGCGTTGCTCGTCTTGGATTCCTGCGTATAGGCGTCAAGAGTGGAACAACCCCCCAGCATTGCCGTGAGGCCTGTTACGGCAGCGATGAGCTTTAACGATTTGGTATTCATAAGAATTCCTCGATCTTGCTGTCCAATGTAGTGGAATGTGGTAGAAAGCGGCAAAGTACCATGTAGCGAGAGGCGGACTTTGCATACACGTCACATTTTCTGCCATAAAAAACATTTGTCCGTTTTTCGCGGTCGAATTGAAACACGCGAATCCTGAACGAAGTCTTAATAAAGGTCAAAAGACGCTGTCATGGGGTAGCCGATTGATCAAAATCAGGCACAGAGGCTGTATTGTTCACGGGCGGCCGACGCCTCGATGAAGGTAGAATAGCGGCCCGCGACCGGCTGGAGCATAAATGACGGATACTGAACGCTGGCTTACCGAATACAGCGACAATCACAGCCGGACGGGAAACCGTGTACTGCACTGGATCGCCGTGCCGCTGGTCATTCTTGGCACCGTCGGTTTGCTATGGTCATTGCCGATACCCGAGGCATTCCTGAATATTTCTCCACTGCTCAACTGGGCCATTACTTTTCTGATGGCGGCAGAGGTCTATTACTTCATTATTTCGATTTCGCTGGCGATCGGGATGCTGCCCTTTGTCGTCGCAACTGCCGTATTGGTCGCATCGCTCTACACTGTTGTCACTTCCCTTCTCTGGTTTTCCGTCGCGATATTTACGCTCGGCATCGCAGGGCTGTATCTCGGAAAGCGCTCACGCGGCGATATTCGTGGATTGCTCCGAGATGTACAGCTGATCATGATCGCCCCGATCTGGCTTCTTTCGCGTCTGTATCGCAGCCTGGGCATTCCGTACTAACGCCTGCAACACTTGTTGCCACGAGTGCCGGAAATATTGGCCGAACTCAACTCAAGCAGCACCCTGCCAGACAATCGAAGCGTCTGGCGAATTGCTGCGCCGATGATCCTGTCGAACGTCTCCGTACCATTACTCGGCATGGTGGATACCGGCGTGACCGGTCACCTTGAAGATGCTTCCTACCTGGGCGCGGTCGCGGTCGGTGCAACCATATTCGGGTTCCTGTATACGGGCGTCAATTTCCTGAGAATGGGCACGACCGGCATAGCCGCGCAGCGATTTGGCGCCAATGATTTTGACGGCCTCCGGGTCGCCCTGGGACAAGCATTAATCGTCGCCCTGACAATTGCCGCGGTTCTGCTTCTGCTCCAGGTGCCCATTGGCGCCGTTGCCGTAAGCCTTATCGGTCCGGATGCCAAAGTTGCGGCATTCGCCGATCAATATTTCTCCATACGTATCTGGAGCGCGCCGGCAACGCTGGCGAACTTTGCGTTGATCGGTTGGTTTATCGGGCTGCAGAACGCGCGCGTCCCGTTGATCATCGTCCTCGCAATCAATATTACGAACATAGTTCTTGACCTGGTCCTCGTCATTCTTATTGGAATGAAAGTCGACGGCGTGGCTCTGGCATCAGTCGTCGCGGAATTCACCGGTTTCGCGGTCGGGATTGGGTTCGTTATCAGGGAACTGAGCCGACATCGCGGGCAATGGATCATTGCGAAACTGACTACGCTGCGGGAATACGCGGCCTTCTTTGCCATCAACCGGCACCTGTTTGTTCGCACGATGGCACTCATGTTTACGTTTGCGTTCGTAACCGCGCAGGGTGCCAGACAAGGAGGTTTGATCCTGGCTGCCAATGCCATTCTCATGAACCTGCAATATTTGTTGTCATTTGCGCTCGACGGATTTGCGCACGCAGCGGAAGCCCTGGTCGGCAAAGCTGTTGGCCAAAAAAACCGGGCAGCATTGAAGCATTCAGTAACCCTGGCGCTGCGGTGGTCACTGATAGTTGCCGCTGGCTTCAGTATTTTCTTCGCGCTGGCCGGCACATCCCTTATCGCACTACTGACCGACCTCTCAGAGGTGCGTGCAACCACCGTGCGTTACCTTCCATGGCTCATCCTTTCTCCTCTTGTAGCCGTATGGTCTTATCTCTACGACGGTGTATTCGTAGGCGCGACCCTCGCGAAGGAGATGCGGGACATCATGCTGATTTCGGCATTCGTCATATTCGTGCCTGCCTGGTATGCACTGCAGTTCCTGGGCAATCATGGCTTGTGGCTCTCGTTCATGCTTTTCATGGCCAGTCGTGGAATCGGCATGCACTACTTCTATCGGCAGCGGCTTATCGAATAGCACCGGCCCAGACCGAATGTTGCACCAGTTGCCGCGATCATACTGAGTCCGCGACGATTAGCGGAGTCGCGTGTTTTTCACACTGTTCTTCTACGGCACTTCTGGCCCATGCGTAGGCAATGATTCCCGTAACAATGTTTGCAATTGCGTAGGCACCGAAAATTCCGGCCACTCCGAAGAAGTAATCACCCACAAATGCAAGGGGAAGGTAAATGACAGCCATGCGCGCGACGCTCACTATGACGGCAGGCATCGGTTTGCCCATTCCATTGAACGATGCGTTCATTACCATGACCATGCCATAGGTGCCATAACTGATCGGAGCTATCCATAGAAACAGTGCCGCAACTTTTATCACATCCGGACTGTCACTGAATAAAGAAGGCAACCACCTGCCTCCTAATGCGAGCAATGCGGCGACCAGAAGTCCGAACCCAAGACTGAATAATGTACAGAGCCTGAGCGCCAGAAAGATTCTGTCGGATTTTCCGGCCGAAAGATTCTGTCCGACAAACGGCCCGATGATCGCCGACATTGCATAGAACACAACGAGCATCAAAGACTCTACCCGGCTGGCAACCCCAAATCCGGCGACGGCCTCAGGGCCGTATTTGGCAATCATCGCCGTAATTACGCCTATCGCGATCGGAATGATTACGTTCGTCCCCGCCGCCGGTATGCCAACGTGCAGGATATCCACCCAGGACTTCTTAAGTTCCGCCGGATTCGGTCGATTGAAGCTCAACATGTCGAGACGGTGGTACATAAGAAACAAAGTGCCAATGCACAATGAACCGCGGCTGGCGAGCGCGGCTGTCGCCGCGCCGTTTAGCCCCATCGTCGGAATGGGGCCAAGCCCGAAGATCAGAATCGGATCGAGAATCACGTTTCCAATTGACATCATGACCATCAACATACCGGGCAAGCGCGTATCGCCAGTCGCGCGCATGCTACTCATTCCGACCATACCGACAACCACGAATGGGACGCCAGAATAAAGAATTGTCATATACCCCGCGATCAGCGGGATCATGTCCTCCGGCGCGCCCATCAATCTGAACAATGGGCCGATCGTAACCAGGCCGACAGCACAGATAATCGCTGTGATGCCGAACGAGAGTATCAGGCTATCTGTCCCAAGACGCCGCGCCCGGCGATGATCATGCGAGCCGATCGCCCTGGCCACGACTGAAGAAGTTCCGGCTCCGAGCCCAATGGCAACGCTGGTTACCATCATCAGGATTGGAAACGTAAAACTCAATGCGGCGAGCTCCCGGTCGCCAACCCGTCCGATGAAGTAAGCGTCGGCGAACGCCTGCATCATCATCGTGAATATGCCAAAGAGCATAGGCACGGTCATATCGACCAAATGTCTGCCCACCGGCCCTTCAATCAACTTGGCTGGCTTCGATGCCATATGGAATCTGGGTGGACGCCTGCAAAGGGCATCGCGTAAACATGCCCGGTCAGAATCGGCAACTATGACCCAGCGGGAAATAACCTGCAATCACAAAAATATCGTACATTGAAGCAAGGCTGCCGCACTGGGTTATCATCCGGTGACCACCAGTCGCCGTCGATTGTTCAATGAAAATGAAATACGAGCAAATCATTCAGGCCAGCCGCGAGTTCGTCTGGTCAATATTCAGTAATTCGGGCAATCTCACTCGCTGGCAGCCAACTCTAAGATCTTTTACGCACAAATCGGGGCAGCCCGGACGGCCCGGCGCCGTCTCGGAACTCGTGTATGACGAGAACGGCAGGAAAGTCGTCGTGACAGAAACGGTTACAGAAAGGCGGCAACCGGTTTTCATGGCCCGAACCTACGACAATGACCGGGCCAGAACGCTGATCGTTCATCACTTCGAGGCAATTGATGAGAATAAGACTCGATTTGTTTCCTACACGAACATGCGCTTCAAAGGCATCACGAAAGTGATGTCGCTGTTCGTTGCGAAGTCGATTCGTGCGCGCGCCGAAGCGGACCTGAATCGCTTCAAGCTTTTCGTCGAGACCGAAGCGGCCGGATGCGCAGAATGACCTGGAAGAAACTTAGCTCAAGAGTCATTTTTGACAATCCATGGTTTACTGTCCGTGAAGACCATGTCGTAAACCCGCGCGGCGGCGAAAACAAATACGGCCACATTCATTTCAAGAATAAAGCTATTGCCATTGTGCCCCTCGACGACGAAGGAAATACCTGGTTGGTCGGACAGGACCGTTACACGCTTGGGGAGTACTCCTGGGAAGTCCCGATGGGTGGCGCCGCAAGCAACGAAGAGCCGCTCGATGCGGCGAAGCGTGAGTTGAAGGAAGAAACCGGGCTTAGCGCAGGCAAATGGACGAAGATCATGCGTCTTCATCTTAGTAACTCGATTACAGACGAAGAGGGCTTCATTTTCCTCGCCGAAGACTTGAGTGAAGGTGAGCCGGAGTTCGAGGAAACCGAGAAACTCGAGATTCGAAAGATGTCGCTTACTGACGCTCTCGACATGGTTAACCGCGGTCAGATTACCGACGCCCTCAGTGTCGCGGCAGTTCTAAAAATCGCAGCGACAGATTAGGAGTCGGCACCTTAAGAATTTGGAGTGCCACGAATTATTAAGGTGCCGACCCCTAATCATTCAAAACAACATCTCTGCCGTGACGACATAGCGCATCGGCCCACCGGCTTCGTGCGCAGCAAACGGATAACAGGTGACGAGACTCAATACCGGCGACTCGGTATCGAGGACCAGGCTACCGCGACGCGAATCGACAACGTCGATGCCGGTAACCCGATACAGGTGATTACGGCCTTCCGGTGTTTCGAGCATGATCGATTCGCCTTTTCTCAGATATTGCAAAAACTGAAAGTGGGTGTCGCGATGCCCGGCGATGATGCTATTGCCGGTTTCGCCAGGCAGTACACTTGCACTCAGGTGCCCTGGGGCGAAGGCCAGGGTCCTGCCGGAGCCGCCTTCCAGAACAATCAGATCGATGTCGCCGCCTTTTGCTGACAGCCGCGCGACGGGCCAGGTATCCGCCCAGGGCCAGGGTGTCGCCTGTTCCTCGCCGGATTCCGCGCGTCGCCAGGAGCGCTGCATAAGTTCCTGCGCGACCCAGGCCTTCGCGGGAATATAGGCGCCCTGCCCGAACTGCCAGAATCCAAGGCAAAGCAGGCAGGCCACGATGATACGACCCGCCCGAAGCCTAAACGGGAGCCGAATAAGCACGAACCGATCCTCGAATACGCGAAAGTACAATCAGGAAAAGTGCGCCAAGTAAACAAGCAAGGCCGACCATACGATGCATGGGGGCACTGGTCGCGGTCGCCGGGAAACCGAATATCGCTTCCTGACTTTGCCCGTAAGGCAAAAGATTCGGAATCTGCTCACCGTTGAGGTTGGCCAAGAGTGGCCGCGCCGGTGTTTTGTCCACTGCTACAAGACTTGTGAACTTGCTGACAAGATGATGTTCGAATGCCGTCGTCAAGACAGCTACCCTGATTGCGGCCGGGTCCGTACCGCGCCGCTCATCGTCAAGGAGTTTCTCGATTCGGGCCCGTGCCCAGAGCGCCGCAACGCCAGGACTATCGCTTTGCAATTCGATTGCCAATTCACCGCCCCAGCTCCCGCCCGCGATGTTACCGCTTATTTTTACAAGGTCTCCCGGTCGCGCCCGGTTTTCGAGACGCGCTTTGACAACGACCGGTTCGCCCCCGTACAGATCTGGAACGGTTTCCGGATAGCTGACAGGACTGAGTCCGTCAGGCCACTGGACCTGTATGTCAGTTATCTGCGGCCTTTCCAGTTTGCGGATCAGCCGTTCCATTTTTTCGTCGATCTCATGAAGTGTGCTGATATAACTGTAGGTTCCGCGCCCGGCCTCGGCCGCTTTGCGCATGAACCAGCCATTAGGAGCTGAGCCGATGCCTACCGTGAACAACCGTGCCCGGCCGAGATCCCGTTCGATCAGCTCGTAGAGCTCCTGCTCGTTGCCAACGCTGCCATCCGTAAGGAAGACGATTTGCCGCAAATGCGCCTCGCTGGCGATGGTCCCGAGTGCCCTCTCAAGTGCCGGGCGCATGTTGGTACCGCCGTCGGCCTTGAGACTACGCACATAGCTTGTCGCCGTTCGCATGTGCGCTGGATCTGCGGTGACACTGCGGGGGAACAGCGCCCGCGTGACAGAATTGAACTGAATGACGTTGAAGCGGTCTGCCGGCTTTAAACCGTCAAGCGCGAGGATTAACGCCCTTTTGGCCTGCTCGATCGAGGCCCCGTGCATGGAACCCGAGGTGTCGACAACGAAGATCAACTCCCGCGGCATAAGGCCATAGTCAGGGGCGTGGTCGTTCGGTGGGAGCAACATCAACAGGATGTAAGGGTTTCCTTTCAGCGTTTCAGAAAAGACCATGGCTCGCGGCGCCTTGTCCGGAACCGGCCGCCAGAGGAGTTCGAGATCGTGATCGAGAGGCGCCGTACCGTTCATCAGCGTCACCTCATAGCCGTCACCGGCCTGTTGCACTTCGATCGGGTGGTACCGGCTGGCGACTATCTCCAGCGGCGTGCCGGAGTTTATTTTGGCAGACAGCGTGACTTTGTGATCCATTGATGTCGTGACGACAGGCGGTGTGATCAACGACGCGTCCCGAACGCGCGTCGTGTCCGGCGACCAGCCCGAACCTTTGCGGCTCGGTAGGGGGGCACCCGGTATAAAGCGCGGCGTTAACGTCAGCGGAAAACGGAGGCTGAATGTCCCCTCGTCATATTTGAGGTTTTGCAGGTACTCGATCTCAACCGTAATCTCCTCACCGGGTCCAATATTGGCAACCGAGGTAGAAAACAGGTTTGCTCGCTGCTGTTCGACAAGACTTGCTTTCTTGCCCTGTGCTTTCGCTTTTTCGTACTCTTTTTTCGCTTTTTCTTTTTCTCGAATTTCCCCTTCGATAAATCGCCCGCCGATGTGCATGCGCAATCGATCAACGGCCGCATCATCGGGCAAAGGAAAT
>Ga0224508_10002023_pt1 | contig 17709 bp, 22 predicted proteins | sample SF_Jan12_sed_USG_4_FD_170157 | JGI IMG/M metagenome (GOLD analysis project Ga0224508, IMG submission 170157) | Sediment microbial communities from San Francisco Bay, California, United States - SF_Jan12_sed_USGS_21 | ecosystem: Environmental > Aquatic > Marine > Sediment | place: USA... | reverse complement strand
GTAATGGTTTCACCTTCCCAGCTTTGCGCTTTGGTTTGATAACTGGACGTAATGGTTTCACCTTCCCAGCTTTGCGCTTTGGTTTGATAACTGGACGTAGTAATTTAGTTTTTTTAATTATAGATCTAGGCACAAATATTAGACGGGTTGCTATTATTAAACAATTTATGAAATATAACAATTAAGAAAAAAACATCCGTTTACAAAAAGATGTTGATAGACAATGTCAAAAAAAATCTTGTTTGGGACAAAACTGAGTTGTGGAAACCTGATGTAAAAATACTTGATGAAGTATCTATCTACTCCAAAATATTTGAGATAATCTGTAATAAAGGAGATTTGATATTCATTATCCGTAATACTCTGATTTTCTAAAATGATTGGTTTGAAATTATTTTTCGGACGGATAAATAAAAAATTTCTATAATTTACGCAACTTTCTGTGACTTTTAGTATATAACCCACATGACCTTTGGAAAAAAACGTGGGAGTTTCTAAAAATTCCAAAAAAGTAGATAAGACGCTTAGACTGGCAAAAGAAAATCTAAGAAGAGCTGAGGTGAAATTCAGGGTAATAATAAAAAATGTATATTCCAAGACCGAGGCAGTTAGAAAAGCACATAGAGCAGTAATAAAAGCAATTTCTGAAGAAAAAAAAGCATTTAGGGCGTGGAGGAAAGCAGTAAACAATCTTTTTGAGGCGAGAACAAAAAGACGACGAGGTTGGGTAGATGCTGACTATGTTGAGAGAGCAAGAAAGAGATCTAAAAAAGCCTCAGTCGAGTATAAACATAGTAAGTTAAAAACAAGTAAAATGAGGAAGATCCTTAAATCAAAAAAAGAGGATCTTAAAAGAGCAGTTAATGCAGATAAAAAAACAGCGGCATTATATGAAAAAATGGCTACGGCTCATTTGAGAGCAGTAGTTATAAAAGAGATCAACAAGTATCGCAAGAGATGATATGCCGCTTTTTTATTGACAGTCGATAAACTAGATAACACCACAATTTTTAATAGAATAATTTACCTAGTATCGTCATGACCACATTTTCTAAACACAATACGGATGAAGAATTAACATAATTTGATCGCAAAAATACTTTTTTTTAAAAAATATTAATCAAAGATTGTATCCAAAAACATGGAATTTCACCCTAGGGATTTGCCAATTTTTAAGATATATGATTTGAAGGATGAAGTGGATGCAACTAACGTAGTTTCTGACATGGTCAATCTTGGATTTAGTAATAGAAAAGAAGGATTCAAAATTTTAATGCCAAAAGAAGCCAAGATTGCAAAAAGAATTGGATATTCAGTTACTACAGGGGTCAATTATGGGTTAAGGAAAAAAAATGAGGTCCGAGACATAAAATATTGGACATATCATCATGATGATGATCACTTTGCAATAGTGTTGATTAGCAATAGAGTCCTAGAAGAATTAGGTTTTTGATTTATCAAAAAATTTGTAAAGTTTAGTCCTATGTGCAAGTACTCCAGTTAGCATTATTCCTAGAATAGTTCCACCTATTACATCCATAGGGAAGTGTTGTATAACATAGACTCGGCTAATTGACACTAAAATGGGGTACAAGAATAGTAGGTAACAACCCCTTGGGAATCGTTCTGATAGAACATATGCTAAAACAATTCCAAAAACAATCGATCTTGCAGCATGTCCAGATGGAAATGATGCATTATATCCACCCTCACAAAAAAGTGCAAAGGTATCCTTACTAATTTCTACAGGAAACTCCACTCCCTCATAATTAAAATCAGGCCTATCTCTATCTACACCACATTTTATGTAGCCAGTAAGCAGAGTACTAAGAACAATTAGGATCATGAGAGTAATACCTATTCTTCTAGTTTTTTTAATGATAAGGGTGATAACTCCAAATCCTAACATGTAAAATGAATCACCACTTTCAGTTATTGACTGCATTATGATATCTAAAAAAGGATTTCCAATATTTTCTGATATAAAAAATATTACACTTTGATCAAACTCTTCAGTGATTTCAAAATAGACCAAGGCAAGAACAATCAAAAATGAAATTACTAACAGAACAAAGGAACGAGACCTAAAATCAAAAATCCAATTTTGCAATTAGTTAAACCCCTTGAGCACCATTTTTAATTTTTCCTCGATAAGATAAATCTTGAAACATGGTATCGATAACAAACAGATGTTTCAAAGTCTGATCGGCTCAAAGAATTTAACCAAGTAAATAATAGGAAGATCGTGAAGGTCCTCACACTAGATGATTTTGATCTTAAAGACAAGACCGTTTTTTTAAGAGTCGATATGAACTGCCCGATAGATCCTGAAACCTTAGAGATTACAGGTACCAAAAGAATTGAGGAGGCAATTGAGACAATAGAATCACTAAAGGAAGCAAAGGTTGTAGTTGCATCCCATCAAGGACGAGTAGGAAATAAGGACTATACTGGAATGGACAAACATGCTAAAGTACTTGAGAAATTATTAGGAAAAAAAGTCAAATATGTTGAAGATGTGATAGGAATTTCTGCACAAAATGAAATTAAAAATTTAAAAAATGGAGAGGTACTACTTTTAGATAATTTACGTTTGTGTGCAGAGGAAAATTACGAGATCTCACCAGAGACTGCATCAAAAACAATTATGGTAACTAGACTATCCAAGCTCTTTGATCTGTGCGTTTTGGATTCATTTCCTAGTGCACATAGATCTCATCCATCCATTGTAGGATTTCCACAAGTTTTACCTGCATGTGCAGGACGTATCGTAGAAAGAGAGGTCAGAAGTCTTGATGAAATAATGACAGTTGCCAAAGCACCACACGTGATAGTTTTAGGAGGTTCAAAGGTGCCAGATAGGCTTGAAGCAATCAAATTATTGATTCAAAATGGACGGGCAGATCATGTATTGCTTACAGGAGTAATAGGAAATGTGTTTATGCGCGCTCAAGCACGAATCAAGTTTCCCCTGGGCATCAAAAGAGAAGAAGAGGTTGTGGCAAAGGCACATTCTCTAATTGGAGAATATCCAGATGTGTTTTCAACCCCAGTAGATATTGCCATTGACAAAGATGGAGAAAGAATTGAGATGGATGTAAGGGAAATTGCAAAGGGAGATAAAATTTATGATCTAGGTCCAAAGACAGTAGATTTCTATTCAAAATTAATTTCAGGGGCAGGGACAGTTTTTATCAGTGGTCCTGCAGGATTTTTTGAAAAAGAAAACTTTCGTTTTGGAACAAAAGGATTGCTAGAAGCTGTAGCAAATTCAATGGCAACAACAATTGTTAGTGGAGGTCATTTGACATCAGCTCTTAAGAGTCATGGATTGGCAGAAAAAATTAACCATATTAGTACAGCTGGGGGTGCACTAGTTCTTTATCTCACAGGTGAGAAACTTCCAATGATAAAGGCATTAGAAGAGGCTGCAATAAAACATCGGAACTAAATTGTCGTTTTGCAAGAAGGGTTTGGACATGTTTGATTTTCAGATTTTCCAATATAGATATCGTGATTACAAGAATTACAATGATGTTTTTTTAAAGGTTCAAATATCTTAAGCCAGATAGTAGTAAAGTTTTGCGCAATATTTCTTGTTAAACCTGAATCACAAATTTCTTTGATGTAAGGTTCCAAATCATCAATTATCCAAGAGGAATCAAAATCTCCTTCTTTTTTTATGAGTTCAAAAATTTCATCATTTGTAAATTTTGTATCCACATCATTGTATTTTTCAAAAATTATTTTTCTGATTTGCAGCTGAATCGGCATAGAAGGTGTAAATGTACTCATATACTAGTACAAGTTGGCTGCCTCTTCTTTTAACTTATCTACATCTTGTGAATCATCCAGATGTTTTCCAAGATAAGAGTAAAGAGCATATTTTAGAACTTTGAGTGAAAGTAATGCACATTTTATTCTAACGGCCTGAAGATTTTCAAGACCAAGCTCTCCTAAAACATCAGTCTTTGAGATGTTTTTGACCTCATCAATGCTTTTTCCCTTTGCAATATCTGTTAAAACCGAGGAGCAAGCCATGCAAATAGCGCAACCTTTTCCATGAAATTTAATATCAGAAACTTTGTCATCATCAATTTTCATATCAATGTCTATACTATCACCGCATAGGGGATTAGAATCATGAAAAGTAACGTCATGATCTTCAATCTTTCCATAGTTAATAGGATTTCTTGAATAGTCGATAATCATTTCATGGTAAATGTCTGCGTTGCTCATAGTTTGAATATCCTTGCCACTTTATTTAATGAATTAATTAATTTATCAATCTCCTCTTTTGTGTTGTAAATGTAAAAACTTGCTCTAGATGTTGCTGCAACATTTAGTCTATCCATTAGCACTTGAGCACAATGATGTCCAGATCTTATTGCTATCCCCTCTTCATCGATTATTTGAGCCACATCATGAGGATGAACATCTGCAAAATTAAATGAAATTACCCCACCCCGTTTTGAAATATCTTTTGTTCCATAGATATGTAAGCCTTTAACTTCAGATAATTTTTCCATTGCATAAGAAGTCAATTCAACTTCATGTTGTCTAATGTTATCCATTCCAATTTTTAAAAGATAGTCAATTGCAGCACCTAACCCTACAACATCAGCAATATTTGGAGTTCCTGCTTCAAATTTGTAAGGTAGATCATTCCATGTTGTTTCATACTTGTGAACTTCCCTAATCATATCGCCACCACCATGGAAGGGAGTCATCGTATTTAACACAGATTTTCGTACCCATAAGGCACCAATGCCGGTAGGACCCAGCATCTTGTGACCTGAGAAAGCAAAAAAGTCACAACCTAATTTCTCAACATCTACTTTCATGTGAGGTACAGCTTGGGCACCATCAATCAAGGTAAGTACTCCTGCCTCTTTGCATTTTGAAATAATTTTTTCAGTATCAGAGATTGTTCCCAAAACATTTGACATTAAACTAAAGGTGACAAGCTTGACTTTGCCTGTTGCAAGGTATTTGTCAAGGTCATCTAAGATTAATTCCCCATCATCATCCATTCCAATATATTCTAATTTTGCGTGCTTTTCTTGGGTTAGCAATTGCCACGGAACAATATTACTATGATGCTCATACTCTGTAGTTACAATAATGTCACCTTCTTTTAGATGTGCACGCCCCCATGAATAAGCAACTAGATTAATTGCCTCAGTTGTCCCCCTAACAAAAATAATTTCTTCTCTGTTTGAGACATTGATAAAAGTTGCAATTTTATCTCGTGTTTTCTCGTAGAGTTCGGTTGCCTCTTCAGCAAGTGCATAGACAGCCCGGTGAATGTTTGCATTGTGGTTTCTATAATAATCATTTATTGCATCAATTACCTGGTTTGGCTTTTGTGTGGTAGATGCATTGTCTAAATAAACGAGAGTTTTGTTTTCTCTAATTGTTCTTTCTAAAATTGGAAAGTCCTTTCTGATATTTTCAAAAGATATCTGAGCACTTTGCATTATCTAAACCTCCACGTAAATCTCGTTTTGTTCTATTTTAACATTGTATGTTTTTAGTGGAACCTCAGCAGGGAGATTTTGGGGTGAGCCATTTTCTAAATTGAATACCGATAGATGTAAAGGGCACCTAACCCCTTCTTCACTGAGAAATCCAGTAGAAAGATCAGCATTAGCATGTGTACAAATTAAATCAGTCGCAAAAATTTTTCCCTTTTGATTTGCTAGAAGAATTTTTTTATCATCGGAATTAAATCCAAATAATTGTCCGTCTTTGACTTGGTCTAAAGTACAGGCCTTAATCCACTCAGACATCTTGATTACCTGTATTTGTAGTGCTGTTCAATTTCTGCATCTTCATTGTAACGAGTTTCCTCTACTTCAACGAATTTTGCAAGTTCTTCGTCAGTGTTTATTGTTAATTCTTTTTCATCCCATTTTGATTCAATTAGATATGCAATCCAAGCCCTTACTTGGAAGGACATTTTTCTTGACAAAGGCTCCAAGAAACCCTCAACAATTGTTCTTTCTGCTTCGGCATGGCTAAGACATCTTGTTTTAAGATAGAAAATTTGCTCCTCATCAATCTGAGCCACTGAAGCAGAATGTGTTGCCTTTACATCATTTGTAAAAATCTCCAAGCCCGGAATTGCATCAGATTTTGCATCTTTATCCAATAGAATTGAGCGTCCCGACAAAAAGGAGTTGGATTTTGCGGCATTTTCTTTAATTCTAATCATTCCCTTGAATAGAGATTTTGATTTGTTTCTAAGAATTGATTTTTCAACGACTCTTCCCTCAGTTGCAGGAGCTTCATGATTTACATCTGTTTGAATATCAAAGGATTGTTCATTATTTCCAAAAATCACTTCAGAGTCATTTGCAGACGCACCAGTACCGTTAAGAAAATATTCTATTTTATATCTAGATAAAACAGACCCAAATAATCCAGAATACCAATTTACTTTAGAATCTTGCCCAAGATCAGTTCTCCTGGTAGAAAAATTAACTGTACTTTGTTCCATCATTTGCAGGGTTGTCATGTCAAGATGAGAATTTGCTGCAGCGTTTGTGTTAAACAATTCAAGATATGCTTGCTGCTTTTCTGATTTGGTTGAATAAAGTTCTTGAACTATGATGCTCTTGCTACTTTCATCAGCAAATACAATGTTCCTTGAAATGGTAGATATTCCATCGTCAGACATACAAGTTACTAAATGAATTGGGCTTTCAAGTATGAGGTTTTTAGGAATGTGAATAAAAACTCCTGAATTAAATGCTGCGTTGTTTAGTGCAGTAAATTTATCATTTTTGGAGATGGAAGATTCAAGTGCCTTTCTCACTAGATCAGGATTATTTTTTATCGCGTCTTCAATTGAGGATATTACAAGCCCTTTTGATTTGAGTTCGTCAGAAATGTTAATTTTGTGAATATTTGTCCCTATTTGTATAATACAAGTTTCTTTTTCTAATTCACCTAATCTTTTTTGCAGAATACTTGGAACAGTTTCAGTGGTTGAAACCGAAATGGAAACTTGCTGAGGATCCATTTTTTTAGCATCGGTATATTTGTTGTAAAGAGGAGACGTCTCTATTGGAAGACTTTCATAAACAGAAAGAGAAATTTTTCTGTACTCTTTTAGCCAGTCCGGTTCATTATTTGATGAAGAGATCTCATCAATATGTCCAGTATTAATTGTCGAAAGTGTTTGAGACATGCCTAATCATTTTAGCCTAACCAACAGAGTCATCCATCTCTATTTTGATTAGCCTGTTTAATTCTACGGCATACTCCATTGGTAATTCTTTTGTAAATGGCTCCATGAATCCGTTTACAATTAAGGACAAGGCCTCTTCTTCGGAAAATCCTCTACTCATAAGGTAAAAGATTTGTTCATCACCAATTTTACCTACAGTAGCCTCATGGGTAATTGTTGCATCCTCCTGGTTGATTTCCATGTATGGGTACGTGTCTGTCTTTGATGTATCATCAAGTAGCAAGGCATCACATCTGACCGTTGCTTTTACGTTGGTAGCACCTTTTGCTACATTTAGCAGTCCTCTATAGGTTGATCTGCCATCAAGTCGACTGACTGATTTTGAGGTAATCTTTGAGGTGGTGTTTGGTGCCAAGTGAACCATTTTAGCACCAGTATCTTGGTGTTGACCTTTTCCTGCAAATGCAATTGATAGAGTCTCACCATATGCACGTTCTCCCATCAAATAGATTCCAGGGTATTTCATTGTGAGTTTACTTCCAATGTTTCCATCAATCCATTCTACAGTTGCACCTTCATATGCATAAGCTCGTTTAGTTACAAGATTGTAAACATCGCTACTCCAGTTTTGGATTGTGGTGTATCGCAGTTTTGCATCCTTGTGTGCAACTAATTCGACAACTGCAGAATGCAGTGATTCAGATGAGTACACAGGAGCAGTACATCCCTCAATATAATGAACTTCAGAGCCTTCATCTGCAATGATCAAGGTTCTTTCAAACTGTCCAATATTTTCTGCGTTTATTCTAAAATATGCTTGTAAAGGCATATCGACTTTGACGCCGGGTGGTATGTAAATGAAAGAACCTCCACTCCAAACTGCACTGTTTAATGCAGCAAATTTGTTATCTTCTGGTGGAATAATTTTACCAAAGTATTTTTTGAAAATCTCAGGTTGTTCTTTTAGTGCAGCATCTGTATCTAAAAACATGACTCCTTGTTTTGCTAAATCTTCTCTTAAGCTATGATAAACAACTTCAGACTCATATTGTGCACCAACACCTGCAAGGAATTTCTTTTCAGCTTCTGGTATGCCAAGTTTATCAAACGTAGCTTTTACATCTGCTGGTACGTCATCCCAGTTCTTCTCAGTTTTTTCAGTTGCTTTTGCATAATAAAAGATATTTTGAAAGTCAATTACACTAAGATCTCCTCCCCAAGTAGGCATTGGTTTTTTCATAAAAATCTCAAATGATCGAAGTCTAAAGTCAAGCATCCATTGAGGCTCATCTTTCATTTTGCTAATTGCAATTACAGTTTCCTTTGAGAGCCCTTTTTTACTGAGATGAACATACATGTCAGTTGAATCTTTAAAATCATATTTTGAATAATCCATGTCAAGATTTTCAGTGGTCATGATGAGCATAACTCCGTTATATTATAAATACATGAGGAAAAATAGGCATAGCTAAATAGCTTTAGCTTATGTCTAGAGTTTAGCTATAGAAAATGTCTGGACAAATTATCAGTGTTTAATTATGTGAAATATACAAAATATGCACATGGTAGACATAACAACAATTAGAATTACAAAGTCAACTCACAAGGAAATCTTGAAAATTATGGGACAAATTCAATAATTTAGTTTTTTTCATCTTTTGTAATTTTATCATATTCTACTGAAGTCATGTATGGTTTTGCTTGTCCCACATGAAGATAACAAGACACATCTTCACAATTATACCAATTTTTATTTTTTCCATCTAGATGCAAATTACAAACTTCACAGTTGTAAGAGGTGTATGTTAAATTATCATCATCGACATCAGGACCATCATCAATATCATAAAATTCAGTATTCTTTTTACATTTAGGACAATACATCATTTCTATCATATTTTCTATTAAGAAACAAAATAAGAGCTTTTTGTGTACTAGAGCAAATCAAAAATAAAAAAGAGGTTATAGTTTGGGAATGATTTTAGTGTATTTTGATGACATCAATACACCAACAGATATTGCTGCAAACATTACTACTGTTGCAATTGCTCCAAATTCAGGAACTATATTGAACATCAAAATCTCCCCTTTGGGTCCAGTCCAATTATCTTTGTCATTTGGTAGTCCAAATCCAAGTACTGTCACCTCAATGTCAACTTGATCAGATGAATCTAATGGTGCAGTAGTATGCATTCTTGTTCCCTCATGTTCATGTGATCCAAGAGCCAAAAGAACTTCTTTGCCATTTTGGGATACCATGAGATCATAGTTTGCATGTTTTTTTAAAGATCCGGTTGAATCTCTGAATTTTATTTCTATAGACATTTCTTCATCTGAAGCAGGATTACTTGCTGTAATTTCTGCACGTAATTTTCCATCTTCAGATATTCCAGATACTGTTGTTTCATCTTCTGATGGCACTCCGACAATAATTGTTCCGTCTCCTGGTTCTGGTCCTTCATCAGCTTGAACAGTTACAATACCTTCCATCCACGGGTGAACCATACAAAAGTATGGGTAATCTCCGATTGCTTCGAATTTGTGTGAGAAGGTTGTACCTGCCATAAACAAGCTGCTATCAAATATACCAGATGGTCCATCTGCTGCACTTCCGCCAGTCACAGTGTGAGCTGCAGAGTCATCATTTGACCATGTGACTTCGCCACCAACATCTACTGTTACTTCATATGGAATGTAACATTCGTTTGTGGTCTCACATCCTGGAACTGAGGTTCCTTGAGGAACGCTTACGCTAGCAGTAGCATGATCTGCAAATACGGGAATCGTCATGGTTCCCAAAGAGAACACAAACAATATCAATAGAGAACAAAGTACTGTTTTCTTTTTTGAAATCATTATCTGATTTTAAGACATGAAGGATAAAAGAATGTTGGAAATTATTGCAATAATGTTTCTTTGAGAGTATCAAAGGATCCTAAAACTGTATGTACTTTAGATACAATGTTTTTCACATAAAAATTTTTTAGCTCATCAGCAGTAAATGGTCCAATTGCTATCACTTGAGTTTTCTCCAAATTTTCTATTAATTTTGATTTTTCATAATCTTTTGTCATTATTTCAAAGAAACCTCTAACAGAGGATACACTTGTAAAAACAATACCATCAACTTTATCTTGAGAGAATAATTCTCGGAATTCATTCCATTGAGAGGTATCTCTAAAGGCACATACATCATACAAATGAATCTCCAAAACATCAATGCCAATTTTGTTTAGCAATTCTTTCAAAAATGGAGTCGATGCACCACTACGTGGGACTATTACCTTTCTTCCAACTGCGTGAATTTTTGTAAACTCTTCACCCACACCAACTGAGGAGTATAGGCGGGGTTGATAATTTACTTTAATGCCTTCTTTTTCAAGTGCCAAGGTGGTTTTTGGGCCAACAGACATTACCATTGTATTTGCCACTGCTAACTGCAATTTTTCTAATTGATCTACTTTTTTTGCAGTATCAAAAAGGAGTTTAACTGCCTTGGAACTCATAAAAACAGAATAATCAGGATCATATTCTTTGATAGATTCTAAGAACTCATCTACAATTTTCTCACCCTTGCTTACAAGTTCAATTGTAGGAAGGAGTAATGGTCTGGCATTATTTTTTTCCGCAAGTTCGATGAATTCAGAGGCATCATCCTTTGAACGAGTAATGGCTATTGTTTTCCCATCAAGCATCTATTTCCACCCTATTGTTTTTGACAAGTCAACTACTGTCCCTATGATAATATTAGTTGGAGGGGTTATCTTGTTTTTCTTTACAAGTTTTGCAATGTTTGAAATTGTTCCTTGAATCATTTTTTGTTTTGAAGTAGTTCCATTTTGAATTACTGCTACAGGAGTTTTCTTATCCATGCCTCCTGCAATTAGCTGCTTGCATATCTCGTCAATCCTAGATAGTCCCATCATGATCACAATGGTATCAACTGACTTTGCAAGTCTTTTCCATTTTACAGATTCATTTTTCTTTTCAGGGTCCTCATGTCCTGTTACAAATACAACAGATGACGCATACTTTCTGTGAGTCAATGGAATTCCAGCATAAGTTGCAGATCCAATCCCAGAGGTAATTCCAGGAACAATTTCATATTTTACTTTGTGCTCTTTTAGAAATTCTGCTTCTTCTCCACCACGTCCAAAGATTATTGGATCTCCACCTTTTAGTCGAACAACCATTTTTTTAGATTTCGCATATTTTACCATCAAGTCATTTGTGGTATTTTGATGAGTAGTATCATCTCCAACTGCACGACCCACATAGATTTTTTTTGTTTTTTTTGGAATCATTGAAATTATTTTTTTGCTAACTAATCTATCATATAGTACAACGTCTGATTTTTGGATAAGTTCTACTCCACGCAGAGTGATTAATTTGTGGTCTCCAGGGCCAGCTCCTACCAAGTAGACTTTGCCTGTCATTTCTTATTCCATTCCTCCACTTTTTCTCTCCAATTTAATGCAAGGTCATTTACTCCTTTCTGGCAAAGTTCTTCTCCAGCGCTTTTCCCTAAAGAATAAGGATCATTTTTGCTGCCAGTTTTATTTACATAAATGGAGGTTTTTCCATCCACGGAAAATGCGCTGACTTGCAGGCTCAAGGTATCCCCATTTGATTTGGCATATGCACCAACAGGAAACCTACATCCAGAATCTACAAAGTCAGACAAGGCTCTTTCTGATTCAATCTCCAATCTTGAATCAGTATCCTCTATTTTTTTTAACATCTGGATTGTTTTCTCATCATCTTTTCTTGCAACTATTGCAAGTGCCCCTTGTCCAGGAGATGGAGAAAAATCTTCAATAGATAATTCTGTAAAGGAAACATCAATTCCTAATCTTGTAATTCCAGCTTTTGCCAAAACGATTGCATCATAGATTTCTCCATATGCTTTTCTTATTCTTGTCTCAATATTTCCACGAATAGGTTTTACTACCACATCAGGTCTTTTTCTTGAGATTTGAACAGCTCTTCGAAGTGAACTCGTCCCAATTACAGAACCAGACTTTATAGAATCAAGCGAAGAGTTATCTGATGAGATAAACACGTCATTTACCATTTCTCTTTTTGGAATACATGCAAGAGTAAGAGTATCATCAAGCTGTGATGGTACATCCTTTAAACTATGAACGGCAAAGTCTACTTCATTTTGAGCAACGGCCTTATCAATCTCTTTTTCAAATATTCCCTTTTGATCAATTGTAAATAGAGGTCTTGAATCAGTGTCTCCTTGGGTCTTTATTGGTTTTATCTCAAATTCAATATCATGATGTGCTCTTTTGAGTTCCTCAATTACCCAGTTTGTTTGAGCAAGAGATAGTTGACTCCCTCTTGCTCCAATCAGGTACTTCAATTCTTCACCAATTTTAGCCCAGATTGATATGCATCAAGTGCCTTGTTAAGATCAGTCTGCTTGTGAGCATCAGATAAGAAAACTACCTCAAACTGAGATGGTGCAATGAAAACTCCATTTTTTAAGAGACTTTGGAATAATTTCTGGAATTTTTTTGCGTCTGCATTTTTAGAAGTTTCATAGTTTACAACAGGTTTTTTTGTAAAGAAAATCTGAAACATCGAGGCTGTCGAATTGATTTGATGAGGAATTTTCATGTCTGTGGCCAGGTCGTCTAAAGCTCGAGTAAAACGAAGATTGTATTTTTCGAGTTTGTGGTAAAGAGTATTTTTAATTTTATTTATTGTTTTAAGAGAACTGATAGCAGCACTAACTGAGATGGGGTTTCCTGCAAAGGTGCTTGCTTGATACACCTTGCCACCAGGAGACAATAAATCCATAATCTCTTTTCTTCCCCCAACTGCGGCTATGGTAAATCCGTTACCCAATGCTTTTCCAAGTGTTGTAATATCTGGTTTTATTCCAAAGTGTTTTTGAGCTCCCCCTGTTGAGACTCTGAATCCAGTTACAACTTCATCAAAGATTAACGGAATGTTATTTTCTCTTGTTATCTTTCTGATGTCTGCAAGAAAATTATTCTCAGGTAAAATCAATCCCATGTTTGCAAGTATGGGCTCTACGATAACTCCTGCAACATCTTTGTTTTTTCTAATTGTCTTTTCCAGATCTTCGCTATTGTTATATTGAACAACCAAGGTGTTCTTTGATACTTCATCTAACCCACCATCAGATACAGAAATTCCATTATGTGCAGAGCCAGAACCTGCCTTTACAAGAACAGAATCATGAGCTCCATGGTAACATCCCTCAAATTTTATTATTTTTTTCTTTTTTGTAAATCCTCGAGCAAGGCGAATAGCAGTCATTGTTGCTTCGCCACCAGTGTTTACTAAACGGACTTTGTCAATGGATGGAAAATTACCAATGATTAATTTCGATAATTCAATTTCTAGTTGCGTGGGAGTGCAATACAGAGTTCCAATTTTGAGCTGTTTTGATACGGCTTGAATAATTTCTTTTCTTCTATGACCTAAAAGAAGAGCACCATAACCATTGCAAAAATCAATGTATTTTTTTTCCTCCTCATCCCAAATGTGTGCTCCTTCAGATTTTTTGGTAAAGAATGGGTATGGCTGAAAATACCTTACAGGGCTATTTACTCCAGATGGTATTATCTTCTTTGAATCTGAAAATAGCCTTGAATTTGACAATATCTTTGTTTAAAATGGGTTATTATTATTCGTAATATCAAGAATTTTCTTGCTTTCTATGATTGAGAAGTTTCCCTCTAAACAGAAATGCAACAATAATTGTACCCACGTATGGAGCACTCCAATAAAGCCAGAGATTATCGATAACTCCAGAAAGTAGGGCAGGTGCTAATGCCCTTGCAGGATTCATAGAAGCTCCAGAGATGAATGCTAAAAAGAAAATATCCAATCCAACTATTCCACCAATTGCGATTCCACTAAATCCTTTCAATCCCTTGGTATACACGACAGTAAAGATTACAGCCATTAATAATCCAGATGCTAAAACCTCAATTGGAAATATTAAAAATAAAGAATAGTCATAGTTTGGTGCATTTGCACCAAGATCAGCTTCTGTTCCAATAAAACTCATCACAAATAAAGAACCAAGAATTGCCCCAATAATTTCAGCTGCAAAATACCAAATAATTTGAATTTTTGAGATATGTCCGGTAATGTAATAGCCTATTGTCACTGCAGGGTTAAAATGAGCGAGTGAAATTTTTCCAAAAGAGTATACTCCAATAATTAATGCAATAAAGGGCGCAACTGCTGCAAACCAAGTTCCATATGGTCCACCAATTTGAACATCATATACAATTGAACCCGTAGCAAAAATTACAAGGATAAAAGTTCCAATTAGCTCTACAATAAAGATTTGAGGATTAGAGTATGTCATTTTTATTTCTCTAATTTTTGAATGAGATTAAACACTTGATTTTTGATTTGATCATGAATCGCTCTTACCTGAATAATGTCTTTGTCTTTAGGATCTAAAATATTCCAATCAATCACATCTTTAACAAACAAAGATGGACAAGACTCTTTGTCCATACAACCCATGTTTACAGTAATTGATGAATAAATCATCTCATCTTTCAATTCTTTTGGTTCTTGTTTGGTAATATCAATCCCAATCTCTTTCATCACCTCAGTTACTGTAGGATTGAGTTGGGGTTTTGGGGAAGTTCCAGCGCTGATTACATCAAATTGTGGTGCCATTTCACGAAGAAATCCTTCTGCCATCTGACTTCTTCCAATATTTTCTACGCATACAAAAAGGATTTTTTTGGATTTTGTCATATAATTATATAAATATTAGTTTATATAAATTTAAATTGATATGAATGGTCCTAGTCTTCTCAAATGTGTTTGTGATGATACTAGATTTGAGATTTTAGAAATGCTTCAAAAAAACAAAGAGCTGTGTGTAAGTGATTTTGTGTTAAAAATAAAAAAAGATCAACCATTAATATCACACCATCTTAAAACATTGAAAAACTGCGGGATTGTAAAATCTAGAGACGAAGGAAAAAAAGCAATGTACAGTATTTCAAATCATCAACTATCTGAATTAATTTCTATCATTACGAAGGCAAGCAAGAAAATTCCAATTTTATGTAATGACAATAACTGTTGTTAAACAAATTTCTCGGTACGAAGAACACCCACATCACCAACGTACAAAACGATAGCAAAATTTGTAAAAAGAGTCCTTGCAATTTCCTCAATTACATCTTGAAGTTTATCTTCTTGCATAATTACCTCCACTTTAACATTTTTTTCATTCTTTAATCCTTGCCCACGTAAGCCACGTGCACCATTCCCTTCAACTTCGTATGTTGTATATCCCGAAATGTGATGTTTTGCTAAAATATCTATAACATTTTTCTGAGCTAGAATCTCACATGTAACAGTAAGAAGTTTCACATTGTAAAGTTTCATATCAATCCTTTTAAGATGTAGTTCAATAAGTCTATCGATCCCTCATTGTGTACAATTGATGAAACCATAAACATTATTGGAAGTAACACGATGATATTGTAAGGAAACGTAATTCCTAATGCAGATGTAATGTAAAGACTAGGTTTTGCTTGAGGAATGGCATGACGCAAAACTGCTGGTGCTGCAATAAATGATGCACTAGCAAGAAGTAATCCAAACATAACTGCACCTCCAAGGCTTAACCCTATTGCAGTAGCAACTAACACGCCTATAATTCCATTAAATGTAGGCATAATTATTGAAAATGCTATCAAAAATACTCCGACTTTTTTAATATCATCTAATCTTTGACCTGCAATAATTCCCATTTCAATTAAAAATATTACGATGGCGCCAGTAAACAATTCATCAAAGACTATACTGATTGATTCAAATCCTTCCTCTCCAATCATATATCCAATAATAATACTTCCAAGAAGAATTACAATGGCTTTACCTGTAATTGATTCATGTAAAACTTGCTTTAGATTAGTTTTAGTTTCTGTAATTCCCATTCCTATTTCAGATTCACTAATCTCTCCAAGAGATTCTTTTTTTGTCTTCATCTGTTTTGATACAGCCATATTTGTCAAAAAGATTGCCAAGATAAACGCAACAGGTTCTAATATTGCAAGTACAGCAGCTAAGAAACCTTCAGATGTTACACCTTGATTTTTGAGAAAAGAAAGACCTACCGAAAATGTAACTGCACCTACTGCACCATATGTTGATGCTAATGCATATGAATCAAACAAGTTGAATTTACCTAGACGGCGAAGTATTTGATAATGATTTAATGTAAAAAGCAATGACAATCCAATTGCGGCTAGCATTGGAACAAGCATTTTCTCAAATCCCGTATTTCTCATTTCAATTCCTCCATGCAACCCAATTGCAGCAAGCAGGTAAATCGGCAAAAATTCCGAAATGGCGTCAGGAATTTTTAAATCAGATTTTATTCTGGCAGCAATTATACCAAAAATAAAAAACAACACAATTGGTGTTAATAGGTTCGATTGAATTAATCCCAGAATATCCATTTGAATGATTCAAAAATTTTCATGTAGAATAAAAACCAAATCATCAAGGGATCAGACAAATAGATGAATCAAGTAAGTAAATCCAATTCCCATAAGAGCACTACCAGGAATAGTGATTATCCATGCAAATACAATTTGTCGCCCTACACTCCATCTTACTGCACGTGTTCTTCTTGCAGCACCTGAGCCCATGATTGTGCCTGTAATTGCATGAGTAGTACTTGCAGGAATTCCAAATACAGCAAAAATTGCCAACATCAAGCCGCCCCCAGTTTCGGCGGCAAATCCCTGATATGGTTTTAGCCTTGTGACTTTAACACCCAGAGTCTTTATGACCTTATAGCCTCCAAAGAATGTCCCTAATCCCATCGCAGTTGCTGCTGCAAGAATTACCCAAAGAGGCATATCAAGTTCTGGAATCAATCCTGCTGAAAAAAGAATTAGAACTATAATACCCATGGTTTTTTGACCGTCATTTGCACCATGAGTAAGGGCAAACCAAGCTGAAGAAATTATTTGTAATTTTCCAAAGGTTTTGTTTACTATTGCAGGTCTACGGTTTGCAAAAATTGTAATTATTAGTCCAGTCAACAAAAAGCCAAAAATAATTCCACCCACAGGAGCAATGACTATTCCTGCTAATACTTTGGTCAAACCACCATACACTAATTTTTCAAAACCCAAACCTGCAATACCTGCTCCCATTATTCCACCAACTAAAGAGTGGCTGTTGGAAATTGGCAATCCAAAATACGTACACAAAGAACTCCAACCAATGGCACCTGCTAAACCTCCAACAATCATGTATACTGTAACGTCATCTGGGCTGACAATTCCTTTCGCAATTGTGGTAGCTACTGCAACACCAAAAATAAAAGGACCAATAAAATTCATAGCCGCAGATAATGAAACTGCTTGTAATGGTTTTAACACACGTGTTCCAATAACGGTTGCAACAGAATTTGCAGAGTCATTAAATCCATTTACAAAATCAAAGATTAATGCTACAATAATGGCTCCAATCGCGATTTC
>Ga0224508_10002022_pt1 | contig 17715 bp, 15 predicted proteins | sample SF_Jan12_sed_USG_4_FD_170157 | JGI IMG/M metagenome (GOLD analysis project Ga0224508, IMG submission 170157) | Sediment microbial communities from San Francisco Bay, California, United States - SF_Jan12_sed_USGS_21 | ecosystem: Environmental > Aquatic > Marine > Sediment | place: USA... | reverse complement strand
ACGGAAGGCGCGATCGACGCGGAACGGCGACTGAATTCATACCAGCAATCATTGACCTCCGCATTCTCGACAGCGATTGCCGCCGTGGAATGGGGCGTCAACCAGTCCGGACGATACGCATTCGGCGAGCTTCCGCTTGGCGATTCAAGGTTGTCACTCCTCGAGGGGCTTGTGCAACACCTGCTCGACATGGGTTTCTCGGGCCGGATTGTCGTCGAAACACACGTCGGTAATTTCTGCATGGTTGCCGGTGGCTCCAGTGGCTACGATCTGGCTCCGCCAAAACTTATTCTAGGACAATGTGAATTGATCGGATTCGAATCCGCTGCTGCGTACGAGATGGGGTTACAGCAGTCGGTGGCATTCGCGAACTTCGTGAATACCGTTAGGGAGGAAACGGGCGGAACAATACAAATCAGCATATTTTCCCGCGGCAATAGCGAGCCCATAATTCCCTACCCGACTGCAACGCCGGGCATAACTGCGGATTTCTGGAACGAAATCGCAGCTCAGAATAACAGGGTTGAGATAAGCATCGATCCTTTCGACCGGTAGGGCTCCGTACGGCAGACCGAATCGCTTATCCGGATTTCTCGGCGTTCCGTTTCTCAGCGAATTCGACTGGGTCGGTATTACTCGTCGTTTTCATTTTTCCCTGAACAACAGCGCCTTCGGCGACGGCGATAGCTGCCCCAGTGACGGTACCAGTGATTTTGGCCGTATCGCTTATTTCCACGCGGCCGTTAGCTACGATATCGCCTTCCACTGTTCCGGCGACTATTACGCTTGCCGCTTTGATTGTCCCCTTCCAGAAGCCATTGGGCGAAACTGTGAGTGAGCCGGTCAGGTCGCACTCTCCGTCGATCTCACCGCTAACCAGAAAATCTCCACTACCGGCAATAACGCCGGTAACCTTACAGCCTTCACTGATAAGGGTTGCCGGTCCGGCCGCCTTGTCGTAAATACGACGCTTTTTCGTTTCGCTCATCGAATTTTTTACTCCGGGTATCTGCAAAGGCCCTGGACAATCATAGTACGATCATGTCAGCGGATTTGTGAATTGGTTGGCATTCGATCAATCTCGTTTCTGACGATAACCATAACCAATGGTTTCAATCGACGTGAGTACCCCACCTTCGAATCTCATCTTGCGCATTAGCTTTCTGGGTCCAAAGTTAAATACCAGCTCGGTAACCAATACTTCACGGGTGTAGCCGCCACGTCCGTAGTAACGGGTCGTCGTCAGCCCATGACTTCGATCAATATGGGACCGCAATACGTATCCAAGGCTACGTTCGGAAATCGGTTTCCCGCAGATGGCTTTGACCTCGTTTTCGTGCATTCCATCTTTGACGAGCCGGTTGCCGCAACGCAATGCATGAGCCGGATCACTCGCTAAAAACGCTGTGCAAGCCAGCAACAGTGAAAGGGGGATCTTTCCGGCGGTCTGCATCGATATTCCTTCGGCTAATATGGGCAGCTGAAGCGTAATCTGCCTCCTTATACTAAACCAAAAGAATGGCTTCCGGCTCACAACCTGGGCATTTGGCTGATATAGTCCGGGCGAAGGCTTGCCGCCAGCCCACATAATGTATGAAGGCTGAGAGACGACGGCGCAAGTCTGGCCGGAGATCGCCGCCTTTGAACAGAACATTCGAACGACGCATGAACGAATTGGCCGCGGCGAGTCCGCCCGATATTCTTTGGGGCGGTCTGAAAGGAATTGAAAAGGAATCTTTGCGTGTTCGACCGGATGGCTATTTATCTGATCGCTCACATCCGGAATCTCTAGGGTCGGCGCTGACCAACCGCTTTATCACCACAGATTTTTCAGAAGCGTTGCTCGAATTCGTTACACCGTCATTTTCGAATACCTGGGAAGCGCTGCGATTCTTGTGTGACGTGCACCAATTCAGTTATGCAGCAATGGGCGATGAACTCCTGTGGGCTACGAGCATGCCTTGCCGAATTCCGGATGATCGGGAAATACCGCTCGCATACTACGGCGAGTCGAATGTCGGTCGCATGAAAACCATTTATCGGAACGGTCTCGGATGCCGTTACGGCAGGGCTATGCAGACGATCGCCGGCGTTCACTTTAACTATTCCCTGCCAAAGACGTTCTGGCCAATTTATATGGAACTGGAAAAAAGCCGGGGTGCTGAAGACGAGTTTCGATCGAATGCCTATCTCGGCCTCGTTCGGAACTTTCGACGCTTTGGCTGGCTTGTGCTCTATCTTTTCGGTGCATCTCCAGCAGTCTGCAAATCATTCGGCCAGGATGAAGGGATCGAAATGGAAAGCCTTGATGGTGAGACCCTGTATGAACCCTTCGGGACTTCTCTTCGTATGAGCGATTTAGGCTACAGCAACAATACTCAGGCCCAACTCGATATTTCACTGAACAAGCTCGACGACTACATCAGTGATCTCACCGAAGCCATGATGACGCCGGAGCCCCTTTATCAGGAGATCGGTCTCAAGGCAGGAAATGAGTACCGGCAGCTTAGCGTGAATCAGCTACAGATCGAAAACGAGTATTACAGCCCGATTCGCCCCAAGCGCGTGGCTTTTTCCGGCGAACGGCCGACTGCTGCACTCAGGCGTGGCGGTATTGAATATGTCGAGATCAGGTCACTCGACATCAACGTATTCGACCCAGTCGGCATCAATCAAAATGTCATGCGTTTCATGGAGGCGTTTCTCATATATTGTCTGTTGCAGGAAAGCCCCCCGTTTACAAAAGAGAATAAGGAAGAGGCTGCACAAAACCATACGGCAACAGCAAGAAGAGGGCGCGAACCGTCGTTCGAGCTGCTGCAAAAGGGAAAAACCATCTCACTATTTGATTGGGCGAGAGAAATGCTTGAGGATGTCAGGGCTGTCGCGGAACTAATCGACAGAGGGAATGAGCAAGACGTTTACGTGCATGCCGTCGACGCTCAGTTGCAACTCATTTCCGATCCTGAGAAAACTCCGTCTGCCCGACTGCTGGCCGAACTGAGGGACGGAAATAGAAGTTTCTTTGAATTCGCACTGGAATGTGCTCAGGGGCACAAACAATACTTCGCCGATATGGTGGCACTATCAGCAGAGCGACAAGCGGAATTCGCCGGCGAAGCGGCGGAATCGATAGATCGTCAGCGCGAGATTGAGGCGTCCGATAGCATCGGCTTCGATGAGTATCTTGCGCGGTGGTTCGCTACCGACTAACGGATTGTGCGCTGGGTCACAATTCACTCTCCCGATGATGTGTCTGCCGACCAATTTAACTAAACTCACTGTTGTCAGGCGCCCTTTGTGCCGGCGCGAACCAATAGAGGCAGGAGCAAGGCTTGTTTAAGACCTTCTATCTCGGAATTGTTTTGGGCATTGCTGCGGCTGCAGCACTTGTCTATCTTTATCCAGTGGTGGACTTGCACCGCGAATCTTCATTGATTGTGGTTCATGCGAACGGCGGTAATTCAGAGTCGTTTCATATCAGGTTGCCCGGAGACAGGATCATGGCCGGCGTTTCCGGAATGGCCGAATCGACACCGCCAGGACTCGAGTGGCCCGAGCATGACTTTCTCAAGAACGTTCAGACCGAGCTCTTCAAGATTCGGAATGAAAACGGTGTTGTGATCGGCGCGGCGAGCCGCATGTCTGGTTCACCGGAACAGCACGGTTCGTTTGTTGAATGGGCACTGCATCTGCCAGCCCGTGGTTCGATGTTCTTGACGATGGCGGCGAATCCGTCGGCAGACGGTTTCAGGGAAGGATGGCTTAGAGCAGGCACGCGTGAGTTTTTGACTCTGCAAGGAACCGTTCTCGAACGATTCATCCGTTTAGCCGGTGATCCGGACTCTGACAGCACTGGACGAATCGAATTGTCAGCGGCCTTCGTTGGTCCTGCGGAAGAAGTGGAATGAAATATCTGATTTCATTGCTGGTAGGTATGTTGATTGGAGCCACAGTGTTTGTGCTGGTTTTGTATTACAACCCGTTTGTCGGAAATCCGAGCGTATCGCCACTTGCAGTCTCGAAACTTGATCTGGTCGATCTCTCTTATTCGCTGGTTTCGAGTGATTCGATTGTGTTAACGAATGACGGCGAGTCTCATGTGCAAACCCATCCGGCCAAAGTGCTACAGTTGTGGGAGCCTGCTGTCAAAAATACACGGGGTCTCGTCACTATTCTCACCGACGGTCGTGGGGAACCCGCCGGGCTTGGTGTGAAGTTCTCCTCCGATTCCGAGAGGACCGAACTCATTAATTCCAAAGTGCTGGTCGAGAGTGTGTGGCATATCTATTTGCCGGAACGCGGCACATTTTTTGTGGATCAGACCGAAAATTACTGGTCCTACCTGCGCGATATCGTAGTATCGGCCCGTTTGAATTCGGGGGACAACTGGCGAGGGTCCTGGCACAGGATCACGACCGTAGGGCCGGGCGCACTTGGTACAGCCAGGGTGACGGGAAGTACTGGAGATTTAGCGGACACTCAGGCCGAGGCAGTTGAATCAATTCTTGCCCGCGCGTATTCAGCTATCACGGGCCCCGTCGCTATTACCGGGAATCTGACGATCGCGCTACCGCATCAAAATGAATCGAAGTAATAGTTCGCTTGCCAATATTGATTACCCTGCCATATCCTTCAGTTCAAGGTTTGAATCTGCAAGCAATGCCGGATCGATGATCGCATGGTCTGCGATCAGTTTTTTTGCCTGCATGAAATCCTTCGGCCGGTTGATAGCGTCTACAGCGATAAGTTTACCGCCATTGAGATACAGGCACGAGAAAGAGCGGCCGCCAGGGTCGCCTCGAATAATCGTCTGATCATAGTCCTGTGACAGACCCGCGATTTGTAGTTTGAGATCGTATTGATCTGACCAGAACCACGGTACCTGCGCGTATCGCTGATCCTCACCACAAATATTTGCGGCTGCCGTTTTAGCCTGTTCCAGCGCATTGTGAACGGACTCCAGTCTTAACTGGCGTCCAAGCACGGCATTGGGATGGAATGTACAGTCACCCACGGCATAAATATCCGGATCGGAAGTCCTGCATTGGTCATTGACGACAATGCCGTTACTAATCTCGAGCCCGGCGTCGGCAGCCAGCCCCGTATTCGGAACGACACCAATGCCGATGATAACCAGGTCGGCCGGTATCTGTGTGCCGTCCGCCAAATCGACTGCGTGCACATGACCGTCTCCAGCAAATCCTTTGATGCCGGCAGACAAGCGCAGAGTTACACCGTGATCCGTATGCTCTTTCTGATAGAACTCCGACACCTGCGGTGATACTACGCGACTCATGACCCGATCGAGCATCTCAGCGACAGTGACGTCGAGACCGAGTTGCGCGGCGACGGCGGCGACTTCGAGGCCGATATAGCCTGCGCCAACAATGACCAGCCGGCGACCTGTCCCAAACTCTTCCCGAATACGGTCAACATCCTGAATCGTGCGAAGGTAATGGACGCCGGCCAGTTCGACGCCCGGCAAATCAATGTGGCGCGGGTGTGCGCCGAGGGATAGCACGAGTTTGTCGTAGGGGAACTCAAGGCCATCATTTGAGTGAACAACCTTCGTGGTGCGATCGATTCTGTCGATCGTCGTATTGAGATGCACCTCGATATTCGGCTCATCGTAAAAGTTATGGGCTTTGAAGTGCAGGCGTTCAGCCGGCAGTTCGCCCGCCAAGTATTTTTTTGACAACGGTGGACGTTGATAAGGAAGGTAGGCTTCCTCTCCGATCAGACAGATGTTTCCGCTAAACTTTTTCTGCCTGAGTGTTGCAACGACCTGCCCGGCGGCATGCCCTGCGCCCGCAATAACAATTTTTTCACTCATTTGCTTATTCACATGGCACTGATGCCACCATCAATTTTGATTTCCGACCCCGTGACGAACTGCGACTCGTCTGAGACCAGGTAAAGCACGGCATAGGCGACATCATCCGGCTTGCCGACGCGGCCCAGCGGTATCTGTCTGCCCAGTTTTTCTAGCGCGGACGCTCTGTCCTGCCCAGCCGCAAGTCCATCAAGTATGGGCGTATCGATGAATACCGGGTGCACCGAATTACAACGGATTTTATTGCGTTCATGCGCGCAATGTAGCGCCACCGACTTGGTAAGATGCCGTACCGCCGCTTTTGCCGAATTGTACGCTGCCAGATTGTGTCCGGCGATGATGCCCGAAATGGATGACACATTGACAATGGACCCGCCACCACTGACTGTCATCAACGGAATTCCATACTTGCAGCCAAGGAATACGCTGTCGAGATCGACCGCATGTACATGGCGCCAGTTCTCAAGAGTCTCGTCTTCGACGCTGCCAATCGACCCGATGCCGGCGTTGTTAACGAGGATATCCAGTCGTCCGAAGCGCTCTTCGGTTGCTTCGATCGTTTGTCGCCATGCATCCTCGCTGCTGACATCCTGCTCCATTGCGACCGCCTTTTCCAAACCGTCTGCATTGATTTCCTGTGCCTTCTGCTGAACGACCGGGGCATTGATGTCGGTCAACACAACCTTCGCGCCTTCCCGCGCAAGAAGTTCGGCGGTCGCAGCCCCAATACCCTGCGCTGCTCCCGTAACCAAAGCGATCTTGTTATCGACGCGGCGCATTTTCGCCGATCTCCTGCCAGCATCAGACAATTAGTCTATCGTTGCGTGCTCCGTTATCCTAGCGTCCCGTAATGTAGGAGATTGCCGGAAATGAAGGCCAACGCCATTCGTATTCATGAATTCGGTGGACCGGAAATGCTTAGATGGGAGGCGGTCGACGTCCCGGACCCGGGAGAGGGTGAGGCGCAGATCCGGCACTCCGCAATCGGCCTTAACTTCATCGACATTTATCATCGGACGGGACTCTATCCGGTGGACTTGCCGACCGGGCTGGGCAGTGAAGCCTCAGGAATCGTCGAGGCCGTGGGGCCGGGCGTAACAGACATCGACGTTGGTGACAGGGTCGTATATACGGGCAGACCGGCAGACGCTTACTCGGAGCTTCGAAACTTCCCCGCCTGGCAGCTCGTGCCTGTTCCAGACGGCATATCCGACGAGCTGGCGGCGGCAGTTGTTCTGAAGGGGCTGACCGCGTGGTACTTGCTGCGACGGAGTTACAGGGTGAAAAAGGGCGACGTCGTACTTCTGTACGCTGCCGCCGGTGGCGTTGGCTCGTTGGCGAGCCAGTGGGCCAAGTACCTGGGGGCAACGGTTATTGGTGTCGTCAGCACGGACGAGAAAGCGGAGTTGGCGCTTGCGCAGGGCTGCGATCACATTATTATGGCCGGCAACGCCGATATCCCGGCGAGCGTCAAAAAGTTCACAGGCGGTGAGGGGGTTGCGGCAGTCTATGATTCGGTTGGTCGCGACACGTTCTTTGCGTCCCTCGATTCCCTGAAGCCACACGGCACGATGGTGACCTTCGGCAACTCGTCCGGCCCGGTGGATCCGTTTGCACCGGCGGAACTCGCGGCAAGGGGCTCTCTCTATGTCACTCGGCCGATTTTGTTCCATTTCGTGGATACACGGGAACATCTGCTGCACGCCTGTCATGAGTTATTCGCGGTCCTTGATAGTGGCGCTGTGCGGGTTCGCATCGGTCAGAAATACACACTTAAGGATGCTGCGAATGCACATCGGGACCTCGAGGCGCGTAAGACGACCGGCTCAACAGTTCTGCTGCCCTAAAAAAAGGGGTCAGAGCCCTTTTTCTCTTTTTTTGAAAAAAAGGGCTCTGACCCCTTTTTTTTGCCTTTTTATTTTCTTATTGAATCGGCGCAAGCGGCCAGAAGATCGGCAGGACGACCATGACCGCTACGAAAATGACCAGCGTTAGCGGCACGCCGATCTTCAGGTAATCGACAAAACGATAACCACCCGGGCCCATGACAAGTATGTTCGCCGGGTGGGAGATCGGGCTGGTGAAACTCGCGGATGCCGCCATCGCGATGGCCATCATTGCGGTCTCGGGTTGCAGGCCGAGTTCGCCCATTGCGGACAGGACGATCGGTGACATCAGTACGACGAGCGCGGCGGTCGGAATAATCATCGTTGCCACAGCCGTCACCACATAGAGTCCCCCGATCACGGGCCAGGGCCCGGCATCACCGAGCAAGTTCATGACCTGGGTGGCAAGATAGGCGGCCGCCCCGGTTTCCTGCATCGCGGTGCCAAGCGGCAGCATGCCGGCGATCAGGAAAATAGCTCGCCATTCTATGGCGCGGTACGCCTGCTCCATATTCAGGCAACCGGTCAAAACCATGACGCTGCCGCCGACAACGGCCGCAACGGCGATTGGTACATAACCTGCCATGACGCTGAGGACGACGCCGAGCATGATCAATGCCGCTAGCGGCGCGCGCCGGGTGTCCGGCGGTTTCCGCCCGAGTGGCGTCAGAATCAGAAAATCAGTGTCGTCATCGAGAAGCTGCAGTTTTTCGCGGGGGCCGAGCAAAAGCAAGGCATCGCCAATCTGTAGTCGTTCATCGGCCAGGTCTGTGCCGATGGTTTCACCTTCACGCCAGATACCGGCGAGTTCGATGTCATAGCGTTCCCGGAAATTCAACTCTCCAACTGTTTTGCCGGCAAGCCGGCTGCGAGGATCCAGGGTTGCATCCATTAGCGTCAGCCTTTCGGACTCGAAAGCGCCGAGATTTGGCGATATCTTCGTATCGATTTCCAATTCCTGCAGTCCACGTAGAACATCGAGGTCTTCAGGCTGGCCTTCGAGCAGCAACAGGTCACCGCCGGCCAATAGTTCGTCGCCGCGTGGCATGACCTGCAATTTCCCGTCGCGAAAAATCGAAACGACACGAAAATCGAAGACGTCCGCGAGCCGGCTCTTTTTCAGTGTCACGTCGACGAGCTCGCTGTATTTTGGCAGGCGCACGACAAACATGCGCTCGTCGGCCTTGTATTGCTTGCTCAGGTCATCGCCGGACAGGATCTGTACTTCGGAGAAGTCCCCGAATTTGTCGAGCTCGGCGATTTGCTCTGTCTCGCCCTGGACGAGAACCTGATCGCCGGCACGAATGGGTACGTAAGCAAGATTGGTCAGACGGTACTTGTCTCTGCGGTGGATGCCGACAACGGCGACGCCAAACCGCGCTGCGAAACCCGCGTGTCTGGTCAGTTCGGATACGAGCGGGGAGCCTTCTGCGATCCGGACTTCGGCGTAGGCAATCTTGGACGCGACCATGGACTTGAGCACCGGCGCCTCGCGCTCGATAACGAGGCTGCTCAGTCTCTGCAACTCCGTAAACTGATCGAGGCGTCCCTGTACGAGAATCTGATCACCGGCGCGCAATACCGTCTGCCGGCTGGGCAAAGTCTCGCTTCGTCCGAATCGGACCAGCGCCAGAATAATCAGACCCGTCGACGCACCGATCCGGCTCTCGGCCAGTGTCTTGCCGACCAGCACAGAATCCACGGGCACCCGCATCATGAAAGTTCGCTCCTGCAACTTGTATCGCGAACGTAGGGTTCGCTGACTGAGATGCTTGCTCCGCTGCGCCCGGGTCTTTGGTAACATCAGTCGGCCGATTACTGCGACAAATGCGACGCCGACTGCCATCACCACGCCGCCTACGGGTGTGAAATCAAAAAGCGCAAACGCCTCGTAACCATTTTGTGTCATTGCCTCGCTGACCAGCAGGTTGGGTGGTGTTCCAATCAAGGTCGTCAGGCCGCCGAGCAAGGTGGCATAGGCAAGTGGCATCAAGAGGCGTGATACCGGGATCCTCGTGCGGCGGGCAACCTCAACGACGACTGGCAACATCAGTGCGGCGACGCCGATGTTGTTCATGAATGCAGACAGAACGGCGGCCGTGATCATGATTACGATGATCATGGGAATCTCCCGCCGCCCGGCAAGCCGCATTACCTGGCGGCCGATTACGTTCGCGATACCGGTGCGTGTGAGCCCCTCGCTGAGAATGAACATTGCCCAGACCGTAATGACAGCACTGTTGCTGAATCCGGCAAACGCCTGTGGGGCTGTTATGAGGCCGGATACCGCCAGCGTACCGAGCACGAGCAGCGCAACGAGATCCATTCTGATGACTTCGCTGACAAAAAGTATCAGTGAGATAGCCAAAATGCCGAGAACGATTGCGATCTCAAAAGTCATTTACATGCGCCGCGAGGCGATATTCTTCACTAAATTAATGTGGCCCCTTTTATACACGACGCGATTGGAAAAAAAACAGCGATTTCATGAATTTCTAGCCGTCAGGATGAAATAGTAGATTTCCACCTGTAACGATGAAATCTGTGATTTCATATGCACATATTTTCAATCCAGGGCGAAATGCTGGAGCGAATTGTGGTATCGGCAGAGATATATGAGGCTCGCATCAAAGGGCAGTCGGTCCGGCACGCGGTGAGAGGCGTCGATTATCACGTAACGGAGTGGGGCGAACGTGGCAGTCGCTTGCTGGTGCTTTTGCATGGCTGGGGCGATGCGGGTTCGACCTTTCAGTTTTTCGTCGATGAGTTAAAGCACGACTGGTTCGTCATCGCGCCGGATTGGCGTGGCTTTGGCGAGTCCAGGGTCGAGGCGGAGTCTTACTGGTTTCCGGACTACCTGGCCGACCTCGATGCGATCCTGCAAATCTACAGTCCAGACGCCGCAGTTCGACTCGTGGGTCACAGCATGGGGGCGAACGTCGCGACGATGTACGCCGGCGTAATGCCGGAGCGGGTGGCTGCACTGGTCAATGTCGAAGGATTCGGGTTGCCGGACAGCAGTCCAAAGGACGCGCCGGGCCGGTACCGCAAATGGATCGAGGGCGGCCGATCAATGCCGACAAATACAGGCTACGAATCGTTCGATGAACTCGTGCCCAGAATCATGCGCCGAAGCCCCGGGCTGAGCAAAGACAGGGCCTTGTTCGTTGCCGACAAATGGGCAGAGACGCATGCGGATGGCGTCGTTCGGGTCAAAGCGGATCGGGCGCATAAACTGCCGAATGCAATGCTTTATCGCCGTCAGGAAGCGGTCGCTTGTTGGAAAAAGGTGACAGCGCCTGTCCTCATCGTGGTCGGCGCAGATACCGACCACACGTGGGATCTGAAGTCGTGGATCGATCCGGAGCCGGCAAGCCGCCTGTTCAGCAACGCAGAGTCTGTATCGATAGCGGGCGCAGGGCATATGGTTCATTTCGAGCGACCAGCCTCGCTGGCCGAAGCCATAGAAAGTTTCCTCGCAAATACCTAGGCCAAACTACTTGTAAATCCATCCAGTACTGTATAAAAATACAGATCTTTTCCTGGAGGATTTATGGGTCACGCGGCGGAGCTACAAACGGACTATCTGGGATCGCTGAACCCGGCACAGCGCCAGGCGGCCACCTGGGGCAGGAGGGCTCAAAACCAATCTTTCGAGGCCCGGCCGCTGCTGGTCATCGCCGGCGCCGGCACCGGCAAGACGATGACCCTTGCTCACCGGGTCGCCCACCTCATCATTCAGGGCGTCAGTCCCGAGCGCATCCTCCTTTTGACCTTCACACGCCGTGCGGCCCAGGAGATGACCCGACGGGTTGAGGCAATTGTTCGCCAGGCAGTCAATTCAGCCGAGGGTCCGCCCAACTACGTCAGTATACTGCCCTGGTCCGGCACATTTCATTCCGTCGCAAACCGGCTGATTCGCCGTTACGCCCATAACCTCGGACTCGACCCCGGGTTTTCGGTGCTTGATCGCGGGGATTCAGCAGACATCATGGACGTTATCCGGCATGAACTGCACCTGTCGAGGAAGTCACGACGGTTTCCGAAGAAGGACACTTGCCTCGCTATCTATTCACGTTGCGTAAATACGCAAAAGCTCTTGATCGATTCCCTAAACGAAACATTTCCATGGTGCGCAGACTGGGAAAAGGACCTCCGTCAGCTATTTCGTCACTACGTTGAACGAAAACAAGAGAGCCAGTCGCTCGATTACGATGATCTGCTGCTCTACTGGAGCCATCTCGTCGCAGATAAAGAGCTCGCACAGGAAATCGGCTCGTGGTTCGATCACGTGCTCGTCGATGAGTATCAGGACACGAATCTGCTGCAGGCGGATATTCTGAGAGCGATAAAACCGGATGGGTCAGGTCTTACCGTCGTCGGAGATGACGCGCAATCGATCTATTCGTTCCGCGCCGCCGATGTCGAAAATATCCTGAGTTTCCCGGATCAATATATTCCGTCGGCAAAAATCATCAGCCTTGAGGAAAACTATCGTTCGACACAGGCAATTCTGGACAGCGCAAACTGTTTGATCGCAGACAGCGAAAGGCAGTACAGAAAGAATTTGTTCTCCGTCAAGAAGGGTGGCGGCAAGCCGAGTTACGTTACCGTCGAAGACAGCGATGCTGAATCCGAGTTCGTCGTCGAAGCAGTTCTCGAGAATCGTGAACAAGGGATGCAGCTCAGGGACCAGGCAGTATTGTTTCGCGGGGCACACCATAGCGACCGCCTCGAACTTGAACTCGTGCGGCGCAATATTCCGTATGTAAAGTACGGCGGGCTAAAGTTTCTTGAGGCCAGCCACGTAAAGGACTTGTTGTCCATTCTCAAGTGGGCGGAAAACCCGAAGAACCAGGTTGCCGCCTTTCGCGTGCTGAAACTGCTTCCGGGCATGGGCCCCGCGACTGCGGCACGTTGCTTCGACCATTTAGGATTTGGCGAATATATTTTTTCGGCGCTTGGCGTATTCACGCCACCTCAGGCAGCACGGGAAAACTGGCCGGACTTCTGTTCCCTGATGGAATCGCTATCGTCTGCAGAACTGACCGAAAATGCATGGCAGCTGCAACTGGGGCAGGCCAGACGCTGGTATCAACCACATTTGGAGCGTTTGTACGATAGTCTGGAGACGCGCGAAGCGGATCTCGAGCAACTGGAGCAAATCTCGGGCAGATATCCGACCCGAGAGCGGTTTCTCACCGAGCTAACTTTAGACCCGCCCGCTGCGGCCGGCGACCTAGCGGGTGATCCGTTGCTCGACGAAGACTATCTGATTCTCTCGACTGTCCACTCCGCGAAAGGACAGGAGTGGGATGCGGTATTCGTGCTCAATGTGTCGGACGGAAATTTCCCGTCCGAATTTTCTACCGGCAAGCCTGCGATGATCGAGGAGGAACGGCGGCTTTTGTATGTGGCGATGACAAGGGCTAAACAAGACCTTCAACTAATAGCACCCTTGCGTTATCACGTGACGCAGCAACACAGAAACGGCGACAAGCATGTCTATGGTGCGCGCAGCCGATTCATCACAGACAATCTGATGCAAACGCTGCAAGCAGGATTTCACGGTCGTGATGAAGCGACGTCGAAACGCATGTTACCCCGCAGTAACAGGCAACTAGATGTGCAGAGTCGGCTCAGAGAAATGTGGTGAGGCTAGTATGCGTTTCCGTTTAGTGCCAGCCGCCAATGATTGCGCCCATAATCGCGAAAAGCACGACGTTGTAACCCGCATTGATCATGAACAGGCGCAACGAACGTTGTTCGAACAGATAAGTAACACCGTAGGCAGTCGAAAGAATACCAATACCTAAGATCAGGCCGGTGTGCACGCCGGCCAGCCAGTTGCTCTCAGGTCCGAGAATCGAAGCAAGCGTCATGGCAGCGATAAGCTGCAACACGAATGCGCCACCGAATGTCCTTGGCATGTTGGTGTTGTTTGCATCTTCCTCTGTAAGACCAACATCCTGCATCCACGCGCCGCCAAACAGGCCTTTTGCGTACCAGGCGCCGCCAAGAGCAAATGCGGCACCAGTTGCAATAATAATTGCCAGCCAATTGAAATCGGCGGCGATGTGACCGAGGTTCATGATGTCTCCCTATATTGGTGTTGTTTTGGGATTTGCACAGTCTATCAAAGCTACTGGTCAATATCTGGTGCGTTGCAGCAAACCACCAACCGTTGACAGGCTTGGTATTTTGCTCGATTGTTGGGCATACGGCGCGCAATTTCACAGAAAAACAACGCGCAAGGCAGGTGTCCGCTTTTACGTGAACTTAATCACAAAGCGATGGGCCTAAATCATATATATGTGAGGTATCTTTCTCCCACTGAGGGAGGTGATTGGGACAAATGTCCTCTACAGCAGCAAGCGATCGCGTTGTTCAGGTTCACAATCTTCGCGACTATTTTCGTGAATCGATCGATGCGGCAATAGATAAACAGGGCGTCGATGTCGACCCCCATGCTGCCCATTACGTCGTAAATCTGCTCACCTTGTTCGCACGCTCCGAAGATCTCTACGAAGACCACGGCGAAGCGTACGGACTCAAGCCACTGGCCCTGATGATGGCGGACGCGGCGGACGCGTCGAGCACCTCGGCGCGCACGTTCTCGTTGCAGCGCATCGGAGATGTTGCGCTCTTTATCGCGGGATTTTTTGCCGACAGCCTGGCGCACAAACTTGTCGACCTCGACTACTACATCCATATGGGCGGCACGGCTTACGGCTCGTTGTCGGATGAAATCCGCGGTACGCCGCGCGGCCGAGCTCTCGCCGGAGTCTATCGCGAACTGGCGCGCAAGTTCCAAGTCGTCGTCGATGTGCTCAACGAGGTAAGGGATGGTGCTCGTTGTTCATCCGATATCGACCTCCTGCGTACTTACGAAGTCTGGCTGCGCACGGGCAGCAGGCGCGCCGCGATGTTACTTCGGCAAAACGGCGTCGTTCCCATGCCGAACGCAGTAAGCCGCAACAGCCACTGAAACATATATGCTTTCTGCTCTGCAAAAACATCTGTCGAACATCTATCAGGTCGAGCCGGGCTATGATGTAAGCGATTTTCTTATCACCGACCCGACACTTGTGAAATTGCTGGGTGGGGACTCGCTCATATCCAATACTGACGAGTCTGTGCTCTTTGCAGAAGTCGACGATGGCGTGGCGCTAAGTGTTTATCTGGACAGTCAAATGCTCGGCCGGCTCGATCGGGACAACCCGATGGATACGTTGAAGGCATCAACGCTGAATGACCTGTGGACAGTGCTAGAAGGCATCAGTCACTTCAATTACCTCGTTTGGAGCGCTGGCCGCGACCGGACGGTAACTCTGCTCGAGCTGGAGATGCAGGCCGAAGTCGACAAGTTCATCAGCACCTGGTTAATGGCACAGAATCAGGATGGATGTGGAATTGCCGATCGTCTGCACGGCTGGCTGTTCGACAGGGTTAGTTTCAAACCAGAGCTAAGCGACGACCAACATGAAAGATATAAGACCGCCAATGACTACGCGGCACGATTTTGTCACGGGCTGGTAAAAAGATGGTGCGATGACTGCAATAAGATGCTGTACGAGCTGCGGCACTTTTATCGCTTAACTCAGACGGACAAGATAAGTCACATCCACTCCCAGGCTTACGCTCACCATTGAAAAAAAAGCGATGGCAACGCCACCGCCAGGAAACGAAACAAAACGCATAAGGGGGTTCAGTTTGTCACGTCATCCTCAATGGAGGAGGAAACTTTGATTCTGCGCATATTACCGTACAGCTAATGCCCGTCCAGGAATATAATCTCCCTGGATCTATTCATTGTTCGCATGGTTCTAAGATGCCGGGCAACTCGAATTGGTTGTAAACATTCTGGAATAAGCTTGCCGCTTATGCCGTGATACCGGTTTCATCTGAAAACCAGATGGCCGCAGCTGGTACGAATGAAGGGCGACTATGCTAAAAACATGGCGTACGCTGGGTTGTCGCTCTCTTCCCAATGGGCGTAGCCAAGCTTCGACAGATGAGCCTCAAGCTCATTCGTCTCCCCCGGAGGCACCTGTATGCCGGCAAGAATGCGACCGTAGTCCGAACCGTGATTGCGGTAATGGAACAGGCTGATATTCCAGTCGGTACCAACGGCCTGCAGAAAAGCCAACAGCGCTCCGGGCCGCTCCGGAAACTCGAACCGAAACAGCCTTTCGTTTTCGATGCCAGTCGCGGGACCGCCAACCATATGCCTGATGTGCAGCTTTGCGAGTTCATTGTCGCTCAAATCCTCGAGCAGATAGCCAAGGGACCTGAGATTGTCGATGAGTTCCTGCCGTTCGGCATGTCCACGATGCAACTCGACTCCGACGAATATGTGCGCCTTGCTTGAATCGCTGTAGCGGTAGTTAAACTCGGTAATACTCCGCCTGCCGAGTGCTTCACAGAACACACGGAAGCTTCCCTTCTGCTCGGGAATCTCCACGGCCAGAAGCATTTCGCGTTGTTCGCCGACGGCGGCGCGTTCGGCGATGTGCCGGAGGCGATCAAAATTAACGTTTGCGCCGCAGTTGATGACGACAAACGTCTCATTCTGAATCTCCTTATCGGCCAGATACTTTTTTACGCCCGCTACAGCCAGCGCGCCGGCCGGTTCGACGATCGACCGCGTGTCCTCGAATATATCCCTGATAGCCGCACATATCTGATCGGTATCGACGGTCACAATGTCGTCGACCAACTCCTGACAAATGCGAAACGTCTCGTCGCCCACCCTGCGCACCGCGACACCGTCCGCGAATATTCCAACGTGATCCAGGATGACGGGTTCTCCGGCTGCAAGCGAGTCCCGCATCGCTGCGGAATCGTCCGGCTCAACACCGATTATTCGAATGCTGGGATTCACAGCTTTGATGTACGCGGCTATACCCGAGATCAGGCCACCGCCGCCAATAGGTACGAATACCGCACTGATTTTTTCGTCAGTCTGATTGAGGATCTCCATTCCGATCGTGCCCTGGCCGGCAATGACGTCCGGGTCGTCGAAGGGATGTATAAAAGTCAACTCCTGTTCTTTTTCGAGCTCCCGTGCGTGTGCATAGGCATCGTCGTAGGTATCACCGTGCAAGATCACCTCGCCACCCAGTGATTTGACCGCTTCGACTTTGATACTCGGTGTTGTGATTGGCATCACGATAACGGCCCTGATCCCTTTTCGTGTTGCCGCCAATGCCACACCCTGAGCGTGGTTGCCTGCCGAGCTGCAAATTATCCCCGCCTGCAGCGTTTCCTGAGGCAAGGTTGTCAGTTTGTTATAAGCGCCGCGCAACTTGAAAGAAAAAACCGGCTGCAGGTCCTCGCGCTTCAAGAGGATTCGGTTTCCCAGGCGTACGGACAGATTGCGTGCGGGATCCAACGGGGTCTCGCTCGCTACGTCATACACCCGTGCTTCCCGGATTCGCTTCAGATAGTCGGTGGTACTCATTCGCCTGCGCGGTTTTCCACGTAGATCTCGTTGAATGTCGAAGGTTATCGCATACAGACGGACTTCCGCGAGGTTTTTTGTAGTTCGAAAACAGTTTCGCAGATCGGGAACCGTTGACCGAAACCGACGAGATTGCCTTGAAATTGGCGTAGCAGGGATCGCCCGATTCGTGATTGGATTTGCTCGGACGCCCTAAAAATGAACGCGAACAAAAGAATATTCGACCGTTGACGGATCAACCACTTAATACGTCGGCCGCAGACAGAAATGCACCTGTGGTAGAGGGCGAAACACTGTTCAGAAAACAGTCCGTGTCAGTTGCGCGGCACCGATTGCTTGGGCAGGTACGCATTGCGACTCCGCCGACAACTTGGCATCGTGCTCCAAAACGACAAGCTGTTTCAGGGTTCGATAGGCGAAAACATCGCAGGCTTCGATCCTGAGCCGGATATTGAACGCGTGCGCGAAGCTGCGATGTGCGCGGAGATATGGGCCGACATTCAGGCGCTACCCATGACACTCTAATACGC
>Ga0224508_10002021_pt1 | contig 17717 bp, 17 predicted proteins | sample SF_Jan12_sed_USG_4_FD_170157 | JGI IMG/M metagenome (GOLD analysis project Ga0224508, IMG submission 170157) | Sediment microbial communities from San Francisco Bay, California, United States - SF_Jan12_sed_USGS_21 | ecosystem: Environmental > Aquatic > Marine > Sediment | place: USA... | reverse complement strand
GCCGAGACCAGGATCGGATTCAACTCGAGGGCACGCAGGGCCTCGAACTCGGCCTCCGCGCCACGATCGGCCAGCACGAGCGTCTTCGCCCTGACAAGATGGATCTCCGGGTTCTCCGGTTGCAGAACCGAGATCTCATCGAGGCGTCTCAGCGCCGAGTCAAACGCGCCCGTTCGGGCTTCGATTCCCGCCGCCATGTTCTGTGCCAGGGCGTAGCTGCGATCCTCGCGCGGAACCGCATCGCACAATCGTCTCGCCTCTTCGACGTCGCCTGCGGCCAGAGCCGCGACGGCGTCGTTGTACGAGGGGTGGAGTGTCGACGGGTCGGCGGACTTGGTTTCGATCTGCAGGGAGGAGAGAGGCTGGGCAGGCGATGCCGTCGAACTGCGCGAACGCATGTAAAGACCCGCTCCCACGAGAACCGCGAGGAGGAGGGCAAACACCAGAGGGCCGCGCAAGACGTTGGACATCTATTCTCTCCATGGTTTCCGGCCAAGAAAGCACTACAGTAGGGATGACCATGGATTCCGTCAAGATCAGGCGAGTGCTGAAGACGACCGGACTGAGCGCCCTGGTTGTGCTGTCTGCGTGGCACTTTCTCTTCGCCTATCAGCAGGCGCGAAAATTCAATTTTGCCCTGGACTTCCAGATCTTCGCTCAGACGACGGCGGTGTTCTCGCAGACGGGGACGCTCTACCCGCAGGCGGACGATCTCGAGCATTTCGATCCGGGGACGCCGATCTACAAGTTCCCGCCGTTGCTCGCCCTCCTGATCCGTCCGTTCGTTGCGGACGGATCCGTCACGTCGACGGTCTACAACGGGCACTGGATTCTGCAGGGCGTCCTGTTCCTGGCTGCCGCCTTGCTGTGTCTCAGAGTCACCGGCCTGAAGAGAGGGTGGGCCGTCGCCTTCGGGATCCTGTTGGTGAACTACGAGCCGTTCTTCGAGACCCTGTGGCGGCTTCAACTCGAGACTCCGATCTTGCTGTTGCTGGTGGGCTGCGGTTGGGCGCTCCGTAAACGCAACGACCTCCTGGCCGGTGCACTTCTGGGAATCGCCGTGATGCTCAAGATCTATCCGGTGTTCCTGGCCGGCTATCTGCTCTTTCGCTGGCGCTGGCGCGCTCTGGTGGCTCTGGCGTCTTCCGTCTCGGTTCTCTTGCTGATTGAGATGTTTCTGATGGATGTGGGGGAGATTCGCACCTATTACTTCCGGATCCTGCCGTACCTCCTGTCGGAGCCGCCCGTCGGCGGGAGCGAGAACGTCGGCCTAGCACGCTATTTGATCGACTATGCCGGTCTCGCCGGGAACGTGGCAAAGCGCTGTGTGCAGGGCGTCATGATCCTGGGTTTGCTCACCTTCGTCGGGTTGTTTCGACGCGGCGGAGAGGGCTCGAGCGAAGCGAAGACGTGGCTGGAGTTCGGCCTGTTCATCTCCCTCATGCTCACGGTGATGCCGAACAGCTGGGTGAACTATCAGTTGTTACTCGTGATTCCGCTGGCGGCGATCTTCAGCGAACTGCAGTCGAATGCGCAGAGCGCCCAACGCTGGCTGCCGTGGGTCGCCCTGGCGGTATTGCCGCTTCTGTTCTATCAGCCGTGTGCGGATCCGTCGGTCGGATGGCCGTGCGCGCAGACGCCCTCTTTCCTGGGGCTAGGTGCGCTCCCGCGGGGTCTCCACGACCTGTTCGTGCTGCTTCGTGGGTTCAGTGCGCCGCTCTTGTTGGCGATCGGAGTCGGGTTGCACTACGGAGGTAGGTCGCAATCGACTATGCGCGCTTCATCCCACGAAGCCTGAAGCGAACGATGGCAGCGGAGAGGGGGCTGGCTTCCCGATCATCACCGATCAGCGCTTCGGCCGTCCTGACGCCCGACAGGAGTGCCGTGCCGGTGGAGGCGATCGACGGGTGCGTGAGATAGTTTCCCGCGAACCAGACGTTGCGGTACGTCTCGCTCCGAATCGGAGGGTTTCGGTAGTCCCGATGAAAGATCGGGGAGTACATCGGCACGCGGACGAGTCTCGACCAGTCCGTCACGAGCGGTGCTCCGAACAACTCCTCGAAGTCATTCGAATAACGTTGCAGTAGTTCCTCATCGCTGAGGGCGTACATCGGATGATCGCGTCCCGACAGATGGGTCGTGAAGTTCAGAGAGATGTCGTCTCGGCGCCCGATCGTCGGGTTCAGTGCGTCGAGCATGAAGATCCCCGTCGACGCCTGACGTCGTTCGAGAAGATTCAGCCAGTAGAACCGGGGCGAGATGGGTTGTCGGGTCGTGACGATCGCCGAGAGGATGGCGGTGTATCGTATTGAGCGCAGGGTCCTCGTACGATCCTCGGGCAAGAGCCGTGTCGTTGTTTCCGTGGGGATCGTGAAGATGAACTCGTCGGCGCTCAGGGTCTGGCCATCCTCGAGTGTCACCGAACGCACGCGGTCATCGTCGTAGCTGATTTCGGCGACGGAGGCGCGGGTACGAACGGTGATACCGCGATCGAGGAGCGCACGCGTCAATCGATGACAGAGGACCTGGGTCCAATTATGTCCCGGAATGTATCCGAAGGGTGAGGCCCCTTCCCGAAAGTGGAGCCGTGAGCCGATCCAGGCGCCGCTGGACTCTGCGCAGGGGAGGTCGAACTTCAAGCGGGTTAACGGCTCGAACAACGCTTCCCGAACGCCCGGTCCTCCCCAGCGGTCGATCAGTTCCGCAGCGGAGCGACCCTCCCAGTCGGTCCAGTCCCGTTTGAGGAACGCGCGACCCATCAAACGTGCGAAACGAAGTTTGTCCAACGCGCTCATTGGGAAGCGCGCGAACCCGGCCGGGCTGGCAAGGTTGTAGAACCGACCGCCTAGATGAAACAGCATGTCGATCTTTCGCCAGCGAACGAGCGGCAAGGCGGAGAGCCGGTCCAGAAACCAGAGTAGGCCGCGGTCGCGATGCAGGATGTGGTGATAAGCGAGGGGATAGAACCGCCCGTCCCGCTCGATCGACCCTGCCAATCCACCCAGCTCCGAGGCGCGTTCCACGATCGTGATGTCCGTGGCACCGCGCTCCGCCAGCGCGTACGCCGCACCCATTCCCGCAAGACCGCCGCCGACGATGACGACACTCCTGGCTGCCGTCATTTGTCGTTACCGCCTGTGAGGCCGCGCCACTCCCGCTGCCACTGAGCGCCGTAGAGGGGGTGCCGGCGCACCTCATCCCACGCACGACGCGCACGGAAGAGGGTCCACGCACGATAGTAGGCCTTCGCTCCGAGTAGGCAGCCGGTGAAGATCGGTGTGTTGAAGAACAGGCGCTTCATCATCGATCCGCGAAGGATCGTTTCAACCCGGGACACCGCGTTGTGGCGAGCGGGCTTGAACTTGAGCGCGGTGTCATGGGGGTCCAGCCCCAGGACGTCGATGAGGTCGAGGTCGTGATTGCCGAGGCCGCGCTCTGCGCATCGTTGTAGATGGGTTACCGATCGTGGGTCCAGACCCATCTGTACCGCCTGGACCGTGTCCAGCGCCACGGGATCACAGGAGGCGAGGATGCGATCCGCGATCACCGGGTGCCCGTTCTTGGGGCCGTTGCCCTCGAGCGCAACGGTTGCGTCCATCAGCGAAAGGTCGGGGCGGACGATCTCGGTGAGCTCCGCCAACGCGTCGTCAAGCACGAGGTGATACTCGTGTCGCATGGTGGGTAGGCAGCCCCACTGATTCTTGATGGCGCCCGAGAGGCCGGTCTTTGCGTGTGTCTTCATGACCGGCAGAGTGATCCTGCGGGTGTGTTGGAGAATCTCGGGGATCTCGATCCGGCGAAGGACTTTGTTGTCGGGTCGGTCGATGGTGACCGTGGGTGCCCGGGTCATGTTGACCCAGCGTGCGCCGGTGCGATCGCAGACCGCCTTGGTACCGCTCCGAACGAATGCGCTCTCGATGTCCTCGAGCACCTGGTCCGCCTCGACGACGTAGATCTTGCCGACCCGACCGCGGATCGCACGGATAGCCGCCTCGGTCACCATCGGCGAGGTGATCGATCCGGGAATGAACAGGTCCCAACCCAGATTCACTTTCAGTGAGACATCGGCCCCTACGGGGATCTGGCGTGTCCAGTCGACGGCATCCAGTGCGCGCTCGACGGCCCCCTGGACGTCGCCGTCGACGGCCTCAATGGCGACACGGGAGCGTCGACGGGGGGGAGGGGTTGTGATCTCCGGCATGGGAAACGTATCTTAGCAGTCTGACCCATCGTTGGGTGTCCGTGAAAGCAGGTGGCTGGATGACAGTCCCGTTCTGGAGCAGTGGAGAAACGATCGTAGCCGAGCGCGCGGCGATCCTGGACGCCATTGCGCGTGTGCTGGATTCGGGAAGACTGATCCTCGATCGCGAGGTTCGCGAATTCGAGTCGGAGTTCGCGGCGCGCTGTGGTGTGCAACACGGGATCGGTGTCAACAGTGGGACCGACGCGATCCAGCTGGCTCTTCGCGCGCTCGATATCGGACCGGGCAAACGTGTAGCGACGGTTGCTAATGGTGCGATCGCAACCGCTGCCGCGATCGTCTCCGTCGGTGCGGTTCCCTGTTTCGTTGACGTGGATCGTTCTACCGGACTGATGGATCTGGACCAGTTGCAGGCGATGTGCCGCGCGGGGATCGACTGTGTTGTTCCGGTTCATCTCTACGGGCAGTGCGTGGACCTCGATCGCCTTGAACATGTCGCGAACGAGAGTGGCGTTCCGATTGTCGAGGACTGCGCCCAGGCTCACGAGGCGAGCCATCGGGGCCGCGTGGCCGGATCGGTCGGCGCAATGGCAGCCTATTCGTTCTATCCGACCAAGACGTTGGGGGCCGTCGGGGACGGGGGGATGGTGCTCTGTAACGACGATTCGCTCGCGACCCGCTGCAGGCGACTACGTTTCTACGGTCTTGACGAGACCTACAACGCGAGCGAATCGGGGGTCAATTCACGCCTCGACGAATTGCAAGCCGCTGTACTCCGTACCCGCCTCGGGTTCCTGGACTCCTACGTCGAAAGGCGTCGCGCTCTGGCCGCGCGCTACGACGAAGGGCTTGAGCGATCCGGAGTCGAGCTTCCGGGCCGTCTTCCCGGATCCGATCCAAGCTGGCATCTGTACGTGATCCGTCATCGTCAACGGGATGTCCTGCGGGAGGGGCTTACCGCCCGAGGGATCGGCACGGCGGTCCACTACCGGCGGCCGATCCATCAGGTCGATGCTTACCGTGATATGAGTCCCACGAAGGTGGCGTTGCCCGAGACCGAGGCCCGCGCCGACGAGATTCTATCCATCCCACTCTACCCGGGGCTCTCGGACGAAGATCAGCAGCGCGTCATCGATGGCATCGCGGATACACTCTCCACCGTCGGGGGGGCCTGAGAGTGTATCGAGATCGCAAGGTCGTCGTCGTGATGCCCGCCTACAACGCCGGCAAGACACTGCGGCGGACGTGGGAAGAAGTGATCGCCCAGGATTACGTCGATGAGGTGATCGTCGTCGACGATGCCAGTGGGGATGAGACCGTCGAGGTCGCGAGGGGTCTCGAGCGCGTGTACGTCTACAGGCACGACGCCAATCGTGGCTACGGTGGGAACCAGAAGACCTGTTACGCGTTGGCACTCGAGCGTGGGGCGGATATCGCGATCATGGTGCACCCCGATTATCAGTACACGCCGAAACTGATCCCGGCCATGGCATCCATGATCGGCAATCAGCTGTACCACTGCGTGATCGGTTCGAGGATTCTGGGTGGCCAGGCGTGGCGCGGCGGGATGCCGTGGTGGCGCTATGTGAGCAACCGAGGCCTGACCCTGGTGCAGAATCTCTTGATGGGGACGAAACTCTCGGAGTTTCATACCGGGTATCGCGCTTTCTCGCGGGAACTCCTCGAGACGCTCGTGTTGGATGAGAACTCCGACGACTTCGTTTTTGATAATCAAATGCTGGCTCAGATCGTCTGGTCGGGATACGTGATCGCCGAGGTCAGCTGTCCGACTCGCTACTTTGCCGAAGCGTCATCGATCAACTTCAGTCGCAGCGTTAAATACGGGCTTGGCTGTCTGGGGACGGCCATGCAGTACTTCCTGGCCCGCCGCGGCTGGCTATCCCATGCGCGGTTCCCGACCGAGAGGCGTCGTGACGTCGAAGTCTGAGGCGATCCCACGAGATCGTTTCTATTCGGTGCTCGCACTGATCTGTGGCGTCGCGGTCGTGACGCGGGTTGCCTACCTCGGCTTCCAGGCGTCGGTCGATCCGTGGTTCAGTGTGCCGACCAACGACGCAAAGTATTTCGTCGATTGGGCGCGTTCCATTGTCGAGCACGGCACGGGCCCATCCGGTGCCTACTATCTGGCGCCGCTGTATCCCATGCTGATGTCGCTTCTGTGGTTCGTCGCCGGCCCCAGCCTTCCGCTGATTTATGTCCTCCAGCACGGTATCTCGATCGCGACCGCAGCGGTCGTCGCCATCGGTGGACGTCATGTGGTGGGTCCTCGTGCGGCCCTGTTCGCCGCCGCCCTGTTCGTGTTCCATCACCCCTTGATCTACTTTGCGTCCCGTATTCAGGGTGAAACCCTGGCGATCGGACTCCTGCTCTGGGCCGTGGTGGATCGAGTACGAAGAGACGACGATCGTATCTGGCACGTGCCTCTGTTGCTGGGTCTTGCCACGTTGGCGCGACCGAACCTATTGTTGATTGCTCTCTTGTGGATTGCTGCGGATGTCCTGCGTCGTCGCTGGCGGAGAGCGTTCGTTTTCGGCGCCATCTTCGTTCTGACGCTTGCCCCGATCGCAGTGCGAAATTTCGTAGCGTCCGGCCATTTCGTTCCTGTTTCCGCCAATGGCGGAATGACCCTCTATCACGGGAACGGCAGAGACGCCGGCGGCCAATTCACGGGGGTTCCCGGTATGGTCACGGATGTCACTCTGCAGCGTAGCGAGGCAACCCGTTTCGCCCGCATGCAAAGTGGAGACATGAGTCTGGACGATGTGGAGGCCGACGCCTGGTGGGCTCGACAGGCGATCGAGGAACGTATCGGGCATCCCATTGACAGCCTTGGGCTCCTTGGGCGGCGAGTGCTGCTCACGGCTGCGAACTACGAGATTGGTCTCGAGAGTTATCCGGCATTGGACCCCACGCCCTCGCGGCTCGTCTTTCGATTGGGAGGGTCGGCGGGAATCGCATTCATACCGTTCGCCCTTCTGCTGGGTTTGAGCGCGACGGTGGTTTTTGATCGACGTTGGCGGCGGAAGATTCCCGTCGATTTCTGGCTGGCGTTGTTGGGGTGTCTGGCCACTCCGCTCTTGTTCTACGTTTCGAGTCGATATCGGGTTCCGCTGACGGCGCTGATGTGCGTTCCGGCGGGTCTCGGCGTCGAGCGGATCCTCGCGGAGAACTGGGGTCTACGCTCCCGGGCGACGATCGCCGGCATTGCTGTCTTGCTGGGTTCGCTGGGATTGAGCGCCCTCGTGGACGTGAACTCCGAGCGCGTGGGCTACCACCGCAACGCAAGTCAGGCGAGGCTGGACTCGGGAGATATAGCGTCCGCACTGCTGGAGGCTCGGGAAGCTGTCCGTCTGGGTGAAGAAGATGCCGGATCACACTGTGTGCTCGGTATCGTTCTAGAGCGCTCCGGAGAATTCGACGGGGCAATCGAGAGCTATCGCGAGGCACTACGTCGGGACGAGTACTTTGCGTTCGCGAGCGAGGCACTTTCTCGGCTCCTCGCTCGAAGGGGCGACACGGACGAAGCGATCGAGGTGCTCGAGCGCGCCCTCCGCGTGACCCCGAGTTGTCGCGATTGTTGGTATAACCTCATGGCAGTCTGGATCGTCAAGGGCGATCCCGGTCACGCATCGGAGGTCCGTGGGCGCATGCGCGCCGCCGGCTTCGCGGTGCCCGACCACCTGAAGGTTGCGTTGGACCAACTCATGGAGGCACAGCCGTGACTCGCTCTGGTCGAGGAGCCGCGATCCTGACCCTCTCCCTGTTGTCGGCAGCGCTGGGTTGCGGGACTCATGTGAGCGACACCGGCTACACCGGTGTCTGGCAGGGCGTCGAGGGGAGTGGCTCTACCATCTCACTGAAATCGGTTGACGGACAGTTCGTGCTTTCGTGGTTAGCAAACGATATCGGTCGCGAGATTCAATGCGATGGACGTGGGCTGTGCAGCGAGTCGAAAGATGGAGCGTTAGTCTACAAGTATGAATTTCAGAGTTTGCCGATGATCGTCGGCGAGCCTCTCCGAATCCGTTGCATCGGCACTTCGGTAGATCCTAGAGCTGCGGGGATGAACTTGATCGACGAGTTTCGCCTTGGCGACGACGGGCTCACCCTTGAGGTGTACACGATCGAGCGCGCGGGAGAAACATTACGTCCTCCGACTGGACCGAGGCGTTACCGAAAGTTGTCGAACCGGCCGTCCTGAACCATGGGTAAACCAACCATCGCAGCACTCGAAGTCGCGCTCGGCTACCGGTTCAAGGATCGACAGTTGCTTGGGCGGGCATTGACGCATCGCTCGCATAGTCACGAGCAGAACGCTCCGCTGGATCATTACGAACGGATGGAGTTTCTCGGCGACGCACTTCTCGGATTCGTCGTCGCCGACGAGTTGCTGAAGCGGGACGCCGAGGCCGACGAAGGCACACTGTCCCGGCGTCGCCAGCAAATCGTGCGTGCGGAGACGCTCGCGGAGGTCTCGGGCCTGTTGGGGCTCGGGGTCGTTGCACATCTGGGGCGTGGCGAGGATCAATCCGGCGGCCGAGAGAAAGTGTCGCTTCTGGCGGACCTCTTCGAGTCGGTTCTGGCGGCGATCTATCTCGATGGGGGGATTCGTCCGGCCCGAGCCTTCGTTCGGCGCCATCTTCGTGGCCAGCTTCGGGCTTCCTCTGAGGGGGAGGATGCACCTTCGGATGCCAAGACCCGATTGCAGGAGCGGGTCCAGGGTCGCTTGCAGGTCACCCCACGCTACCGTATCGTTTCTAAGAGCGGTCTCGCCCATGCCCTGCAGTTCACGGCTGAAGTTCTCATTGGTCAGGTCGTCTACGGTTGCGGCGAAGGTGGCAGCCGAAAGGCTGCCGAGCAGTCGGCGGCCAAACAGGCATTGCAGAAACTGGCGGGTGAATTCGACGCATGAGGAGCGACCCTTGAGACACCTCAAAAGAAGACTGGGCAGTGCGCTGCTTCTGACATGGGTCTCTGCGTGTCTGATGGGGCACGTCGCCGCCGAGGAGGAGGAGTTCGAACTCCTCAGCGACCAATCGGAGGGCATCCTCGAATTGCAGGGTGAAACGCGTCTGCGGATCGACGCGATTCGGGGCCACATCTCCCTTCGTCGGAGTGCCGAAGGAGAAATGCGTTTTGCGGCGGTCCGGGAGGAGAATCGCAGGGAAGAGATGCCCATCTTGCTGTGGGTCCGCGACCGAGAGTTGGTCCTGGCACCGCCGGAAGATGCGGCGGATGAACGGTACTACTTGGAGATCACGATCCCCGCGGAGCTGGCGACGTTCGTCGATACGACAGACAGCACGCTCTCCAGCGCGGGATTGGCCGGCGACCTCTCGTTGATCGGGAAGCAATCGCGGACCCATGTTCGCGGCCAACAGGGGGCGCTGACGATCGAGCAGGAGGGCGGCACGCTCGACGTGGATCAGGTTGCACTCGAGTCCGATCTCCGTCTCGCGGACGTCCGTGGTCGCATCCAACGACTCGACGGACCGCTCGATCTCGTCGCCCGGGAGTCCACGATCGAGTTGATCGATGCCAACAACACGGTGTCTCTGGAGCTGGAGCAGACGAAGCTGGTCGCGTCCCGACTTCAATCGCGCGGTGAGATCCATGCGACCGGCGGGACGGTCGATATCCGCGAGTGTTCTCGTGGGTTTTCCATCGAACTGGACGAGACGCCGCTCACGTTGACCGACATCGGCGGACCGGTGGAGGTGGACACGAACGCATCGGTTCGATTCCATAATCTGACGGCTCGACTGCGCGTTCATGGTTACGGCGCGCCGGTGTACGGCAAGGGGGCGCGGTTCGGCGTGGATGTCGAGACCACCGAGGCCGAAGTCACTCTGGAGGATCTCGGCGGGAACAGTTCGGTCCGCGGCAGCAGCCTGCGTCTGACGATCGACGGCGTCAAGGCTCAAAACCTCACCATCGAGACGAACTACTCCAGCATCGAGGCCAAGAATATCGACGCCGAGTTGACGATCAGCAACGACTTCGGCGACATCTCGATCAAGGGTGCGGTCAAGCCGGTGACCGTCATGTCTCGGGGTGGCAGCGTGCGGGCGCACGACCTGTCGGGGGCCGTGAAGATCGAGGGTGAGGGGGAACTGTTCGAGGCGGTCTGGCTGAAGGCGCCGGCGGACGGTCAGAACGTGATCATCAACGAGTCGGGGGATGTGCGGGTCGCTCTCGCGACGGACTCCGGGATGAAGATCGCTGCCGAGACCGAGTACGGAGAGGTCGTCAGTTCGCTCCCCGGTCTGGAGATGTCCGGCGACAACAAGAGCGCCACGGGAAATGTCGGTGGGAGTCGCGGTACCTCGACACTTCAGGCGAAGGCGGTGGGTAGCGTCTATATCGACGGCATCGCCGTCGTCGGCGGTAATTAGTAGCGGGGAACGACGGGATCGATCCGGGTCGACCACTCGTCGATTCCGCCGGTCAGGTTTCTCACGTTGTGGATGCCCTGCTCCGTGAGGTATCCGGTGGCCGCGGCGCTTCGTATCCCGGTGTGGCAGTAGACGACCCAGGGTGCGGAGCGGTCGAGCTCCTCCCAACGTCCCGCCAGCTGGTCCAACGGGATCCACGCATGATCCGGGATCCGGCAGATCTGTCGTTCCTCTGCGGTCCGTACGTCAAGCACACGGGCGTTGCCATCGGCGGCCAGCTCCCGTGCGAGATCCGTCACGGAGACGGCGTCCACCGATTTCGGTTCGTTGCGGGCACAGGTGGAGGCGACATCGACCAGGGGGCGATCCCGCATGCCGGGGCCGCAACCGGGGCAGTCGGGGTCCCGCCGAAGTTCGAGAATACGGACCTGCATCGAAAGAGCGTCGTAGAGAAGTAATCGGCCGGTGAGTAGTTCGCCGTGTCCGAGTAATAGCTTGATGGCCTCGGTGGCTTGCAGCGTTCCAACCGTGCCGGGAAGGACGCCGAGGACGCCGCCTTCGGCACAGTTCGGTACCGATCCGGCGGGAGGGGGTTCGGGGAACAGGCATCGATAACATGGACCGTGCTCGGCCCAGAAGACGGAAACCTGTCCCTCGAAGCGGAAGATGCTTCCGTGAACGTTGGGCTTGTCCAGTCGAAGGCAGGCGTCGTTTACCAGGTAGCGCGTGGGGAAATTGTCGGTTCCGTCGAGGATCACGTCGTAGCCGGACAAGATGCCAAGGGCGTTGCTCGCGTCCAGCCGGGTGTCATGCCCGACGAACTCGACATGTGGGTTGATCGCCTGGAGTCGCTCGATCGCAACCTGTAGTTTGGGGCGACCGACGTCATCGGTGGTGTAGAGGACCTGGCGCTGGAGATTGCTGCTCTCGACGCGATCGAATTCGACAATGCCGATTCTGCCGACGCCGGCGGCCGCCAGGTAGACCGCGGCGGGAGCGCCGAGACCGCCGGCACCGACGATCAATGCACTTCCACGGCTCAGGCGCTTCTGCCCATCGAGGCCGACACCGGGAAGTGTTAGATGCCGGCTGTAGCGGCCGATCTCTTCCGGGGTCAGATCGGGGCCGCCGGGCGGACGATCGGTCAAGGTGCTCCTCCAGTGGCAGTGGGGTACGGACCCGTGAGCCGATATGATAGCGCTGGTTAGGGGGGGGCGGAAGTTAGTGGAGAGGCCCGTGGATCCCAGCGTCCTGGCGATTGCCGCTACCGACGGTCTCGTGAGGGCCGGATTGCTCGTCGATATCCTCACGATCCGCGAGCACGGCCTGCGTCCCCTCGCCGTCGTTACGGCGATTACCGCCCAGGATGACGCCGGTCTTGTCGGGAAGCTCACCACGCCGGTTGAGTCCATTAGAGATCAGTTTCTTGCCATCGACCGTTCGGAGAGTCCGGCATCCGTGAAGATGGGCGCCCTGACCGACGGCGCGACGATTGAGACGGTCCATCGCTGGCTCGTGGATCGCCCTCGGAAAGGGGTGGTTCTGGATCCGGTCCTGACGACGAGTGCCGGTGGCGTCCTGTTGGAGGGCGGCGAACTGGCGACGCTCCGCCAGGCCCTGTTGCCACACGTCGATCTCTTGACGCCGAATCTTCCCGAGACCGAACGTCTGGTCGGTGCTTCGATGGGGAGTCCGCGTGATGTGGAACACGCGGCGAAGTCGCTTCTCGGTATGGGAGTCGGAAATGTTCTCATCAAGGGTGGGCACGCGGAGTGGCTCGACGGAGCCGATCTCCTGGCGCACGACGACGCGTTGACCTGGTTGCCGGGCAGGTTCATCGCCGGGACCCGGTTGCGGGGCTCGGGCTGTCGCCTGTCGACCTCCATCGCGTGCGGCCTCGCGACGGGCCTCACGCTTCTGGACGCCGTCGATGCCGCTCGTCGTTGGCTGGCACCGTTGCTGGCCGCGTCCGCCGTCGAAATCGAGGGACCGCGTGGCTAGCGTCGGCAGACTGCATGTGTTGACGACGGACGCCTACGGTGGGGCGATCGATCACCTGGAGATTGCCCGGGAGTCCCTCGCCGGTGGGGCCGATACGATCCAGTATCGAGCGAAGGCCGACGGGTCGAAACTCACCGAGCCGCGTCTGCTGGAGTTGATCGACCTGAGTCGCCGTTACGAGGCGACGTTGCTGGTGAATGATGACGTGGGCCTCGCGGCTCGATACGGCCTGGGTGTACACCTCGGCGCAGGGGATGTTAATCCGATGGAGGCGCGACGTCGCCTGGGGGCGAGGGCCTGCATCGGTTTTACGGTGCACGATGCGCGCGAGGCACGATACTCCCGCGAGTTGCCGGTCGACTATGTGGGTGTCGGCCCGGTCTTCGGAAGCACCAGCAAGCCGTCGGCAGGGCCGGCGCTCGGACTCGACGGACTCGCGCGGATCGTCGGTGAGGTCCAGGTTCCGGTCATCGCGATCGGGAACATCCGGGTAGAATCGGTCCGGGCGGTCCTCGCCGCCGGCGCCTACGGCGTCGCGGTTGGGGCGGCGGTCGCGGCGGCGGCGAATCGCCGTGATGCAACACGAGCGCTGTCGGATACCATGGGGGTGCGGGAGACGTTGCCATGAGCGAGAGTTCCAGAGAGAAGCAGACGCTGGTCGTCGGAGCCGGCATCATCGGGCTGACCCTCGCGGACGCGCTGCTACGACGTGGTCGGCAGGTCATGGTCATCGAACGGGATCGACCCGGGTGTGGCTCGACATGGGCGGCCGGGGGAATGTTGGCGCCGATCTCGGAGGCCGAGCACCGCGACCCCGACCTGCTCGCGCTTGCCCAGAGGAGTCTCGAGAGTTACCCGCGCTTTGTGCACCGCCTGGAAGGCGATACCGGTCTTCAGTGTGGCTACAGCGATCAGGGCTCCCTGTGGGTCGCAGGCAATCGGGACGATCGGGAAGAATTGAATCACTTGCGCCAGACACTCGAGCAGCAATCGTTGCGGGTCGAGACCCTCGACGGCGAACATCTGAGCCAGCTTGAACCGCATCTCTCGGGTCGTGTGCAATTCGGTCTGCGAGTCGACGGCGATCATCAGGTCGACCCCCGCGCGCTCGTACTCTGTCTCGAGCAGTCGATTCGCTCCCGAGGTGGCAAGATCGTCTCCGGGGCTCGGGTCGAGGAGATCCTCGAGCACGGCGGACGCGTTCGCGGAGTCGCCGGACAGACCCGAAGAGGAGAGTCGTTTCGGCTGGAAGCGGACGAGGTGGTCCTTGCCGCCGGCGCCTGGAGCGCGCGGGGCATCCGGCTTCCGATCGAGCCCATCGATGTGAGGCCGGTGAAGGGGCAGCTCCTGCGGCTACGGGGCGAGACCCTCTTGCGTCACGTGGTTCGCACGCCCGACGTCTATCTTATTCCCCGAGCGGATGGCGAGCTTCTGGTGGGTGCGACGATGGAGGAGATGGGGTTCGACAGCACTCCGACGGCCGGACCGGTCATGGATCTATTGCGCCACGCGTGGGAGATCCTACCGGGTACCTACGATCTGGAGCTGGCCGAGATCTGTGTCGGCTTACGACCGGCGCTGGACGATCAGCGGCCGGCGATCGGACCGACATCGGTTTCGGGTTTGTTCCTCGCCGTAGGGCACTTCCGCAACGGAGTCCTTCTGGCGCCGGCGACGGCGGCGGGGCTGGCCGACTGGATCGTGGATGACGTCGAGCCGGACTATCTTCGCGCGTTCCATCCCCGGCTGACTGCGTCGGTAGGGGAGTCCTCGTGACGGAGTATCGTTTAAACGGTGAAAGTCTGCCGTTCGAGCAAGTGACGATGGACGAGCTCGTCGCGCGACTCGCAGCGGCGCCCCAGGGCGTCGCCGTCGCGCGGAACGGACGCGTGGTGCCGCGACGGGACTGGCAACGGGTGCAGGTCGAGGTAGACGATGAGATCGAGATCGTCGTCGCAGTTCAGGGAGGCTAGTAGTGACCACCATCGACGAACGGGCCGTGGGAGAGTGTTGGCAGCTGGCGGGACACCGGTTTCACTCACGGTTGTTGCTCGGCACCGCCCGCTACCCCAGCCGGAGGCATCTGCTGGAATCGTTGTCCGCATCGGGTACGGAGATCGCCACGGTTTCGATACGTCGCGTGGGGATGCAGACCGGTGAAGGGAATCTCTACGAAGCCCTGACACAGCGCGGGCTTCGTCTGCTTCCGAATACCGCCGGTTGCTACACGGCCCACGACGCCGTGTTGACGGCCCAGCTTGCTCGAGAGGCGCTCGGGACGGACTGGATCAAGCTGGAGGTCATCGCTGACGACGACACACTGTTGCCGGATACCGATGGGTTGCTGCAGGCGGCGCGGACACTGATCGCCGACGGCTTCGTCGTTCTGCCGTACACCAATGACGACCCGGTCACCGCGCTCAAGCTTGAGGATCTGGGTTGTGCGGCGGTGATGCCTCTCGGGGCGCCGATCGGGTCGGGTCTCGGGATTCGTAACCCGCACAACCTCGAACTGATCCGGCGGCGGGCCGGAGTTCCGGTCATCGTGGATGCCGGTGTCGGCACCGCGTCGGACGTGACGGTTGCGCTGGAATTGGGTTGCGATGCCGTTCTCCTCAATACGGCCGTCGCGCGGGCGCGCGACCCCGAGCTGATGGCGAAGGCGATGCGACATGCGGCCGAGGCCGGCCGAGACGCGTACCGTGCCGGTCGCATCCCGCGAAAAGAGCTGGCCGTGGCTTCATCCCCACGGGTGGGTCGCATCGGTCGTGATCGAGGGGCGTCGCGAACCTGAACTCGCCACCGCGGATCCTGCTGGTCGCCGACGTGGCACGTGCGTCGTCCGAGTCGATTCTGTTCGAGCGCATACGGGCGGCACTCGCAGGCGCGTCGATGAGGGTGTGGGTGCGGGATGTCGTCGCGGACGACGCCTCGTATCGAGACCGGATCGTTCGACTGATCGACGGGATCGTTCCGGCGTCCCGACTGGTCGTTCACGGTCGACCGGATCTTGCCGAAGAGATCGGGGCCGGGGTCCATTTCGCGGCCCGCGCGGCGGCAGTGATCTCCCCGCCCGGTCGATGGGTGAGTCGGGCGGTCCACGACCACGACGAGCTGATCCGGGCCGAGGCGTCCGGTGCCACGACGTTGGTGGTCGGGACCGTATTCGAAACACCTTCAAAGCCCGGTCGGGAGACTCTCGGTGTCGGGGGTCTAGGAAGACTGTGCCGTCAGGCCAACCGACCGGTCTACGCGATCGGTGGGATCGATGAGACCAACGCCCGGGCGGTCGTCGAGGCCGGGGCCCACGGCGTCGCCGTCTGTGGCGCGATCATGGGGGCCGAGGAGCCCGCCGCAGTCGCGGCACGAATCGCTGGGATTGTGGGTTCCACCGCGTCGTCGGGTTAGAACCGGACCTCGACAACTTTCAGCGCGTCCCGGCCGCCGATGGTCCAGGCGACCCACAGGGCGTCGTTCACACGTGTGCTTCGTGGAAAGCCCGAGCGGCGTTGTGGGGAGGCCTCGCCGAGTACCTGGACCTCCATCGGGTCTCCGTCGGGATCGATTCCCCCGAGAACGATCTCGCCGTTCGAGGCGCCTCGTCGCAGCCAGACGACGACCACGCGGCCATCGGAAAGGATACGTACCGATACCCGCCCGACGGGATCCTCGTCCGGGAGCACGATGGGTTCCGCAAACGAACGCCCACCATCCTCCGAAATGGCGAGCTTGACCCGTGGTTGGTCATCGGCCTGAGTGAACCAGGCCAGAGCGACTCGCTGTGCCGAGCTATCCAGGGCGGGTCCATTGACCGGACAGCCCGCGATCTTCCAGCGGTCGTCGTGGACGACGGCCGGTGAGGTCCAGCCGGTCTCGGTCTGTCGGATGACGGCGATGTCTCGAATCTCGGCCGGCGTATGGTCTCGATAGGCCAGCAGCATGCCGTCGTCTGTCGTGGTCATCGCCGTCTGGCAGCAGCTGCACACGTCCGGATCCAGGAGCTGGCCGTCACTTGCCTCATCGTTGGTCGGCCAGTTCAGGACACGCAATTGCATCTTGCCGGTGCCGCCCTGGACGGTGTCTCGTCCGTCGAGCCACGCGATGTGTTGTAGCCCCTCTGCGGGACTCATGGAAACGAATCCATATTCCGCCGGCGGTTGGGATTCGTGCAGTGAGAGCGGGGACTGCCAGGTCGTGCCGTCCGCGTTGCCACGAACGACCTGGATCCGTTGCCCGAACTTCGCGCGGGTCTCATCTCGGCTGTAACTGACCAGAATCTCACCGGTCCGATCGATCCCGAGGCGCGGGAAGTCGGCCCAGTTGACGAACAGTCGAGCGTGTTCTGCGACCGTGGTCGTGGGTTGCCAGCCACTCTTCAGGCGGCGAGCGATCTGCACCCGACCCGGCGTGTCATCGGTGGGCGGGGTCAGCCAGCTAAGGACGACCGTACCGTCCGGTTGGGTGGCAAGATCGGGGAATGTGGCGCCCGGAGGCGCGGGGTGATCGACAAGGCTGAGGGTCGCGGGACGGTCTGCTCCGCCGCAGCCGGAAAGCGTCACGAGGAACAGGGTCGTGAAGAGAGAGACCCGAAGAATGGGAGCCATCATCCGACGAGTTGCTCCAGATAGTCCTCGCCGACGAGGATCTCTCTTGGCTTGCTTCCTTCGCCACGCCCGACGATCCCCTCTTGCTCCATCATGTCCACGATTCGCGCGGCTCGGGCATAGCCGAGTTGAAGCCGTCGTTGGATCAAGGTGATCGAGCACTTGCCTTCCTGAACGACGACACGGACGGCTTCGGCGAACATCTCGTCGCGCTCGCCCTCGAAGCCGTTGCGGGACTCCGCCGGATCTTCGAGGACCGATTCGTCGTATTCGGGGTTGGCCATCTTCTTGAGAAACGAGGTCACCCGGCTGATCTCCGGCTCCGTGATGTAACCGCTGTGGATACGTTGGAGCCGTGAGGACCCCGTCGGGAGTAGCAGCATGTCGCCACGCCCGAGGAGGTTCTCTGCACCCTGCTGGTCGATGATCGTGCGAGAGTCCACTCGTTGAGAGACCCGGAAGGCGATCCGTGACGGGAAATTCGCCTTGATCGTT
>Ga0224508_10002020_pt1 | contig 17718 bp, 19 predicted proteins | sample SF_Jan12_sed_USG_4_FD_170157 | JGI IMG/M metagenome (GOLD analysis project Ga0224508, IMG submission 170157) | Sediment microbial communities from San Francisco Bay, California, United States - SF_Jan12_sed_USGS_21 | ecosystem: Environmental > Aquatic > Marine > Sediment | place: USA... | reverse complement strand
GCTCGGCGCGACACCGTCCGTGTCAGCCCGGTGCTCCATGGTCGCCGTGTCTCACTTCGGCCGCTCGAGGCCCACGACTTCCGGGCGTGGCAGGAGGTTCGGCGCCGCAACGTCGTGTGGCTCACCAAATGGGAGCCGCAACGGCTCGCCGGTCAGCCCGACACCGTCGAGAACCGCGAGGCCTTCGGTGTGCGGTGCGCGTCGCGGGCCCGGGAACGCCAGCTCGGCACGGGTTACGGATTCGGTGTGTTCGCGCACGGCGTCTACATCGGCGAGATGAACCTCAACTCGATCCAGCGGGGGCCGTTCCAGAGCTGCTACGTCGGGTACTGGATCGACGAGAAGTACGCCGGCAACGCTTACGTGCCCGAGGCGCTGGTCTGCGCGATCAAGTTCGCGTTCGAGGAGCTGCGGCTCCACCGGGTCCAGATCGCGATCATTCCCCGGAACGTCGCCAGCCGCCGCGTCGTCGAGAAGCTCGGAATCCGCTACGAGGGAACGGCAGAGCGTTATCTCGAGATCAACGGGGTGTGGGAGGACCACATGCGCTTCGCGGTGACCGCCGAGGAGTGGCAGGTTCGCGGTCCGGCCTGGGAACAGGCGTGGATCGAACCGGACGACTGACCGGGTCGGTCAGTCCTTCCCGCTGATCCTGGTCCGGAGCTCGGTGACGAGATTCTGGAACTCGGGCTCGTGCATGCTCCAGAGCTGCGGCTCGAGCTCGTGGTCGACAGCCGCTTCGGACCCGGTGATCTCGGCCAGGCGGAGAATCGATCCCTTCGTGCGGGCGACCAGCTCGCGCGGGAACGACGCGGCCCGGCCTGCGAGCTCGTGGGCCCGAGCGAGGAGCTGGTCGTCGTCGACGGCGTCCCAGGCGAGGCCGCGCTCCGCGGCTTCGTCACCCGAGAGGACCTGGCCGAAGACGACCATTGCCATCGTGGTCTGGTGGTCGGTGACCCGCCGCAGGCGCCAGGTGTGACCACCGCCGGGGTGGAGGCCGATCTGCAGGAATCGGCTGTCGAACCGCGCCGATCGGCCGGCCACGACCAGATCGCAGGCGAGCACAATGTTCATGCCGGCGCCGACGGCCGCTCCGTTCACCGCGGCCACGGTGGGCAGCGGTGTGTGCGCGACCCGGAGGAACCCGCTGTAGATGTCGCGCATGGTGCCTGCTTCGCCGCCGGCGAGCAGGTCGTCGAGGTCGGCTCCTGCGCAGAACGCCGGGGGAGCGCCGGTGACGACGATGGCGCCGACGCCGTCGTCGGCCTCGAGGTCGTCGAACACCTCGAGCAGTTCGGCGTTCATCTCGTTGTTGATCGCGTTGCGCTTGTCGGGGTCGTTGATGGTGACGGTGGCCACCCGATCGGCACGGTCGAGCAGGATGTAGGACATCGCTCGATTGTGCCAGACCGGACCGAGCCCACCGGTAGTCTCGGACGGTGACTTCCGAGACGACGGGCCAACCAATGGCCTCGCAGTCGGGAATCGGACGGGTTCGGGCCGTCTTCGCGATCCGCAACTACCGCTTGTTCTGGATCGGGGGCGCGATCTCCAACAGCGGCCGTTGGATGTCGGCGATCACGGTCCCGTACATCCTCGAGCAGATCACCGGCAAGGGGCTGTGGGTGGGCCTCGCCGCCTTCGCGCAGCTGCTGCCGATGGCGCTCGTGGCGCCATGGGCCGGATCGCTGGCCGACCGCTACCCGCGGCGTCGCATCCTCTTGGTGAGCCAGTCGGGCGCGGCGCTCGTGGCCGCGGTGTTCTCGGTGATGTGGGCGTCGGGCGTGCGGTCACCGTGGGCCTATGTCGGCTTCTCGGTCGTGTCGGGCCTGGTCTCGGGATTCAGCCTGCCGGCATGGCAGGCCTTCGTCAGCGAGCTCGTGCCGCGCGAGCTGTTGCTCGGTGCGATCACGCTCAACTCCACGCAGTTCAACGCCGCCCGCGCGGTCGGACCCGTTGCGGCCGGGATCGTCTTGAAGGTCGCCGGGCCGGCCTGGACCTTCGCGATCGATGCCCTTGCCTACGGCGCGGTCATCGGGGCTCTCTTGTTGATCAAGGTGCCGATCCTCCCCGCTGCCAACCGCGCCGGTCGGAAGGTGTTCGGCGAGTTCCTCGACACCATCGGATACATTCGTGATCGGCCCGGACTGGTCACCTGCATCCTTGCCGTCGCGCTCATCGGCGGGCTCGGGCTGCCCATCGTGACCCTCGTCGTCTTGTTCGCCGAGCAGGTGTTCGAGGTCGACGAGGACCTGTTCGGGTTGATGGTGGGATCGATCGGCATCGGCGCCGTTCTTGCCGCGCCCCTGGTCGCGTCGGTCGGCAGTCGCTACCGTCGCAGCCGGCTCGAGCTGGTGTCGGTGGTGATGTACGGCGTCTCGGTCACAGCTTTCGCGCTCTCGCCGTGGTTCATCACTGCGCTGGTGAGCCTGGCGGTCGTGGGTGCAGCCCACATCATCACCGCGTCGACGCTGAACACCGCCCTCCAGCTCCAGGTCGACGAGGTGATGCGGGGCAAGGTGCTCTCGCTGTATCTGATGTCGTTGTTGGCCGCGAATCCGGTCGGTCAGCTGTCTCTCGGAGCGATGAGCGATGTCGTCGGCCCGCGCGCCGCGGTGGCGACCGCGGGCGCGCTGCTGCTCGCCGGTGCCCTCGCGCTGCACACCAGCGGACGGCTCGAGTCGCTCGACGCCGATGAGGCGGTCGTGATGGAGCGAGCGGCGCCGGCCACCGACGGAAGGCTTGCTGCGCCCGGCGGCTAGGAGTGCGGTCCGGGTCGATCGCTCGCGCTCGGCCGGCTACGGGTTGGCGTCGTGGTCGGCTTCGAGGTGATCCTGTCCCTCGTTGCAGGTCGACAGGATCGGGCACCACCGGCATGCTCCGCTCGGGCGCTTCACCGGCTCGCGCTCGTCGGTGAGCAGGTCGATCATGGATCGGATGCCGTCGATCACCCGTGCCTCGGTGGTGTCGAGCAGCCGGGTCGTGACCTGTTCGGGGACCAGCTCGCCCTGGTCGAGGTAGTAGGACGCGAGCTGACGGGGCGGCACGCCGACCCGCATCGTCTCGAGCAGCGCGTAGAAGCGCAGGTCGTCGAGGTGGGTCGAGAAGAAGCGTCCGGTCTTCAGGTCGATGAGGACCTTGCCGGCAGTGTTCCCCCTGGCATGGCCGAGCGTGAGGTCGACCTTGCCCCGCAGCACGAGTCGGCCGTCGAACAGCTCGACGGTCGTCCGGCTCTCGGTGACGGGACGCCATGCCGACTTGAGCGGCGGGAAGCACTCGCTGAACGTGGCGAACCGTTCGACCGCATCGGAGCGCAGCTCGGCGAGCTCTCGGTCGGTACGGCTCTGGAGGAAATCGGTGGCCCAGTACTCGCCGTGCTCGATGCTGGCGACGGCCTGATCGACCAGTTCGGCGGGAACGATCTCGCCCCTCCAGTTGATCGACAGCTCGACCGCCTTGTGGGCGACGACCCCGACGACCATCGCCAGGTTCGGTTCGAACGGGGCCTCCTCCTCGGCGAGGAACCGGGCCTCGCAGCCGTGCACGAGATTGAGCTTGTGCTTGTTGACGAACACCGTCTCGTCGGGGGGCAGCTGGTGCATCGACGGGGCCAGGCCGGCCTCGAGCCGGGCCCGGAGGAGCTGACGGAGATCGGTGGGGAAGCTGGGACGATGGTCGGCGTCGGCCCCGAGCTGATCGAGGACCTGTTGTTGGGCCGGGGTCAGCTCGTCGGTCACCCCGCAACCGTAGGCGAGACTGTCATACCCCATCGCTAGGTTGATGATCGATGGAAGCCACCTCCCTCCGATTCGCAGCCGCCGCCCGCGACCTCGGCGAGGTGGCGCGCGCCGGTGGGCTCGAGCTGCCGGCGTTCCGGTCGCCGCCCCGCCGACAGGGTCTGCGCCGCTCCATCCGGCGGGCGGCGGGCGGGGTCACGGTGTCGGTCGTATTGCGCGAACGGCCGTGGTTGGCGGTCATGGCCGACATGGTCGACGGCATCATCGCCGCGAACGAGCTGGCCGCGCCCGAGGCCGACGAGTGGCGCGACCGGCTCTGGGCGGCGCTCGATAACACCGGCGAGGCCGACGGCACGATCGCCGCCGCGGCCTAGCCGTTCGGGTGCCCGGTCTTGCGGTGGCCGAGCGGGCCGGCGGGTCAGGCTGCGGGACCGTGATCGTCGGGATCGGGGTCGGTGTACACCGGGTCGCGCTGCTCGAAGTAGGCGGTGACCGCCTCGACCTGGTTCGGGCTGCCGATCAAGCGGGCGATCTCGGCTCGTTCGGCGGCGAACGACTCGGCCGGGCTGCGGTGATGGGCTTCGTTCATCAGGCGTTTCGTGGCGCGGATGGCGTGGGGCGACCGGGCTGCGATCTCGGCGGCGAGCTCGAGCGCAGCGTGGTGGGGGTCGTCGGCCAGGCGGGTGGCGAGCCCGATCTGCACCGCCTCGGCGCCCTCGACCATGCGCCCGGTGAAGGCAAGCTCCTTGGCGACATCGAGGCCGGTCAGGCGGGTCACGGTCTGGGTCAGCGTCATGTCCGGAGAGAGTCCCCAACGGCTCTCGAGCACCGACATCCTGGCGTCGGGCGCGATGATCCGGATGTCGGCGCCGAGCGCGATCTGGATACCGCCGCCGAGCGCAACGCCGTGGATGGCGGCGATCACCGGGGCCGGCATCGTCTGCCACACCCACGCCGCCCGCTGGCCGTGATGGGTGATCGCACCATCGGGCATCGCGCCGATGGTGCCCCCCGAGGAACCGCTCTGGCCGTTGCCCGTCATCGAACGGAATGCACCGAAATCGAGGCCGGCGCAGAAGGCTCGCCCCTCGCCCGAGAGCACCACGGCGCGCACCGTGGGATCGGCGGCCAGCGACTCGCCGGTGTGCACGATGGCGTCGACCATGGCGCCATCGAGGGCGTTCATCTTGTCGGGTCGATTCAGACGGACGTCGGCGACGCCGTCGGCGATGTTGACGGTCACGCGGTCTGACATGAGCGCTCCTCGGCTGGATGGCGGCGGGTCAAACCTACTGGGACGGAGACGACGCCACGTAGGCTCCACAGCCGTGTCAGTGTTGTTCGTGCGCATGCGGATCCTGAGCCTCGCGATGCTCGCGATCGCCACCGGTTGCTCCACTGCCACGCCCCAGAGTGCCGAGGTCGACCGCGGAGCACCCGACGCGGCGACGGAATCCCCGTCGGGGGCGTCGATCATTGCCATCGTCGACGACAACGGGGCGCTCGTGACCCGCCTGCCCGACGGTTCGGGCGAGGTCGAGATCTCGGGTGCCCCTGACGTCGGCTCGGTCGCGACGCCGGTGTGGTCTCCCGATGGCTCGAAGCTGGCGTGGTCGGTGCTGATCTCGCTCGACGATGATGCTCGACAACCGGTGATCGTGGTCGCCGACGCCGATGGGGCGAACCCGATCCGGACGCAGACCGACGAGCTCGCGTTCTTCCTCGCGTGGGATCCGACCGCGACCCAGCTCGCGACGCTCGGCCCGGGTGTGAGCGGACAGGTCGATCTCGGGTTCGTCGACGGCGGCGGCGCCGCGACCGAGGACGTGGCCAGCGGTCGTGGGCTCTTCGTGGGCTGGGACGTCGCGGGTCAGTCGCTCGCTGCCCATGTCGGCTTGGACCTCGAGGTGATCGGAGCGTCGGGGGCGACGGTCGAGCTCTCGAACCCGCTCGGGGGTTTCAGTGCGCCGACCTGGCTCGACGAGAGCTTGTTCCTGGTGGCGGTTGCCGATCCGGAGGCCGGGCAACGTCTTGTTGCTGTCGACGCGGCCGGTGTCGAGGCCGCCACCTATGCGGCGGCTCGGGGACTCATGCGGTGGACGATCGACGATTCGCGCTCGCGTGTGGCACTGGCCGTGAGCGCGGGAGTTTCGATCGATCCGACACCCGAGGTGATCCCGGCCTCGGTCTCCGCAACCGCGCCGAGGGCAACCCTTGCGGGCATCGACGCCGACGAGTCGCTCGACACGGGCCTCTATCTGATCGATCTGGCCGACGGTTCGACCGAGCAGTTGACGACCTTCCCCGGGTTGTGGTGGACCTTCGACGCCAGCGGTGACCGGCTGCTCGTGCTCGAGCCGCTCCGCGACGCGCCTGGCACCCGGTGGGTGGTGTGGGAGGACGGCCGACGCGTGTTCGAGGGGGAGCCCGTCGGACTGACCCTGGCCATGAGGGGGGCGTACGTGCCGTTCGCGGCCCAGTGGGATGCGAGCATCGATCTGTGGTCGCCCACCGGTGACGCGTTCACCTACGCAGCCGTCGATTCGGCCGGAATCGAGACGATCTGGGTGCAAGCGGTCGAGGAGGGCGCCGAGCCGGTCTCGATCGGGCCGGGCCAGTTCTCGACCTGGTCGCCGTCAGGCTGACACGAGTCCGTAACTGGACCGAAATACCCAATCGGGAACCGGGCGCTCGTGCGGTGCGTCCTACCCGACATGACACGCACGAAGTTGATCCAAGTGGTGGCCCTGTTGGCGATGATTGCGTTGTTCGGCGCCGCCTGCGCCGGGAGCTCGGACAACGGTGGTGACACCGCTGCCTCGGATCCGGATGACAGCGAGCTCTTCGACTCGGGCGGTGACGATCCGTCGTCGCCCGATGCCGAGGATCTCTTCACCGATGAGCCGGTCGATCAGGACGCGGGTGACGACGGAGCGGTGCTCGACCGTGAAGCTCCCGAGTCCGACCAATCGGCGGAGACGGAACAACCGGCTGAGGAGGAGGCTGCGTTCGACTCGGTCGAGGCCGCGCCGCAGGCATCGCTCGAGGTCGGCGGCGACTCGGCCGACGACGAGGGGATCTTCGCTCCCGAGCCCGAACCGCGTGACGCCGAAGCCGATCGCCTCGAAGCCAACACCTTCGAGGACTACGGGCTCCGGGAGTTCATCGAGGTCGCCGACGACCCGTTCTCGACCTTTGCGCTCGATGTCGACACCGGCTCGTACACCGTTGGTCGCCGCTGGCTCGACGAGGGTGTGCTGCCTCCGCCGGACTCGGTGCGTCCCGAGGAGTACATCAATGCGTTCGACTACGACTACGACGAGCCCCGCAGTGGCCTGGAGATCACCGTCGATGGTGCTCCCTCGCCCTTCGACGAGGACAACCACCTGGTGCGGATCGGCGTGCAGGGTGAGATCGTCGACGACGACGATCGCCAGGATGCGGCGTTGACGTTCATCGTCGACACGTCGGGATCCATGGATCGTGACGACCGGCTCGGCCTGGTGAAGGAGTCGCTCGAGATCCTGGTCAACCGGCTCGAGGACGACGACACCGTTGCCATCGTGATCTACAACGACGGCTCCGGGGTCGTCCTGCCGCCGACACCGATCTCGGAAGCCGACACGATCCTCGATGCGATCGACGACCTGCGTCCGGGTGGCTCGACCAACCTCGAGGCCGGGCTGCGCGAGGGTTACGCATTGGCTCGTGAAGCCTTCCGCGAGGGTGGCATCAACCGGGTGATCATCGCATCCGATGGTGTTGCCAATGCGGGTGTCACCGATCCCGACGACCTGGCCCGGATGATCCGTGAGGACGCCGACGCCGGTATCGAGCTGGTGACGATCGGCTTCGGCATGGGCAACTTCAACGACGTGATCATGGAACAGCTCGCCGATCAGGGTGACGGCTTCTACGCCTACGTCGACACCGACGACGAGGCCGAGCGCCTCTTCGAGGACGAGCTGACGTCGACGCTGGTCACCATCGCCAAGGACGCCAAGATCCAGGTCGAGTTCGAAGAGGACCTCGTCAGGGAGTACCGCCTGATCGGCTTCGAGAACCGCGGTGTGCTCGACAGCGAGTTCCGCAACGACGATGTCGACGCCGGCGAGATCGGTTCGGGCCACCAAGTGACGGCGATCTACGAAGTCGAGCTCGAGCGTGGCGTCGACATCGACGATCGGGGCGAGCTCGGTGTGGTCATGCTGCGCTGGGAGGACCCGAGCGGCGGCAACGTCATCGAGATCGACGAGGACATCGATCTTCGGGACATCGAACCCGACTGGGCCGACACCGACACATCGCTCCAGCTCGCCACCGTTGTGGCGGCCTATGCCGAGATCCTGCGAAACAGCCCCTACGCCGACGGGATCGACCTCGACGACGTGGCCGTGGAAGCCGACCGTCTCGCCGACGAGACCAACGACCGTGATGTCGCCGAGCTCGCCGACCTCATCGCTCTGGCATCCGACTTGAGCTGAGGCAGCGCTCCCGGTCCACCCCCCGGGCGAGCGTTCGATCAAGTCGATGCCGTGACGACGGCGGACCCCGGGGGAGGGGGTCCGCCGTTCGTCACGTCCGCGGGCGGGTTCTCGGCCGCAGCGCGAGGACTACCGTGGAGCCAACCACCGCCCGGGTGGTGGAATTGGTCAGACACTCCTCACTTAAAATGAGGCGCTCCCACGGGAGCATGTGGGTTCGAATCCCACCCCGGGCACGGACCTGCGGGGATGGCCGATTGCCCAGCAGGACCTCGCGTACCGAACGGCGGCGGGCGCGAGTCAGCTGTCCTGTTGCGCGCGGTAGAGGTCGCGCAGCAGGGCGATCTCTGCTCCATGGTGGACGAGCTCGTTGCCGGCGTGGAGGCTCATGTCGACCACGGAGTGACGGCTCCACGGACCCCACGCCGAGCCGAGCTCCTCCCACCAGCGAGGCCGGCCGGCGATCTCACTTCGGTACCGCTCCCAGCTCCTCGCCAGGCTGTCCACGGCACGATCGGCATCGAGGAACCAGCGAGCGTCCGGATCCAGGTCGGGAGCGTCCCCGACGAAGCGATGGGTGTAGCTGTCGAGGCAGTCGACCGACAGGTGCCACAGCCGCCAGGCAATGGTCGTGACCGGGGCGGGATCGACGTCGCGCTGACCTACGCCGTCGACGGTGACCGAACCGTCATCGCGCACCCGAGTCGACCACATGCCGATTGCCGGCTCCCAGAGATACTCATCGTTCGTGATGCCTTCGAGCCGCTCGAACAGTTGCCCGATCATGCGATCGAGCGAATCGAGTAGGGCGACGGCAACGTCAGTGGTCGGGCGTGTCGTCGTTGGATCAGCCATCCACCCATCAAACACGAGCGCCAGGTCGTCGCGCGCCGATGCTGTGGTTGACGAGTCGGTCTGGCCGACGGATGTCCTGGCTAAAATCGTGGCGTCATGATCAGTGCGAGCAAGCTCGTCGGCCTGATGGCCGAGGCCGACAGGCGGCGAGTCGTCGCCGCTCTGATCCTGTCGGCCGGCGATCTCGCGCATGTGGTGGAGGCCAGTGGCGTCGAACGTCGGCAGGCGATCAACGCGCTCGAGCGACTGTCGACCGCGGGGTTGGTCGAAGTCGGTGCCGACGGCATCTACGTGTTGCTCGAGGAGACGTTCAAGATCGCCGCCCGAGCCGGCCATGAGACGCGCGGTTCGGCAGTTGGCCGGCCGGCTTCGAACGGCGATGTCCAGGTCGTCGAGCGGTCAGTTGTCGACGGTCGGCTCGTCCATCTTCCGCGGAAGCGCTCCAAGCGGCTGCTCGTCCTCGATCACCTCGCTCAAGTGTTCGAGCCCGGCGCCCGCTACTCCGAGCGCGAAGTGAACACCGCACTCCGAGCTTTCGACGACGATGTCGCGGCGCTACGGCGATACCTGGTGGACGAGGGATTCCTCGACCGATCCGGTGGGTCGTATTGGCGCTCGGGCGGCACGGTCGAAACCGCATCCTGAGCGTCTCGGCCTCTCAGATCGGTGCCTCCCAATCGATGAGGAGCTTCTGACGATCGCCCGGGTCGACGATCACCGGCGACTCGCTGCCGGGAACCAGCCCGCCACGTGCACGGGGTCTTTGGCCTCTGGCCCGATCGGACCGAACCGGGGCATTGTCCGGGGAAGGCGACGCGCCTGGCGCGGTGCCGGCCCGAGGGAGGTTGATCGGGGTGCGACGTGTACTCGCCTTGGTGACCATTCTCGGACTGTTCGTATCTGGCTGTGGCGGTGTTGCGACCGAGGACCAGGTGCCTGCCACCAGCGAGGCGCCGGTCACCGCTTTCGTCGATGTCGTGTTGGTGGCCATGATCACCGATGTCGCGTTGCCATCGCAGACGGTGTTGATCGCGGGTGATCGGATAGTCGCGATCGGCCCGGTCGGCGAGGTCGACGTGCCGTCCGGGGCGACGGTCATCGACGGTCGGGGCGCCCATCTCATGCCGGGTCTGGCCGACATGCACGTACATCTCGAGGACGTATGGCCCGTCCCGATACTCGACCTGTTCTTGGCCAACGGTGTGACCACGGTCCGAAACATGAACGCCCAGGATCCCCAGGTGCTGGCTTGGCGCGATGCCGTCAGCGAGGGCACGCGCCGCGGACCGACGATTTTCACCGCCGGACCGACGATCTACGAGGACGTCGCGGATCTCGGTGCTCTTGTCGCCGACCAGCTGGACCAGGGCTACGACTTCGTCAAGCTGTACTCATACCTCAGCCCCGAAGGTTTCGATGAAGCGATGGCGGCCATCCGCGCCAACGAGGGGTACGCCATCGGGCATGTGCCCTACGCAGTGGGTCTCGACGGCGTCATCGCCGCGGGCATGGACGAGATCGCCCACCTCGAGGAGCTCAGCTTCGAGCTCGTCGAGTTCGATCGCGCGGCCGAGCTCGGGATCGGTGAGTGGGTCCCGTACATCCTCGAACGAGCCGAGGCCGAGCTGCAATCGTCCGGGGTCGACGAGTTGCTTGCCGAGCGGATCGACCGGGCCGTCGCCGCCCTCGGTGGCGCGGATATTCCTGTCGCCACCACGGTGTTCATCTCGGATCTGATCGTCGAGAAGCTGCTCCGTCCCGACGCATTCCTGGCGCGCCCGGAGCTGGCGTACATGCCAACGGCCTATATGGCCGAGTTCGAGGCCGGCACGGAGACACATCAGGTGCAATTCGCCGGTCACGAGGACATATCGGCCCTGCGGTACACGGTCGTGCTGATGCTGCTCCGAGCACTTCACGACGCCGGCGTGCCCTTGCTGCTCGGCACCGACGCCGGCACGGGGTCGCTGGGCCTGCCCCCCGGCTTCACGATCCACGACGAGCTCGGCATCCTCATCGGCAACGGGCTCACGCCATACGAGGCGATCCAGACCGGAACCGTGCACGCGTCAGCGGCCATCGAGGCAATGACGGGGGACGACGACTTCGGCACCATCGAGGTCGGGAAACGTGCCGACCTCCTGCTGGTCGGCGGCAACCCGCTCGAAGACGTCGCCCACATCGACGAACAGCTCCGCGGGGTGATGGCTGCCGGCGTCTGGTATCCGGAACCGGAGCTGAGCGAGATGATCGCCTACGACCCGTGAGACACTCGACGCCGAGTACGGCGGCCCAGACTCCCGGTAGGGTCGATCTCCCCTGGCCATGGAGGACGATGTGACGAAAACCTGGAACATCTACTTGTCGGGCGAGATCCACAGTGACTGGCGCGAGCAGATCCAGTCGATGACTGCGCAAGCAGGCCTGCCGGTCGCGTACTCGTCGCCTGTCACGAATCATGAGGCCTCCGATGACTGTGGCGCCAAGATCCTCGGCGGTGAGACGGATCCGGTCTGGCATGACCGCAAGGGCGCACAGATCAATGCGATCAGGACTCGCACGCTGATCCAAGATGCCGATGTCGTCGTCGTGCGTTTCGGTGAGAAGTACCGACAGTGGAACGCAGCGTTCGACGCCGGCTTTGCCGCAGCCCTCGGCAAGCCGCTCATCATTCTCCATCCCGAAGAGCACCGTCACGCGCTCAAGGAGGTCGACGCCGCCGCACTCGCAGTCGCACAAACGCCTGAGCAGGTCTCCCAGGTGCTGGCCTACGTGATCACCGGGCAGCCTCGGTAGACCCGCCGACCGCTCTAGACGTCGCCGCAGTCCAAGTCCAGCTGGAGGCCGCTTTCGTCAACGGCCCGCTCGAGTGCGACACATGCTGCTTGGAACGAGGGGCTCTTGCGGGTGGCCACATCGAGGTCTTCGACTGATTCGAGCTCGGTCGCCTGGTCCGCGGCGGTCTCCCACTGCTCGAGCCTGGCGCCAGCCGCCGCGAGGAAGGTGTCATGCGCTTCCTCTATCTCCGATGGCGCGTTGAGGTCCTTCAAGTCGTCGTGGTAGACGCGGAGAGCTGAGGCGATGTCGGCCATGACGGTTCCAACGGCATCGGAGTCGACGATCCGGCCGGTTTCGAGATCGACATGGTTGGCGAGCTCGGCGTTCACCTGGACGCCCAGGGCCTGGAGCTCGTCGGTCGACTCCTGCATCTGCTCCACGTAGCTCGCGATGGAGAGCGACGACTCTCCGCCGCAACCACCGAGCAGGAGAGCCAGCACGATCGCCCACTTGGCCGCGTGTCTCATGATCCCTCTCGAGCTCCGTTCTCGGTCATCATGCGCTGGAGGCGGGGGCCGACACCAGGGCCCATGGTCACCCGACGTCACATCGCTGACTGCCCCCTTGCACCTCACGTCGCGTGAGGTCGTACCGTCCACGGGGTGAGCGACTCCATGGGCAACGAAGAAGTGCGAAGGATCGGGGAGATCGCCGATGCCACGAACCTCACGGTTCGGACCTTGCACTACTACGAGGAGATCGGCCTCCTCGCGCCGACCGCGCGGTCGAGCGCCGGCCACCGGCTCTACGGAACCGAAGCCGTCGAGCAGCTGTACCGGATCTCGATGCTCCGGCAGCTCGGGCTGTCTCTCGAACAGGTCTGCGCCATCGTCGAGACCGCCGACACCGACGTGCGGTCGCTGATCGCTGACCATCTTGCAGCCATCGAGGCCCGGCTCGTAGCTGAGAACCGGCTGCGGAGCCGGCTGCTACGGCTCGTCGACACCTTGGAATCAGGCGAGGACACCACCGGTGACCTCCTGAGCGTCCTGGAGGACATGAACATGCTGGAAACAACGCTCGACCGACGTATCGCCATCTTGGTGTACGAAGACATCGAGGCCGCATTCGACTACCTGACCCGAGTGTTCGGCTTCGGTCCCGGCAAGCTCATGCGCGACCTCGACGGCGACGTCGTGCACGGCGAGATCCAGGCCGGTGACGGCGAGTTCTGGCTTCACATGGAGTCCGAGCCGTTCGGGCTCAGGTCCCCAAGGAATCTCGGTGGGGCGAGCGGCACAATGGCGATCATGGTCGACGACGTCGACGCCCATCACCGTCACGCCGTCGCGCAGGGTGCCACCATCCGCTACGAACCGATCGACCAGCCGTACGGCTATCGCGAGTACAGCGCAGTGGACCTGGAAGGCCATCTGTGGTCCTTCATGAAGCCGCTCACCTGAGCCCGACCAGACCCACCACGCGCTCCTCGAGCGCGGCGAAGGAGTCGGTTGTCAGACGAGCACGTCCATCTGGAGCTACTCGTCGACCTTCAGGAATCCGGGCGGACGCTTCTCGGTGTTCGGCAGCAGCTGCCAGGCATCATGCTCGGTCAGCACACGCGGCGGCGTGAGCTCTGATCTCTCGCTTGTCGATCTCTCGCTTGTCGATCTCTCGCTTGTTGACGTGGCCGAACCACAACGGCATGGGCATGTCAGAACTCGGGTCTCACGAGCAACCTCAGTCTTCCCCGTCGCGAACGACGATGACCGACTTGCCGCTCGAATCGGCCCTTTCGAGGTGACGGATCGCGGCGGGCACCTCGTCGAGCCGGTACCGGCGGCCGATTGTCGAGACGACTGCGCCGCTCTCGATATGGGCTGCCAGGCGCTCGATGTTCGTGTAGTGCGCGGAGCCGATGAATGTCGTGAGGCGTTGTCCGATGAAGGGTGAAAGCATCATCGCTCGCACCTGGCGTCCAACGCCCCCCGTCAACCGGTTGCCGCCCTCGCCGCCGACGATGACGAGTGTCCCGTCAGGAGGTCAGGACGCTGCGAAGCCTCGAGATGCTGTTGCGGCCGCCGATGTCGAGGATGAGGTCGTATCGGCTTCGCCCGTCGACGAAGTCTTCTTGGGTGTAGTCGAGGACGTGATCTGCGCCGATCGCACGCACCGTGTCGGTCATGCCTGGACCGCTGACACCGGTGACTTCGGCGCCCAATGCCTTCGCCAGCTGGACGGCGTATGTTCCGACGCCTCCCGCCGCGCCGACGATCAGGACCTTCTGGCCCGGCTCGACGTGTCCGACGTCGGTGAGGGCCTCCAGCGCGGTGATCCCCGAGACTGCAGCAACCGCGGCTTGCTCGAATGTGGCGTTGGTCGGTTTCTCGGCAAGCTTGTTCTGGTCTGCGGTGGTGTACTGGGCATAGGAGCCCTTGCCGATGCCGAACACCTCGTCGCCGGGCTGGAATCGGGTGACATCGTCGCCGATGGCAACGACCCGGCCGGCTACGTCGAGGCCGAGCACCGGGTTCTTCGGCTTGAGGACGCCGAAGCCGGCGAGACGGACGAGGTATGGCTGGCCGGTCATGAGGTGCCAGACGCCTCGGTCGACGCCGGCGGCGTGGACTTCGATGAGCACTTCGTCCGCGGCGATCTCGGGACGGTCGATCGTGCGGAGCTCGAGGACGTCGGCCGAGCCGTACCTGGCCTGGACGATTGCCTGCATCTGCTGGTCGGTGGATTCTTCTGCCGCGAGAGCAGGGCCGAGAGCCTCTGTGGCTGTGGTCCTGTCGACGTGTTCGCGTGTTGGGTGCATGTCATCTCTCCTCTGCTGACGAGGCTGGATCACCCCGCCTGCCGTACTTAGTACGAACCGTTGCGCGACCCTCACGATTCGTAAGCTCGCAATCGAGCTCGATGTGAAGCCGATGACGATCTACCACCACGTCGCCAACAAAGAAGCCATCCTCGACGGGATGGTCGACATCGTCTTCAGCGAGATCGACCTACCCCCAACCGACACCGACTGGAAGGCGGCGATGCGCCAACGCGCCCGGTCGGCTCGGGCGGTGCTGGCTCGCCACCCTTGGGCGACGCCGCTCATGGAGTCGAGGACCGCACCCGGAGCCACGACGTTGCGCCACCACGACGCCGTGATCGGATGCTTCCGCCGAGGCGGCTTCTCGATCGCGATGGCCGCCCACGCCTACGCCCTCATCGACTGCTACATCTACGGATTCGCGCTGCAAGAAGCGAACCTGCCCGCCACTGGGGGGGAGGAGATGGCAGACCTCGCGGAGACCATCATCGAACAGTTGCCCGCCGGCGAGTATCCACATCTCACGGAACTGACGGCCGAGCACGTCTTGCAGCCCGGGTACGACTTCGGCGACGAGTTCGAGTTCGGACTCGACCTCATCCTCGACGGCCTCGAGGCAGCGGTCATTGCACCTGCAGAGAGACCGTGAGCACTGCGGCCGCCACGAGCGGGGCGATGGTGCGTACGTGGTTCATTCTCACCCACTCGTCGAGGTAGGTGGCCCAGTAGGCGATCCCCTCGGCGCTGTTCGCATCGAGGCTGTCCAGCTTGTCGTTCCGCGGAACGTGGTAGCCGATCGTGAGAAGTACGACACCCACGATGTAGAGCGCGGCGGCCATCAGCTGGTACTTGGAGGCGGGGTCGTCGAGGTGCAGCGCAGCGTGGATGCCCAGCGCGAGGGTGGCGGCGCCGGTGCCGAACAGCAACAGCATGAACAGCGGCGTTGGTGCTTGCTTGTTGATCGCCTGCATGGCGGCCGCCCCTTGCGCTGGGGGCAGGCGTTTCAGACCCCCGATGGTGAACGTCGAGAAGGTGAAGAACGCCCCTGCCGCCGTGGCGGCGCCGACAGCGCAGAGGGTTGTCATCGTTCGGGCGAAGGGACTCACGACGCTGCCACCGCCAGGTTCCAGACGCCGGTGGCCGCAGCATCGCGGGCGTAGTCGGCGAAGTCACGCGGCGACCGGCCGAGCGCCCGCTGGACTCCGTCGGTCAGGTAGGAGTTGCGACTATCGAGCACTTCGGCGAACAGCTCGGAGATGGGCACGGCCTCCTCACTGGGGTACCCCGCAGTGACGAGGTCGGAGGCGAACTCCGCGGGGGTGACCGACAGGTACTGCACGTTGCGGCCTGTTGCGGTGCTGAGCTCGGCGGCGACCTCGTCGAACGTGAGGAGCCGAGGGCCCGTGAGCTCGTACAGCTGTCCGGCGTGGCCGTCCTCGGTCAGCGCGGCGAAGACGACGTCAGCGATGTCATCGGCGTCGAGGAACGGCTCGGCGGTGTCGCCGGCAGGCACGGCCAGCATGCCGTAGCGCACGGCATCGACGAAGGCCTCGTCGAAGTTCTGGTTGAAGAACGCGCAGCGGACGAGCGTCCAGTCGGCGCCGGAGCTCTCCACTCGCACCTCGGCCTTCCGGGCGCCTTCTTCGCCCCGCCCCGAGAGCAACACGAGCCGCCGCACGTTGTTGGCGACGGCCAGGTCGGCGAATCGGCCGACGACGTCGGCCGCGCCGGGGAAGGCAAGGTCGGGGTAGTACGTGATGTAGGCAGCGTCGACGCCGTCCAGCGCCGGCAACCAGGTGGATTCGTCGTCCCAGTCGAACCGGGTCTCGCCCGAGCGGGACGCGGCGCGCACCTGATGTCCGGCCTCGGTGAGCCGATCGGCGACTCGCCTGCCGGTCTTGCCCGTGGCGCCGAGGACCAGGATTGGAGCGGTTTGGGTATCGGTCATGATCTGAACCTTTCGTCTCGGGTCCGTCGTCGGACCTGCTGTGAGTAGTGTGCGCCCGATCGGTGCGACGCTCCATAGCTCAGATGCTCAGATTCATACGTGTTCGTCTATGATTCCGTCATGGATGCGCTCGCCGGCCTGCTCGACGGGCCCCACGCCCGCGGTGCCTTCCTGCTGCGCTCGGTCATGAGCCCGCCGTGGTCATTGCGCGTTGTCGACGAGGCGCCGCTCACGGTGATGGCCATCGCGAGAGGCGAGGCCTGGATCGTGCCCGAGAGCGGTGCGCCCGTGCGGCTCGGCCCCGGCGATGTCGGCATCGCCCGCGGCCCCGACCCCTACACCGTCGCCGACGACCCGGCGAGCCCGCCGGACATCATCATCTACCCCGGCCAGCTCTGCCGATCGCCTGGCGGCGAAGACATGGAAGAGCCGATGTCGCTCGGCGTGCGGACGTGGGGCAACGATACGGACGGCTCCACGGTGATGCTCGTCGGTACGTACGAGTCGATGGGCGACATCAGCGATCGCCTACTACGCGCGCTACCACCGTTCCTGTCACTGGCGAACCACGAGTGGGACTGCCCACTCATCCCACTGCTCTGCGACGAAGTCATCAAGGACGAGCCCGGCCAGACGGCTGTGCTCGACCGCTTGCTCGATCTGCTGGTCATCGCAGTACTGCGGGCATGGTTCGCTCGACCCGAGGCAGAGGCCCCTGCGTGGTACCGAGCCCAGGGCGACCCCATCGTCGGGCACGCCCTCAGCATGATGCACAACAACCCCGCCGACCCGTGGACCGTGGCCAGCCTCGCGGCCGAGACCGGCGTGTCGCGAGCGGCTCTCGCTCGGCGGTTTCACGATCTCGTGGGCGAACCGCCGATGACGTTCCTCACCGGGTGGCGGCTCGACCTGGCCGCCGATCTGTTGCGCGAACCCGACGCGACGATCGGCTCGGTGGCCGAGAAGGTTGGCTACAGCAGCGCGTTCGCGCTCAGCACAGCCTTCAAGCGCGTGCGAGGCATCAGTCCGAAAGAGCACCGCGTTCGCGCCCTGTCATCCACTTGAGGCCGGAGGACACTCGATGCCCGAGGCCGT
>Ga0224508_10002019_pt1 | contig 17721 bp, 14 predicted proteins | sample SF_Jan12_sed_USG_4_FD_170157 | JGI IMG/M metagenome (GOLD analysis project Ga0224508, IMG submission 170157) | Sediment microbial communities from San Francisco Bay, California, United States - SF_Jan12_sed_USGS_21 | ecosystem: Environmental > Aquatic > Marine > Sediment | place: USA... | reverse complement strand
TCGACTCGCTAAGAGCCGACTACGTTAACGATGGCCTGAACAGTCACGTGCCAATGATTAACGAGTTCTTGTCGGGCGCTGTGTTATTTTCGGATACCGTAACGCCGCTTGCGCGCACTTTCCCGGCTTGGGTTTCGATCGTTTCTGGTCAGCACCCACACTCAACGGGTGCGATCATCAATCTGTTTCCGCGCAATCTCATCGATGCGCAGGAGGCGCTGCCCGATCAGCTCAGGCGTGCCGGCTATAAAACCGTGTATGCGACTGATGAAGTACGATTCTCTAACCTCGATACCAGCTACGGTTTCGATTCGATGATTGCGCCGCCGATGGGGTCGGCCGACTTTCTGCTTGGTTTCGTTCACGACTTTCCGTTGAGCAATCTACTGGTCAACTCGATATTGGGTCGTGTGCTGTTTCCTTTTGCTCATGGCAATCGTGCTGCGGTGGCGACTTATGATCCCGATACGTTCGTTGAGCGTCTTAGCGATGAACTCGCTTTCGAAGAGCCGACCTTTTTTGCAGTTCATTTGACTTTACCGCACTGGCCCTACGGTTGGGCGACATCCCCTAATATTTCGGCCGATTCCAAATCGACAGAAATGAAGCTTCGTTATGAGAGCTCAATCGAGAGAGTCGACCGCCAGTTTAAAGATGTAATGACCCTGCTCGAGGAGCGAGGGGCTTTGCAAAACGCCATCGTCGTAGTCTTGTCAGATCATGGCGAATCCCTGGGTGAAACAACAGACCTGAGCGGGCACGGCTCGGATCAGAAACCGCAGTTCGGCCATGGTACGAACGTATTCTTGATGGAGCAGTATCAGGTTTTGCTGGCAGTTCGGGCTTTCGGTAATGACCTTGTGCCCGGGGATGAGATATCAAAAATCGACGCGCCAGCTTCCCTCGTAGATATTGCGCCGACGATCATCGATCTTTTGCAGCTTAATGAAACGAGATCGTTCGACGGATGGTCCCTGGCGCCGCTCCTGAGGCGCAACGAGCTCGATATCGGGCGTTGGGACGAACGTATTCGGTTCATTGAGACGGAATATAATCCGGCAGGTTTCAGTGTTGGCACTTTGCCATCTGCCGGCGAGATGCAAGACGCGTCGCAAACCTACCTAATCGATCCTGAAACTGATCTCCTCAGTGTTCGCCCGGATATGGTGGACGAAATCTTAAGTGGAAGGCAATTTGCCGCGATGAGGCGGGGGACATTGCTGGCAGCTTTGCCGACCACTGACAACAAGCGACAGACATTGGTATTTTTGGATCGAAACGAAACAGCCGTCCGCGAAATATTTGGGCCTGTTGCTGATTTCGATCCACCCGTCCAGGAACTGTGGCTGGCGCTGAGTCAGCGATTCCCAACGGTCAGAGCAAGACCCATAGTGGTCGATTCGACTGCAATGCTTAGTGCTGTGCCGCCGGAAGGTGAATAGCGCTAACCAGGGTTCCTCCGAGGCGGCGCTTCAGCGAAAGACTCGGATATTGGTTCTGACGTCAACATTTCCTCGATGGGAAGCCGATAGTGAGCCTCGTTTCGTCCTAGATCTCAGCAAACTCCTGTCGAAAAACGCCGAGATTCTTGTTGTTGCACCGCATGCGGCTGGTGCGGCACGCGAGGAGAGTCTTGAAGGCGTCCGTGTCAGAAGATTCCGGTACTTTTTCTCCGCATGGCAGACGCTGGCTTATGCCGGTGGAATTACGGCGCGGCTACGTGACAATTGGTGGCGCATCTTGCTTCTGCCGTTCTTCTTTATTTCTTTTGCCTGGACGTTGCGCCGGATCGTACGGGAATGGTCACCGGACGTAATTCATGCGAACTGGATTATTCCGCAAGCGTTTGTTGCCTGCCTTGTTACACGCAGCGTTCCGATACTGTGCACGAGTCACGGCAGCGATTTACTAGGCCTATCGGGACCCTTTTTTGGTTGGATTAAGCGTTGGACGCTTCGGAGATGCGACCGCATTAACGTGGTGAGTAACAGCATGCTGGCTAAAATGCGGAAGTTGGTCGGAAACCGAAATATCGACGTTATTCCAATGGGTACGGACCTTAGCCATCTCTTCACGCCGGGGCAGGCAAACCAGTTGAGGGAAAATAAGCAGCTGGTTTTTGTCGGACGGTTGGTTGCATCTAAGGGCGTGAATTTCCTGTTGGATGCCATTGCTGAGCTGAATGATCCTGAAATACGGCTAACGGTCGCAGGTCATGGACCGTTGCTGCCCGATTTATCCCGGCAGGCTGAGACGCTTGGGATTTCCGATCGCGTAGAGTTTCTGGGCGGCGTCAGGCAGTCTGAATTGCCCCGCATATTTCAGCGCTCGGCTCTTGCTGTGTTTCCTTATTGCGGAGAGGAAGGTTTCGGATTGGTCATCGTGGAGGCAATGGGTTGTGGTTGCCCAGTGATCGCGTCTGACTTGTCTGCTGTGCGGGAGAACATCAACCCCGGAGTGACGGGATTGTTGGTTCCGGCGGGTAATGCCCGTGAGCTGGCCAGGCAAATCCGCTCTGCGCTCGCGGACGAGTTACTGCGCGAACGATTAGCTTTAGCAGCGCTTACGCAGGTCCGCAAGAGATTTGACTGGCTTTCCGTAGGGTCTAAGTACGAACGGATTCTCGATGAGTTGGGCGCGACCAACGGTGCCTCGAGGTGATTGACTCACCCGCGTATCCTGAACGGCGCAGTCAAACAGAGAACGCAATGACCACGGAAGGAACCTGCGAATGGCGAGCGGTTTGATGCGCGTATTGGGTCGCCCGGTCAGGATGGCTCACATGGCTTACTCGCTTTGGCGTGTGCGTAATGCGCCTGAGTACGAGAATCCAACACGAGCGGAGTTCGATTCGATCGAGGCTGATCTCAAGAATCTGGGGATTGAGATTGAGCCACTAGTTCTGGATCCCGTACGGTTCGCCAGATTCAAGTCGCTGCTGCCATTTCCGCCCAAGTATTACGGCGGCGAGAGTGGTGGAGTTTGGGACGAAAAATTGCTCGAGCATTTCATAGCATTTGAGCGCCTCGGGCTCGAACAATTAGACGATGATGAAATCTATTTGGACATTGCCGCATTCGAGTCACCGTGGGCGTCCCTGCTTCGAAACAAGCTGAGTGTTCAGGCCTACGCGATAGATCTGAAGAGCAGCTCCGAATACTGTCACCTTCCGTACTACATGCAAGGCGACGCGACAGCGATGTCATTCGATGTTGGCGGTGTAAAGGCCGCATCCCTGCAGTGCGCGTTTGAGATGTTCACCGGCAATTCCGACGTGGAGCTGATTAGAGAGTTTGGCAGAGTACTTGGCGAAGGCGGTCGCTGCATCATTTCACCGCTATATATGCACACTCATTATTGTGGTTATTCCACAGCAGACTGTTTTGGCCGGGGGTATTCGGATCCCGGCGCCGTTGAATACGTCCGCCGCCAGTATCGGGGAATTCAGTTCAGCAGAAAGTACGATGCGCTGACCCTCAAGAACCGAATCCTGGATGCGATAATCGAATCCGGTTTGCGCTATCGGCTCCTCGTTTTGCGAAATAGTGAGGCGCTTGGCAGCAATATCTACTGCCATTTCATTCTCGAAATCCTGAAATAGGGGAAGCCCGGCCGCGATCTGCCGGCCGCTTCCAATGCTCGCGAAGCAGTGCCTTGACAATTCTCGGGGGCAATATTAGCGTTCTAATAAATAGAACGTAATAGTAATGCCAATTCAGCTCTTAAATGGTTTGATCACTTCAAAGACGCGTATCCGCGTCTTGATGCGCCTGTTTCTCAATCCTGAAAGGCAGGCATACCTGCGGGAGCTTGCCGGCGAGTTTTCGATCTCACCAAGCCAGGTAAAGGAAGAATTGCGGCAACTCAGTGGTGCCGGATTGCTGGAGCATAAGAAAGAAGGACGGCAGATTCACTACCGGGCAAACACCGGTCACCCCCTGTTTCCCGAGCTGCAATCGATGGTCCGAAAGGCCCTGGGAATGGATCAGATTCTCGAGAGCATCATTGATCGGCTCGGCGATCTCGAGTTGGCGTTCTTGCTGGATGACTATGCCGAAGGCAAAGACACAGGGATCGTCGATCTGGGTCTCGTTGGAAATATCGACCAGGAAAACCTCGTCGATTTAGTCAAGAAGACCGAAAAGTACATTAGCCGCAAGATACGCACGCTCGTCCTGACCCATGCTGAATACCAGGAAATGCAGTCGGTTCTCGAGCAGCGGCCAGTCCTTATTCTCTGGACCAGCGGATCGGTGGCGAAAAAAAAGAAATCGAAGGCCCGAAAAACCCGTCGGCAGGGCAGTAAAAAGTGATGGAGTTCGGCACGAATGCACTCCATGCGTTCAAGTGGTCTGCGCTCGGTGAGGCAGCGTCAAAGGCGATTGGCCCGATCATCTTTATCGTACTGGCCCGAATCCTGTTGCCGGATGATTTTGGCGTCGTTGCCGCCGCCACGGTCATTATCAGTTTTTCCCAAGTCATATGGGATGCGGGTTTGGCAAAGGCGCTTATTCAAAGGCAAGGTCAGATCGATGCGTCGGCGACTGTGGTTTTTTGGTTAAACGTCGTCTTGGGTATCGTTGTCGCTGTGTTGTTGGTCGCTGTCGCGCCCTTGATCGCAGGCTTCTTCGGCGATGAGCGAATTACAGTGGTCGTCCGTGTACTCGCATTTCAGATACCGCTATCGGCTGTTGCATCGGTCCATACGGCGCTGCTGCAGAAGGAATTACAGTTCAAAAAGCTGTTCTATATTCGATTGCTGACCACTGTGCTACCCGGCGCCGCCTCGATTCCGATGGCGGTTTCAGGACTCGGATACTGGGCGCTAATAGCCGGTGTTCTGGTTGGACAGGTGACACAGACAACGGTGCTCTGGCTAACCAATGCCTGGCGACCGACGTTTTCGTTCGACCGGCTTCTCGCGCGCGAACTTCTGTTGTTCGGGCGATGGGTCATGTTGAGCGCCGTAATTGGTTGGTTCTATGCGTGGATGGACGCGATCGTGGTTGGTCATTACCTGGGTTCACACGATATGGGAATCTATCGTACGGGTAACACACTGGTTACGATGGTTTTCGGGCTTGCATTCGCACCTATGCTGCCAGTGCTGTACAGCCTTTTTTCGCGCGCGCAGGATGACGTACCGAAATTACGCAATGCGCTGATGTTCGTCGCACGCGCCATCGCTATGGTTTCTTTGCCTGTCGCGGTCCTGCTTTTTTCCTTGCAACACCAGATAGCAAGTCTGATATTCGGTCCCGAGTGGACCGGCATAGCGTTTGTAATTGGCGTTTTGGCGCTGACACACGGCATGACGTGGATTGTCGGAGCGAACGGAGAAGTTTACCGAGCGGTCGGTCTGCCACAAGCGGAAACCTGGGCCATGTCGGTGACTATGCTGCCCTACCTTATCGGCTACCTGATCGCGATCAGGTACGGTCTCGCATCATTTGCGGTCGCTCGCCTGGCGCTCGCTGTGGTTGGAACCGCGATACAGATCTGGGTAGCTTTCAAGGTACTCAGGATTCCGCCAACGGATTGGGGCAAGGGGACCTTCGGCCCGTTGATCTCAGCTCTCGCAATGTACGCGGCACTAACGGCATTTGCGTCTGACGTGTCGTCCGGGGTGGTTGCGTTCGCGATGTACAGTGCCGTGGGACTTTGCGTTTATTGTTTGATGATCGCTCTGACCACGAAGGGCTTCATTAAGCAGCTTCTGGCCCTGTCAAACTCAGGATCCACAACGTGACGTCCGTTCGTTCTGACGGGAATACGGAACTCCTTAGCGAGCAGGTCGCGCAAGAGGACGAATACCGTATTCCCTACCACCATCTTTCCGCCTTTGCGCCATCGTTCAGGCCAGGGTTTAGTGATTCGTGGGCCATGAATTACAACCATTCGGTGGAGTTTGTTCTCGAACAGGTAAGCCAAATCAACCCGTCAAGCGTCGTGGATATTGGATGCGGTGACGGGCGAATTACGAGGGAAATCGGTAGCCATTTCGTTGGGAGGCGCAACGTCGGCATCGACTTTTCCGAGCGCGCGATTGCGCTGGCACGACTGATGCATCCTGACGGCGACTATGAAGCGATGGATATTACTAATCAGAAGTTCCCTTATTCGTTCGATTTGGGATTGCTAATCGAGGTCTTCGAACATATACCCCCGGAAGATGCCAATCAGTTCGTCCGCGGTGTCGCGCAGATGATATCGACCGACGGTCGGCTGCTTGTCACCGTACCGCACATCAACAAGCCCGTTGAGTACAAGCATTTTCGACATTTCGATAAGGCATCTTTAACGAGTTGCTTTTCGGGTTACTTCGAACCCGAGGAGTTCTATCTTATAGAGAAGCGGGGCTTTTTGAATAAAGCTCTAAATAGACTCGTTGTAAATCCGCTGTTCGTGCTTAATTCGAAGTGGGCGCTGAATTGTCTGTACCGAGTCTATGGTAAGTACGTTTTCTGGGCCGCCGCTGAGAAAAATTGCGCGAGGATTGCAGTGACTTTTCGTCGAAACACGCGAGAGGCGTGAATGATGCGAGACTCAGTTCAAGCTTCAGTAATCATTCCTACACGTAACAGGGCGCAAGTTCTTAAAAGCTGCCTTGAATCGCTGACTCGGCAATCCGTATCGAAGGAGCAGTTCGAGGTTTGGGTGATTGACAACGGTTCGACTGATGACACTGCTGCCGTAGCGCAGGCTTTCGCCGATCGTCTCACGTTGAGCTGCGTTTCTGCGCCGGAGCCCGGGCTGCATATCGGGCGGCACGAGGGTATGCGGCGCGCAAATTCGGACATACTGATTTATGCCGATGACGACATTGAGGCCGGGCCGAGTTGGGTTCAGGCGGTCGTGGAAGCGTTTGAGGATCCGTCAGTCGCGCTCGTTGGAGGCAATAACTACCCGCTGTTCGAAGAGCAACCTCCCGCCTGGTTGGAGCGCTGGTGGAACAGGTCAGTCGACAGAGGGCAGGCGTTGGCCTATCTGAGTGTGCTCGATTTTGGGATCGGCCGTTTTGAGATCGAGCCAGGTTATGTGTGGGGATGTAATTACTCAATTCGGCGAAACGTACTGCTTGGAGCAGAGGGTTTTCACCCGGACGGCATGCCGGCTGAAAGGCTAAGCTACCGCGGCGATGGGGAGACGCATGTTTCAGAGTTTGTCCGTCAAAGCGGTCTGAAGGCGATCTTCGATTCCTCCGCCAGTGTTCACCACCGCGTAGCAGCAACCAGAATGACTTCGAGCTACTTTTGTCAGCGCGCTTATGCTCAGGGAGTTTCGGACTCATATACCGAATTCAGGTCGGCAAATGGTCGAACGTCTCTCACCGCCCGCATCCGATGGATTCTGGACCAGCGGCTTCGGGCCGCGCATCGTTTGGCGCGACGAGTTGCCTCAGTCGGCGATTCAGTTGGGCATGAATTGGCGAATATTCGATCCGACATGCAAAAAGCATATCGCGACGGATATTTGTTTCATCGTAATTCAGTGCAGGTCGACCCTGACCTGCGAGCCTGGGTCTTAATGGAGAATTACCTGTGATCGAACGCATAGTCCATGGCGTACAGGAACTTGCGCTGATTGTCCGTCATTCTTACTCCAAAGACGGGATCGAATTTTTTACTCCTGGAAGCTACTCGCAGCAGCTTGGCTACATGAAGCATCCATCGGGATATGTAATTCAGCCGCATGTGCACAATCCCGTTGCGCGGGAGGTCGAGTATACGAAGGAAGTACTGTTCATACGCTCGGGCCGTTTAAGAGTTGATTTCTATTCAGAAAATCAGCGATACCTTGAGAGCGCAGTTCTGGAGGCCGGCGACGTTATCTTATTGGCTTATGGAGGGCATGGATTCGAAATGCTCGAAGAAACCCAGATCATCGAGGTCAAGCAAGGGCCATACGCCGGCGACGAAGACAAGACACGATTCAAAGCATCGCGATCGCAATAACCGGAATATGTACCGATGAGCTTCATACCCGTCAATGAACCCCTGCTCGATGGCAACGAGAAAAAGTACCTCAACGAGTGCATTGATACTGGTTGGATTTCTTCAGAGGGCCCGTTCGTTAAGCAGTTCGAGGATGGATTCGCCTCGCGTGTGCGTCGCCAACAGGGTATCGCAGTGTGCAATGGTTCTGCTGCTCTCGATGCAGCCGTTGCGGCCTTGGGTCTCGGCCAAGGCGATGAAGTAATTCTTCCTGCTTTTACGATCGTGTCATGCGCCGCCGCCATCATTCGTGCCGGCGCCACGCCGGTACTCGTCGATTCAGATCCGAAAACGTGGTGCATGAACGTCGACGAACTTGCGTCGCGCATCACGAGTCGTACCCGAGCCATCATGGCAGTCCACATTTACGGCCTGCCCGTGGATATGGATCCCCTGCTTGAATTGGCGCGAGCACACGGTCTTTACGTCATTGAAGATGCAGCTGAGGCGCACGGGCTTGACTACCGCGGCCGACCTTGCGGCAGTTTTGGCGACATCAGTGTATTCAGCTTTTATCCAAACAAGCATGTGACGACGGGGGAGGGCGGCATGCTCCTCACGGACGATTCTGCTCTTGCTAATCGTTGCCGAGACTTACGAAACTTGTGTTTCGATAACCGCCGCCGTTTCGTACATGAAGACCTGGGATGGAATTTGCGTATGAGTAATCTACAGGCAGCAGTCGGCGTTGCTCAGCTTGAGCGATTGGATGAATTTGCCATTAAGAAGCGCGAAATGGGCCGCGCCTATACCGAAGGACTGTCTGTACTAACCGGATTTCAGTCGCCACTCGTCGAGACGGAGTACGCCGAGAATATATATTGGGTCTACGGCATTGTCCTGGATGACTCCGTTCCGTTTGACGCGGCGGAAGCTATGAAGAGGCTGGGCGAGCATGGTATCGGGTCTCGCCCGTTTTTTTGGCCGATGCACGAGCAGCCCGTGTTTCGCCGCATGGGCCTGTTTAAAGGCGAAAGTTTTCCGGTTGCAGAAAACCTGGCCCGACGAGGTTTCTACCTGCCCAGCGGTTTATCGCTGACGCAGTCACAGATTGAAGAAGTGTGCGGCGCGGTCCGCGAGGTTTTGGCATGAGTGTTTTCAATCGATATTCACAATACTACGACCTCCTCTATAGAGATAAGAATTACGCTGAGGAGGCTGACTTTGTGCAGCGAGTTCTTAGTCGTTACGGGCGGGATAGCGGCAGCGTTCTCGACCTTGGTTGTGGAACTGGCCGCCATGCGATGGCTTTGGCGGACATCGGCTTTCGCGTATTGGGTGTCGATCGCAGCCCGGGAATGGTAGACGAAGCAAACCGCCGCCGATCGGATCGTTCAGGTTCTGGCTCAACAGAGAATCTGGCATTTTCGATCGGCGATGTTACGAATTGGCGATGCGAGCAGGTGTTTGACGCCGTGGTTTCACTTTTTCATGTCGTAAGTTACCAATTGACGAACAGCGATCTCCTGGCGTGCTTTGCGACTGCGCGGCGTCATCTAAATCCAGGCGGGCTTTTTCTTTTCGATTGCTGGTACGGACCAGCCGTCCTTTCACAGAAACCTGAAGTCAGGATTAAGCGCATCGGCGACGACGCAATTGATGTATTGCGCGTTGCCGAGCCACAACTGTTGCCGAATGAAAATCGAGTCGATGTTAGTTATGAGGTCATCGTTTCAGAAAAAGGATCCGAGTCAGTGGATCGATTCAATGAAGTGCATTCCATGAGGTATATATTCGCGCCAGAGGTAGAGCTCATGCTCCAGCAGAGTGATTTCGAGCTCATCGGAAGTGCAGAGTGGCTCACCGATCGACCGCTCGATGAGTCCTCGTGGAACTGCTATTTCGTCGCGCGCGCCATTGGGTCGGTTGGTAGCACCTAGCGCTGCTTAGGAATACGGAACATGACCGAACGCTCGGGCGGCAAGTCTGATCATGCGGCGCGCATTGGTTCTGGCCAGCGCGCTGTTCGTCCGATCGTATTACTTCTGTTCCCGGATGAGTGGCTCGCATTTTCGCCGATGACAATCAACCTGATGGGCGAGTTGGATGGGCGGTTCGACGCTAATGTGGTTGCGATCGACACGGGAAAGTATGGTCGACTTAATGACCCTCGCATTACATACCTGCGAATCAATCTTTACTTCGCGCGTGCATTGGCGGCATTAGGGCTCTACAAATTCGTCAAAGCGTTTCTCTTGCGTAGATACCTGCGCTGGAACCGACCTGACATCGTTGTCGCTGTAGACTCTGTCGGCGCCTATGCTGCGCAAGGCGCTGGGGTCGAGTTTCACTATCTGTCTCTTGAAGTCTGTCGAGACTGGTTCTTTAGCCGCATAAAGCGAGAGAAGATTCTTTCGGTTTTGATTCAAACATCGGAGCGGTACGCGTACCTGTTTGGAGAATCAAAACTGCCGACCTATCTAGTCCAAAATGCACCATCGTTTCACCGCCGCTGGACAGGCGTTCGCGACGAAAACGCGCTCGTCTACTTCGGTAATGCAATTGCGAAACACGCTATTTTTCAGTGCGTCGAGTTTATTGATGTCACAGACAAATGGTCTCTAACAGTGAAAGGAAATATTCCGCCTGCGGTTCGTGTTCAGCTTCAGAGACGTTATTCGAGCCTGCTGCAGGATCGCCGTCTTGTGCTCGATGACAACTACATGCCGGACGAGGGCATTCAGGCCTACCTGGGCCGTTTTCATGCAGGGTTTTGCCTGTACGATCTTTCGTTGATCGATGCAGGTGACTTCAATTACATGTCAGTTCCGTCGGGCAAATTATTTAGTTACTACGCCGCCGGAGTTCCCGTCATAGCGAGCGACATGCCGGGCTTGAGCTCTGTTTCTCGATATCAGACTGGCGTAGCGCTGTCTTCGCTCAGTGCCGGTGATATCGGCCAGGCCTTAGAAACGATCGACAGCGATTACTCGAACTTTGTCGACAGCTGCTTTCGCTCCGCCGAACGATTTAGCTTTACTAGGAATATTCAGCCATTTATCGCGTCACTCGATGTGAAGCAGGCGTCGAGTATCAGATGATCGAATGAAGCTGGTTTTCCTGTCGAAACGGCGTCCGATGGGCCGCGATTTGATCGCATCACCCTATGGTCGCTTCTTTAATCTCCCTCTTGAGTTGGCGCGTCAGGGTCATGAAGTCCATATTGCGCTGCTCAGTTATCGACAAGACCGACCGGTTGATCTGACTGTCGATGGCATCCACTGGACCAGCGATAGCATCTATTCGCGTTTTGGTTTTAGTTATTTGTCGCGAGTGCGGCAACTGGCAGACCAGTTGCGACCAGACTGGATCGTCGGGTGCTCTGACACCTATTTCGGCATTCTTGCGCAGAAGCTCGGGAAGAAGTATGGCCGAAATTCAATTATAGACGCCTATGATAATTACGAAGGCTATCTTTCGTGGTGCAAACCACTGCACGCAATGTGGCGCGCTTCATTGCGGCGCGCGACGGCCATTTCTGCAGCAGGTCCCGCACTTCTGGAATTAATGTCGCAAGGACGACCATCGGATTCCGCGATAGTCGCAAGTATGGCGCCCGATCCAGTGGGATTCGTTCCATTGCCGAAAGGCGAATGCCGTTCCGAGTTGAATCTTCCGCAGGACAAGCAACTGATTGGTTACGCTGGCGGAATTTTTCCGAGCCGCGGGATCGATCTGCTGTTCCGCGCTGTCGCGGATCTAAAACTAACGCGGCCCGACTTGCAGTTGGTTCTCAGTGGCCGTGTACACTCGAGTGTAGAACTTCCGAAGGATGCCATCTGGCTCGGTTATCTACCCGACGACAGGATGCCGATGTTGCTGAATAGTCTCGATGTGGCTGCAGTCGTGAACAAACGTTCAGCTTTTGGGGATCACAGCTATCCAATCAAACTGTACGAGGCGATGAGCTGTAGTGTGCCGGTTGTGGCCAGTCGCACACCTGCGACCGAGTGGATACTTAGGAATCATCCCAAGCACACGGTTACACCGGGCGATATCAACGATCTAGCCAGAGGCATTGACGCGATGTTGGATAAGGGCCGGGTTGACTACGATGCGATCCCCACCTGGGGCAGCGTGGCAGAATCCTTGGGGATGTTCTTAACAAGGCTAAGCCAGAATCAAAGAGACGATAGCGGCTAGTCCTTAGGGTTTGACTCTCTGTTCGAAACTTCCGATCGCAATAGCCTCATTCGAACTTCCTCTAAGAGTTGCCGATTCGCGGCAACGAGGTCTGCCAACATGCCGGCCACAAATACGATAACTGAAGTGACGATTAGTATTGACGCGAGAATCAGCGACTGCACGTTGCCGCTGCCATCACCGGCAAGGAACTTGGTTAGAAATCTGATGCCTATCAGAATGCCAGGTACGAGAAGAATAGTTCCCACGATGAAAAACGACCGCAATGGCTTGTAGAGTACAAATATTCGAAATATCGTCCCCAATGACCGACGAATATACGAAGAGGTACTCGTAATCAGTCGAGACGGACGTGTAGCTGCGTTCGATTGGATTTTTACAGATGCTATTGGAACGTTTTTTCGTCCGGCCTGAATAATTGTTTCCAGCGTGTATGTGTAGGGGTTAAAAACACACATACGTAACGCAGCTTCCCGGTGCATCGCTCGGAATCCACTAGTCGCATCCGGAACGCTGGTATCGCTCGCCATTCGAACAACGTAACTGCCGAGTCGTTGCAGCAGTTTCTTAATGAACGAAAACTCATTGATTCGCATGATCGGACGTTCGCCGATCACGATTTGTGCATCACCGTCGAGAATGGGTTGAATCAGATCGGGAATCGCGCTCGCATCATATTGGTTGTCGCCATCCGTATTCACGATAATGTCTGCGCCGGCTTTCAGGCAGGCTTCGATTCCTGCTGAAAATGCTGCCGAAAGGCCCTGGTGATGGGGAAGGGATACGATATGGTCAACGCCGTTCTCACGTGCGACGTCGATGGTGTTATCGGCGCTTCCATCATTGATGATCAGCCACTCGACGCATTCGATGCCTGGCACCGCACGCGGTAAATGAGAAAGTGTTTCCCCGAGTGTTTCCCCTTCGTTGAAACAGGGGATCTGAATAATCAGCTTTTTCATTGTAAGGACTAGACGAGGAAAGTTGGAATTGTAATGCAGCATTCGGCGGCACAATGAATTCTCGTGAAATATTTGCGGCTGGCATCACGGGTTAGGCATGCTGCATGTGATATCTATCACAGGTCCTTTATCGGAGGTTTCCGCGATCGTGCGCCAATCGAAGTCGGCAATTCTGCTAATGAGCGGCTGTGGGCTGCTAATGGCGGTGAAACTCGCCTATATCTGGCGCATTAATTTCAACTGGGACGAGTTTTTTTATCTGAGTCTGATCCACGAGTTCGCACGCGGTGAGGCATGGAGCCTGCTCCAGACTGCCTATGTGCATCTGTTTCGGTGGTTGCCTCAGGTCGGAGCCAACGAAATCGACCAGCTGATTACGAGTCGCATCTTTATGTGGGGGTGTTTGGCGGCAACTGTGATTTTGATAGCGAGATTGGCGCAACGCTGGGCGTCTCCAGTAACAGTATGGATCGCTCCTCTAGTATTTCTCGCCGCTTCTCCAGTCTTGCGCCATGGCGGCTCATTTCGCGCGGACTCGCTATTGGCGCCTTTGAGCCTGGGCGTGTTGTTGCTATTGACTGCACCTGTGATGAATCGGTCTCGAATAGCGACAGCGGGCGCGTTTCTTGGTATTTCCGCCGCAATCAGCCTCAAGGCAGTTTTATTGTTGCCGCTATTTCTGTTGATGCTGCTTTCCGATCCTGTCATTGCAAGGGCGCAATGGACCGAGAAGGTCAGACTTTTAGTCGCGCGAGTATCCCTTTTCGGTATGACCTCGTTGATAACTTTAAGTCTTCTGATTTTTCTGCATCGAATGAGCCTGCCGACCGCCGAATCGGCTGCCTTGCAGGACGTGGCTGTCAATGCAGCCCGTAAGACCATCCTGGAGGTTCCATTTTTCCCGCGCTGGGATTACTTTATTGCTAGCTTGGGACGGGATTGGCTGACTTGGCTGTTAATCTCCGCCGGCGTGATCACGGCTTCGCTTCGGCAGACCCGTGCTGCCTGGTTGGTCTTGTCGTTGTTGCCTCTACTGTTCTACAGAAATGCTTTCCCATACTACTATCTAGTGATTCTGGCGCCTGCGGCTGTGCTTGCCGCCATCGCTGTCGAAGGGCTGATGGAAATCAGTAAGAAGGGCTCGTCCGGCTTGGTGTGGCTTCCGATCGCTGTAAGCGTGCCGATCGCATTTCAGGCTGTTAGAAACCTCGATGAGTTTCGTTTCGACGAACAGGGACTTCAGCGCGCGACAATTGCTGCGGTTCACGAAATCTTTCCAGCGCCGGTGAACTATATCGATCACAGCGGCATGATCAGTTCCTTTCCAAAAATAAATCTGTTCATGAGTTCCTGGGGGCTCGAGAACTACCGAGATATCGGTCGTGGATTCATGCAGGGCGCTATAGCTCAATATCGACCGCCGCTGTTGCTCGCCAATGCCCCCGTTCTGCAGGCTGGATCGGCCGGCTTCGACTCACTGCTCGCAGAGGATCGCCGTCTGATCGAGGACTTCTATGTGCCGTATTGGGGACCTATCCGGGTTGCAGGGGCAACTGTAGATCTAGATTCAGCTACTAGTGCAGCGGTCCTATTCCCGTTTCCTGGTCGTTACCGATTGGTGACGGACACGGAACTGCAAATAGACGGAATTTCCTATGTGGATGGCGCGATAGTTGAAATTCCCGAGAATGCCGCGGAACTAACTCTGGAGGTAAGTCGGGCTGGCCGCGTTGTGCCGACTGCTCAGTTCGTTTGGGCCGAAGCGCTGGCACCGCCGGGAGGGTTCATGCCGGCCTCTGCCGTCCTGTACTCAGGGCTATAGGGAGCGCTGATCGGGCGGCTAGTCCGGTATCCAACGATTTGGGTCACTAAATGCGATCCGAAAGACACTGCCGCCCTCAGGTCTGCTCATGTATCTCAGCGTCGCCCCGTTACGTTCGCAGAGTTCGCGCGAAATATAGAGGCCGAGGCCAGTCCCGCCCGGTTGCGCGGTGTAGAAAGGCTCGAATATCTGTTCGGCCATCTGCGGGTCAATGCCGGGGCCGGAATCAATGACATCGATATAGGGCCGGCCGCTTGCTTCAAGCTCGCTGCAGTAAAGTTCGACCGAAATTGCGCCGGCTGCCTCACTTGCGTATTTGACCGCGTTGTCGCACAAATTCCAGACAATCTGATGCAGATGGGTTCGGTCCATCTCGGCATCCAGTTCCTTCGAATCTTGCCGCAATGCAACCGTGCCTTCGTAAAGCTCCTGCGTCCGAGTGAACTCATCTGCGAAATCCGCTAGCCAGTTTTTAAGCTCAATCTTCTGCGGTCGGGTCTTATCGCTCCTGGACAATGACAGAACACTTTCGACAATTCGGCTGACCCGCTGCGAATTGACGCGGATGATGTCCGTCAGGCGCTGTTCATCCGCGCCGATACTCTCTGATTCCGCAAGCAGCTGACCGGCATGGCTCATTGCCCCGAGCGGATTTCGGATCTCGTGCGCAATACTCGCGCTGAGGCGTCCCAATGCCGCAAGCTTGGTTTGCTGCACGCGCTCGAAAATCAGCGACGTGTCTTCGAGAAAAATCGCGACGCCTTCGAAACGGTCGGGTCCAAGCCGCGCGAAGTGAGGTTCGATTTTCGTGGTTTGTCGATCGCTCTCGAGGACAAAGGTCGATTCGGTAGTTGATTCCTGACCTTCCCGCCAGCGATTGAGGCGTTCTTCGAGCGTTGGCGCCAGGTCCGTTAGCGCGCGGCCATGCGCGTCGCCGCGAATGCCGAGCAGTCCTGCACCGGATTCGTTCAGCAGCCGAATCTTATTCTCGTTGTCGACAACAACAATGCTCTCCCGCAGGTGCTGAATGATGTACTCATTGAGCTCGACCAGGTTCTGCAGGTCGACACCGCGCTGCGCCGCCAGCGCCTGTGTCTCGACGATCTGCTTGCGCAGCAGTTGGACGATGCCGGTGATGACAAAAATGACGGCCGCAAGAATGCCGGTTGCCGCGAAATCCGTGCTGCCAGTGAAGCCGCGGAGAAACGCCAGCGTCTGTTCGCCGAGCAGCGCGAATGTCGAGACGGAGGCGAGCAACAGCGCGAGATCGAGCGGTACCAGCAGCGCCAGCGTCCCGATCGAGACCACAAGCAGACCACCAATGCCGCTGACGATGCCGCCGCTGGCGTGTAACAGCAGGATGATGGTGATCAGATCGAACCCGAACTGCCCGTAGGTCTGGATCAACAACCCTGGCCAGCGTCGTTTGATCAGCACGAGCTGGACGATCGCGAACACGACCATCGCGATCAGCGTCGGCGCGGCCACAGTCGGTTCGACTTCGCCGATAATCCGTGGATCCCGGACAAAGTAGAACGTCAGCAGCAGGGTCAGCGCGATGAAGAAGCGAAAGGCATTGAGCAGACCGAAGACCCGCCAGGGAAAATCGCCGGGAGACGGCAGAATTTCCGGTTTCAGGCCGGTCGGAGCGGTCGTCGAGCGGGGCGCGACGCTGGCTGACATGGCATGAGATTCTACCTGAACGGCTTCGTTCTTTACGCGAGTCTGCAATTTCGACGAAAATACGCCGCCGCTCACCCCCCTTAAAAGGATTCACGTGAACCTACATGAGTATCAGTCAAAGGCGCTGTTCGCCGAATATGGCATTCCGGTGCCGGAAGGGCGCGTTGCGCAGAGCCCGACCGAGGCGGCACGTGCTGCTTCCGTGCTTGGAGGCGAACTTTGGGTCGTCAAAGCCCAGGTCCATGCCGGCGGGCGCGGCAAAGCGGGCGGTGTAAAGCTATCCCACAGCGTCGCCGAGGTAGAGGAGCATGCCAAGGCGATGCTGGGTCATCGACTTGTGACTCATCAGAGTGGTGCCGACGGCCTGCCGGTCGATCACGTGTATGTCGAGGCCGGCTCTGACATCGCCCGCGAGCTGTATTTGAGTTTGCTGGTAGACCGAAGCCGGGAGCAGATCGCGATCATGGCTTCTTCTGCCGGCGGCATGGACATCGAAGAAGTCGCGGCTAAGACGCCGGAAAAAATTCTGACACTGGGGGTGCATCCTGGCGCAGGGTTGCAGGACTATCAGTGCCGCCAGCTCGGATTCGGGCTTGAGCTCGATAAGGCTCAACAGGGTGAATTGACCAAGATTCTCAAGGCGCTGGTCAAGCTCGTGAACGAGTGCGACGCAGGACTGGTTGAGATCAATCCGCTGATTGTGACAACCGACGGTCATGTCGTTGCGCTCGATGGCAAGATCAATATCGAGGACAACGCACTGTTTCGTCAGCAGCGGTTGGCCGGGCTGCGCGATCTGGCACAGGAAGACGAACGCGAGCGCCGCGCACACGAACACGATCTTAACTACGTCTCTCTGGATGGCAATATCGCCTGCATGGTCAATGGCGCCGGACTGGCGATGGCAACCATGGACCTGATCCAGCTGCATGGCGGGGAACCTGCTAACTTTCTCGATGTCGGCGGTGGCGCAACGGCTGAGCGCGTCGAAGAGGCTTTCAACATCATTCTGACGAACGACAAAGTTCGCGCGATTCTGGTGAATATTTTCGGCGGCATTGTTCGTTGCGATCTAATCGCCGAAGGAGTCGTCTCGGCCGTTAAGAAGGCTGATGTG
>Ga0224508_10002018_pt1 | contig 17722 bp, 13 predicted proteins | sample SF_Jan12_sed_USG_4_FD_170157 | JGI IMG/M metagenome (GOLD analysis project Ga0224508, IMG submission 170157) | Sediment microbial communities from San Francisco Bay, California, United States - SF_Jan12_sed_USGS_21 | ecosystem: Environmental > Aquatic > Marine > Sediment | place: USA... | reverse complement strand
AGCGTTTCGGCGTTCGCTGTTGCGGCATCAAAGTCGGCCCGGCTGGTCAGATTCCGTGCCAGTAATTCCTTGCTGCGCGTCAGATCGAGTTCCGCCTGCGTTAGTTGTGCCTGGATTTCATACAGTGCCGCCTTCGCCGAACCTAGCTGCGCTTGAGCAAGTTTTAGCTGTGCCGTCTGCGAACTGTTGTCCAGGTAGGCGACGACCTGGTCTTTTTTGACACGGACGCCCTCCTCCACCAGTACCTCCAGTACCTTGCCCGCGATCTTGGACGAGACGGTCGCTTGCCGCCGGGCCACGACATAACCGGATGCGTCGAGCACACTGCCAGCATCGCCGCCGGACTGTGTCAGACGAACCGTCTCTACGGTGACAGACAACGTTTTCGGGCCCAGAGCCCAAATAACGATCCATGCCAGCACGCACAGCCCACTCAGGCTGAGCACCACAAGGGGCCAGCGGCGCGGCCCCGTAGGCTCGGGCCCACGGTCTATCTGCAGCTCTGCGAGTCGATCGATTTTGTCGTTCACGACGATATTCTTGGTTTTCTTGCCGCAAGTGGTGCGTCGGGCCCGTAAGTCTATCTCCTGGGCAAGGCCGCTGCCTAGGAGTCAGTATCGGACCAGTGCCGAGCCCCAGGTGAAGCCGGCGCCGAATGCCTCGAAGAGCAGAAGCTCACCTCGCTTTATGCGTCCGTCACGAATGGCCACGTCGAGCGCCAGCGGAATTGATGCGCTCGATGTGTTGGCGTGTTCATCGACCGTTACGACGACACGGTCCATTGCTAGATCGAGTTTCTTGGCTGCGGCCGCGATGATGCGAAGATTGGCCTGATGCGGGATGAGCCAGGAAATATCGTGCTTATCCACATTGTTCGTTGACAGTGTTTCTTTCGCGATCGAACCCAGCGCGCCAACGGCTTTCTTGAACACTTCATGGCCTTTCATGTGAATAAAGGCACTCTCGGTCCGAATGGAATCGTAACCGGATGAGATTCCAGCCGGCACGTGCAAGGCTTCTTCGAATGCTCCATCTGCATGAATGTGAGTGGACATTACGCCCGGTTCGTCAGCGGCGGTTAGAATGATCGCTCCTGCGCCGTCGCCGAACAAAATGCAGGTTCCCCGGTCGTTCCAGTTAATGATCCTCGAATAGGTTTCCGATCCGATAATCAGTGCGTTGGTCGCGCCGACTGTTCGAATAAAGCGATCGGCCACGTCCAGAGCGTATATGAATCCGGAACATGCCGCGTGGATATCAAATGCGGGAATCCCGTGCAGTTCCAGTCGCCGCTGCACAATGCACGCCGTGCTGGGAAACACTTTGTCGGGCGTCGTCGTGGCCACAATGATCAGGTCGATATCGGAAACAGCGAGTTCTGCAGCCTCGATTGCCCGGCGAGCTGCGGCCAGGCCCATATCGGAAGTCGTTTCATTATCGGCGGCGATGTGCCGTCTCTTTATGCCAGTACGTTCGCGTATCCACTCGTCGGACGTATCGACGAGTTTCTCGAATTCCTTGTTGTGCATGACGCGCTCGGGCAAATAGCCACCCGTACCTGCGATTATTGAGTACGTCATAAAGTTTTGTCCTAACGGCGAATGAAGTCGGCCAACTCGCGCAGTGTTGGGTGATCAAAGAGATCATTAATATCAACCTTGCCAGGATATTTCTCCTCCAGCGCCAATATGATCTCCGTCAGCGTCAAGGAGGTGATGCCGACTTCGAACAGATTGTCGTCGGGCCCGACTTTAAGATTTCTGGCGAACTCCCGGCAAATCGTGTTCAGATCGGCGATTACCGGATCGGGTTCGACCGGTTCATCGTCTGGCAATTCCGGTGCGGCCTTCGGCAGCACCGTATCAAACTCTCCATCGAGATAGGCACTTGTCAGATGGGCGCGCTGGATTTTGCCACTCGTGGTCTTCGGAATACGTGACACAGGTATGACGTGATCGACCTCGATGCCGATCTCTGCGCCGATTATTGCACGAACCTTATACGCAAGTAGCACAAACGACTCCGGATCTTTCCTGTACAAAACGAAAGCGAGTACTTCCTCTGTCTGACTTTGTCTCGCGTTGACTCCGGCGACAACCACCTTTCCGAGATCAAGGCCGTCGACACGCGCCGCGACTTCCTCGATGTCGTGAGGATAATAATTCTGACCGTTGACAATGATGATATCTTTCGACCGGCCGGTAATGACGAGTTCACCATCGACGAAGACGCCGCAGTCACCTGTTCGCAACCAGCCGTCCTCCGTGTATATCTTTGCCTGTTCCTCATCGTAGTGATACAGGCCATTCGTGACATTGCCTCCGCGAATATGAATATTGCCGATTAGTCCGTCTGCTAGCGCCTGGTCGTTGTCGTCGGTAATTCGCACTTCGCAATCGCGTATCGCTGTGCCGACTTTTACAAAGCTGATCGAGTCCGGGTCTTGTGGATTATTCGCCTCGAATGCTGATCCGATTCGGAGGCTGTGTCGGTTTACCATTATTCTCGAATACTCGGATCCGGGTTTCGGAATTGATACCGCTACGGTAGCTTCCGCGAGGCCGTAAACGGGAAACATTGCAGAGCGCCGCAAACCGTAGGGTGCGAGGGCAGATAAAAATTCCTCGCACAGTTCGTAGGAAATGGGTTCAGCGCCATTCAGGATGAGTTTCACGTTGGACAAGTCGAGTGTGTCCAGCCCCTTTCGTTGGAACAGTTTCAGAAAGTGCTTGTATCCGAAGTTCGGTGAGCACAATTGCGTAGCCTGAAGCTCGCTCGCCTTGCTCAACCAGAGTAACGGCCTGCGAACAAAGAGGCTGGTATCCATCACCGCCTGATTCATGCCGGCCACAAAGGCCATCAGGTGAAAACCGATGAGCCCCATGTCATGTGTCAAGGGCATCCAGCTCAGGCTCTGGTCGTTCTCGTTCCATTCGAGTCGCTCGACACTGGCGCGGATATTGGTGGCCAGGTTTCGATGGGTCAGGCAAATGCCTTTCGGGTCACTCGTCGAGCCGGACGAATACTGAATAAACGCAAGGTCATCGGGTTCCAGGCTGGCGATTTCCCCGGCAGCACTCGCACTAATCTCAGTTTCCAAAATAGTGGTGGTCTCGAGCGACCTCTTGATATCCGGCAAACTCTCCGAGACCGCAAACTCGAGCAGGCGATCGAGCAAGCCCTGATCCGTGTACAGCGTGCCTTTCCGTAGCTGGCTGAGGATTTTGAATAGTTTAAATCGGTGTTCATCACTGATGCCGACGGCTACCGGCACAGGTACGATTCCGCCGAGAATTGCAGCCCAGAACGCGACCAGAAAACTCTCGTTCGACTTCGTAAAGACAACGATTTCGTCACCGGGCCGCATGCCACGCTGCTGCATGCTGCCAAGGAGTAAGAGCGCCCTGTCCTGCAATCCGGCAAATGACATCCTGCGCTCGTCCTTTTCGCCGTTGATGAGCAGTATCTCGCGGTCTCTGCCGCGGCCCTCCTCCAGCATATCGGCAAGCGTGTCGTAGAGTTTCATAGAAATAAATTTGCGGGATCGGCCCTTTTCGCTGCGAGCCAGTTTTCGTGGAGGCGCAATATTACATTGACCGCTGTTAAACCGATACTGCAAACTGGACCCGCCGTGACAGCAACGCCCGAATCAAGAATTGACCCTGACAAGGTCGAGTCGAGGAGAAGTTCGGCTTCACACCGGACGATGTCAGCCGGCCGCCGGCTGCTGTACTCCCTGCTCACACCCTTTCTGCGTGGGCTGCTGGCATTGCTTTGGTATAGCTATCGCGTCGAGAAAATTATCGGTGCAGAGGCCGGTGAACGACTTATTGCGGACAAAACCGTATGCATCCCCTGCTATTGGCACCAACAACACCTGTTATGCGCCAATATCATTCGACAATGGATACACAAAGGTTTTGACGCGAGCATTGTCGTCTCTGCGTCAGTAGACGGTGAGGTTCCATCGCGTATCGCGGGCTCCTGGGGTGCACATATCATTCGTGGCTCAGCCAATCAAACCGGGGCGCTTGTCATGCGCGACATGTACGGTGCACTAAAGCGAGGCAGTTCCATCATCACGACGCCCGATGGACCGAAGGGTCCGATCTTCCAATTCAAAGCGGGCAATATCTTAATGGCGAGGATTTCGGGGGCGCCTTTGGTTCCCCTGGCCTGTGCTGCTGATCGCAGCTGGCGTCTTACGAGCTGGGACAAGATGATGGTTCCGAAGCCGTTCGCCCGGGTCGTAATTGCTATCGGCGAACCCCACATCGTTCCGCGAGATACGGCGGTCGACGACCTCGAGTCCCACAGAGTGAAGATGCAGGACACGTTGATGTCCCTCATGAGCAAGTGCAGAAATGAGCTCGAAAGTAGTGCAGTTTGAACAAAGAGCGAGTATCAGTCGTTTTGCCGGTCGAATTCCTGAACGATCGTAATCTCTTGCATGTCTTTGCTTCGTAAGGTGATGCGCCGTATCAGGAGTTGATTGTCGTCGGCAACACTGTAGCGGTCGGTCAGCTTCATGCCTTTCTCGCCAAGCGTCTGTACGACGTAATCGCCTCCCTCCCATCCGGATACGCGATGCGCTTCCGCCTGACCGATATTGATAGGCCTGTTTTCGCCAAATAGATATTCTTCGACAACGGCGCGGTCGAAACTGATAAACAGGCCGTGCAGAGTCTGTGTGATCTTCAGTGACGCACCGGTCTCGAGGAATACGTGGACCAGGCCTCCTTCGGTTTCGCCACTACGGCGCACGCCGCTCCGGGAGTTACGGCTCCGGTTGGCCATCTCGCGCATGAGTTTCTTGTTATCCATGCCATCGGTAAGGTCGATTGCCTCCCTTATGCCAGGCTGGCCGCGCATCGACTCCGGACGAATTTTCCATTGTCCTGAAAAATCGATACCGACTGGAGCTACAGCGCTCATCGGCATCAGGACTTCGGGAGTGCCGCAGCCGCACAGCACAAGCGGCAGCAAAAACCAGAGTCGAATAACCCGAATAAAAGTCGTCTTTAGCACTCGTCCAGAATACGCAATATTCGTTGGTTCGCCCAGAAGGAAATTGAACAATTTCTGCCAGGACCAATCGAAGGGTCAAGAACTGTCAAGACAGTCAACCGTCCGCTTGCGGGCCCGTTAAGACCTGCGTAATTTGTCAAAAATGATCTGCGGAGGATAGACCGTGAATAAATCTGCGAGAATTCTAGCTGTTTCGATGCTGTCCCTGGCACTGCTGCCGCATTCCGCCCAATCACAGGAAAGTGACGAAGGTGCAACGCCCGAACAAAGGCCTGAGATGACACGCGAGGAGCGTCGTGCCGCCTGGGAGAAGCTGTCGGAGGAAGAGAAACAGGCGAAGCGCGAGCAAATGCGTGCGAGACGGGAACAGATGCGAGCCAAATGGGAATCCATGACGCCCGAAGAGCGCGAGGCGAAACGCGCTGAGATGCGAAAAAGAATGGAATCCATGACGCCGGAGCAACGTGAAGCGATGAGGCAAAGGCGCGGTCAACGCGGCGGCAAGACAAATCAGGGCACCTAAATTCCGGGTGTCAGGATTTTGGCAGCGGAATAAACTCGGTCTCGCCGGGCACTTCGGCAAATCGTTTTTCCCGCCAGTCGGTCTTGGCTCGTTTCATCCTTTCTTTCGAGCTGCTGACGAAGTTCCACCACAGATAGCGCTTCCCGGGCAGCGTTGCCCCGCCAAGGAGCATGATCTTCGAATCTACCCCTGCATGCGCAGTCGTATCTGCGCCGGGCTGAATGACAGCCATCTTGCCCCCGGTCACGGGACAATTACCGATTCTCACTTTACCGTCCACAACATAGACGGCCAGTTCATCGATATTCCCAGGCAAAGAAAGTGTTGCGCCGGACGCCAGATCTGCCTCGACGTACAAGGTCTCGCTGGATGTCCGCACCGGTGACGAAAGACCGTAAGCCTGGCCCGCGATGAGTCGCAGACTCGCACCATCGAGATTTGCTGCGGGCACGGCATCGGCTGGATAATGCTCGAAGCGCGGTTCTGTTTCTTCGAACTCGACGGGCAGCGCGACCCAGGCCTGAATACCATGCAAATGCGAACCTGCGTTTTTCAAATCCTCAGGCGTTCGTTCGGAATGGACGATGCCGCGCCCTGCCGTCATCCAGTTGATGGCGCCTTGGTCGATAACCTGCGCGTAGCCTAGGCTGTCGCGGTGCATGATCTGGCCGGCGAACAGATAGGTAATCGTTGCGATGCCGATATGAGGATGGGCGCGAACGCTGACGCCGTTGCCCGGAGCGAAATCGGCCGGCCCCATGTGATCGAAGAATATGAACGGGCCCACTCGCTGACGCTCGCGCGCCGGTAAAGCCCGTCGAACGACGAATTCGCCCAGGTCCTTTGGCTTGGGGTCGATCATCAATTCGATCGGCCCATCTGTACTCGCGCATTCCGGTGTGAACGCTTCCTGGACGCTCATTTCGGGATCCTCGTTTCAGCCATTCACTAAATGGTCGGTTTGACGAACTTGATCGTCAAGCGGTCGGATTCGCCGATCGCAACATACCTGTCCCGGTTCTTGTCGCCAAGCGCCAGTGACGGCGGAAGCGTCCAGACGCCTTCAGGATGGTTGTGCGTATCTTTGGGATTGCGGTTTACGTCGGTACGACCGGCGAATTCGAAGCCGGCATCAGTCGCGAGTGCGATCAATCGCTCCTCTGAAATGTATCCGTCTTCCGAGCCAGGATCTTCGTTTTCGGCATCCGGCCAGCGGTGATCGACGATGCCGAGAATACCGCCAGGTTTCAGGGCGTCATACATTGCGCTGAAAGCCAGCTGCGCCGAGATCTTGGGATAACCGGGACTGACCCAGTTGTGGGCATTGCGAAACGTGAGCACGAGATCAGCTGCACCGCGAGGCGCAATGTCGAGCTCGTACGGGAAATCAAAAGCAGTGATGATGACATCCCGGTAAACATCAGGGGTCGAGCCGGCCTTGGTCAGAAAAGCACCGAAATAGCGTCGTTGATACGCGTACGCCGGATTCACGCTGTACTGGGCGGTATAGAGCGTGCCGCTGTCCTGTAGCGCCGGTGCCAGTATTTCCGTATACCAGCCCCCGCCGGGCCAGATCTCTACTACGGTCATGTCGGAACGAAAGCCGAAGAATGCAAGCGTTTCCTTGGGGTGGCGATACTTGTCCCGCGCCTTGTTTTCGGGGCTTCGATGTTCGCCATTGATCGCCAGGTCGAGCGCGGCGCTGCTCGCCGGGTCGAGCTCGTTTCCTGCAGCATAGGCGCTTAACGCCAATAAAACAGACAAGCAAATGGATGTAACAAGTTGTATCGATGATGATTCTGACCGTCGATTGCTCATCATAATCACTCCGGAACGGTATAATGAAACTCTGCCCCCTTTGGGCAACTCAATACAAACAAGTTCCCTCATCAAGGTCAATCGTCCTGAAGTACTGGGAGTGTTCAGATTGGCCGGGCATTGATCGGATATGACAGGAAGGTTTCTAACAATCATTGTCCTGGCGCTGCTGTCGGTTAGCGCGCTTGCGGCAGATCCGGTACCAGTTGCCGTCAAGCGCCTCGGCGACCTGCTGATCGACAAGGAACTGCGGGCCCCCGCTACGGTGATATCGCCCAATCGGGCGCTGGTCACTTCCGAGGTCACTGCGTTGATCAAGGATGTACCGGTCGATGTCGGCGATACGATCAAAAAAGGCGACACTCTCGTGGTACTCGACGACGACAACAACCGCCTGATGCTGGCACAGGCCAAAGCTCGCCTGGCCGCACTGGAGGCACAGATAGGCCAGGCGAATTACCGACTGGATAAAGCCGAAGAGTTACTCGAGAAGAATTTTGTCTCCGACGATGAAATGGTGGCGAGACAGACCGATCTCGCTGTACTCGAGGCGAATCATCAGGAGCAGGAAGTTCTTATCAGTATCCAGGAGCTGGCCCTGTCGCGCACCGTGATCAAAGCGCCGTTCGATGCCGCTGTTGTCGAGAGGCAGGCCCAGGTTGGTAGCTACGCGATGCCGGGTACGGTTCTCATGACGATCGTGCAGACGGATGGTCGCGAGATTGACGCCGAGATCGATCCACGCTATGCGGTGCAGTTGCCGGCGGTCTCTGACCTGCGCTTTGTCAGCCAGGGTCGGGAGTGGCTTGTCGATCTTGCCCGACTGTCGAGCGTTATTGAAACAGATACCAGAATTCTGCGTGCCAGGTTCAAATTTGCCGGTGATCCGGCGCCCATCGGCCTCACGGGTGAACTGGTTTGGGACGAAGCCACCGGCCTCTTACCTGTCGAGCAGATCGTTCAGCGCGGAACATCTCTCGGCGTTTTTGTTGCTAACAGCGAAACCGCGCAATTCATTCCTATAGCCGGTGCACAGGAAGGCAGGCCGGCACCTGTCGATCTGTCGCCTGACACCTTGATCGTCGTGCGAGGCCAGGCGCGTCTGCAGGATGGCGACGCCGTGTCAATTTCCCGCGAATGAGATTTGCACGGACTCTCCTGACCAACCACCCGTTGGTCAATATCCTTTTTGCAGTGGTTCTGGTGATGGGAATCGTCTCCTTTGTGCAGATGCCGCGCGAGCAAGATCCCGAGATCAACTTCAATTTCGTCAATATCAACACCTTGTTGATCGGGGCCTCTGCGGCAGATATCGAAGAACTGGTTACCGGGCCCCTCGAGGATGCCCTCAGAAACGTTCAGGACATAAAGTTCGTCATGAGCAGCTCCCGCGAAAACGTATCTGACATTCTGGTCCGTTTTCGCGAGCTGTCGGTAAGAGAGTTCGACAAGCGGGTCACCGACCTTCGACGGGAAATTCAGAGCAAGGCGAACGATGAGCTTCCGGCAGACATCGAAGATCCCTACATCCTCGAGATAACAACCTCCAACGGATTCCCGACGGCGATGGTTGTCGTCGCTGGACAGGCAGACGACGAAAGACTGCGACGCCAGGGTAAGCTCATCAAGGAGGATCTCGAACGCATCGTCGGCGTCGACCGGGTACAGGCGTTTGGCTTCAATGAGCCTGAGCTGCAGGTGGAAATCAAGCCGCGGGAGCTAGCTTCCAGAGGGCTGACCGCCGCAGACGTCGCCGATCAGCTGCGTGAGTCGTTTCGTGACATTTCAGCGGGAACGATAGACGTCACGAACGAAGCGTGGCTCGTGCGTGTCCAGGGAAAAACAACGGAACCGGAAGATCTCGCCAGTTTTCTCGTGTCACCCAAAAACGCACCACAAATCAAAATCTCCCTGGACCAGATCGCCGATATTCGGCGCGGCAGAGAAGAGGCGCAGCAGCTGGTAAGCATCAAAGGCCGCCCCGCTATTTCGATGTCCATCACGAAGGTCGGATACACGAATACGCTCGACCTTGTGGATCGCATCAAAGCTTATGTTGACGAGAAGAATCGCCTGCTCGAGGGGTCCGGAATAGAATTGATCCTGTCAGACGATCAGACAATAACGACCCGGCAAGCGCTTAGTGTCATGCAAAGGAATGCCTTGCTCGGGCTGTTCCTGGTGCTCTCCGTGTGCTGGCTGTTTCTCGGCTTTCGTATTGCTTCATTCGTCACATTGGGAATCGGGTTTTCGATTGCGGGTGCTATGTGGGTTCTGAATATTACAGGCAATACTTTGAATATCGCCGTACTGCTCGGTATCGTTATTGTCCTCGGTATGCTTGTCGATGATGCGGTCGTTGTTGTAGAGGCAATGTACTATCGGTTGCAACGCGGCCAGGAGGCACTCAGCGCTGCAATCGATTCACTGCGTGAGGTTGCCAAGCCTGTCACTTCGGCGGTTTTTACGACCATCTCCGCGTTTATGCCGCTTATGTTGCTGCCAGGTATCGTTGGCGACTTCATGTTCGTTATTCCGTTCGTGGTTACTGTCGGGTTGCTGGTCAGCCTGGTCGAAGCGTTCTGGATCCTGCCCTCGCATGTTATCGCTGCGCATAATAAGCCCGTGCCAGCGGGAGACTTACTGAAACACTGGCGCGCGCGGTGGACGCATGAAGTTCGAGTCAAATACACGAAAGCGCTGGCTTTCGTATTCCGTCGACCAAAACGATTTTTTGTCGCAGCAGGCGTTGCATTTTTATTGTCTATCGTGGCCGTTGTGACCGATAAGGTCAGAGTCGAGTTTTTTACGTTTGACCCGTTTCCCCTGTTTTACGTCAACGTGGACATGCCACCGAACTCTCCGATCGAAAATACGCTGGCGCAAACGGAACGTATTGAGCAGCGGCTCATGACATTGCTTAGTGATGAAGAAGTCAGGGCGGCAACCGTCATAACCGGCGTCAAGTTCACCGATGCGGAGGCATTATTCGGCGATCAGTACGGACAGATTCAGGTCTCTCTTAATCGGAGGACCCCGAACAGCAGAACAGTCTCAGAGATTGTCGATTCTCTCCGTGAAGAGGCCGCGGCAATACCCGGCGATTTCGAGATATCTTTCTTCGAACTGACCGGTGGACCGCCGGTTGCCAAAGACGTAAATGTCAAGGTCCGTAGCGACAACTTTGAAGAACTGCGAGGCGCGACCGAGGCAATCAAGGAGATTGTCCGCAATATTGAAGGGTCGGAAAACGTTCAGGACAACGATGTACCCGGGCGCTTCGAACTCACGCTCGATCTCGATGAGCGCGCCGTGCGCCAGGCGGGGATGAATCCAGGCAGCGTCGCCCGCCTGCTACGACTGCATATGGATGGCGAGATCGTTGCTTTCACACGGGATGAAGGAGAAAAAGTCGAGCTTCGTGTTCGTGGTCCGCGCCGGATTCTGCAGGATATCAACAGCGTCCTCGACGACCCAATCGCCCTGCCGCTGGGCGGCACAACGACTTTTCGCGCGCTCACCAATACGAGGATTGCCCAGAGTAGCGGCACTGTGCGGCATTACCGCTATCGCCGTTCCATCAGTGTCGAGGCAGACCTTGATGCCATGACAGTCAATACCGTCGCCGCCAACAAGTACATCATGGACGAATGGGACAAGATCCGGAATCAGTTCCCAAGCACTGATCTGGATTTTTCCGGCGCTTTCGATGACATTCAGGAAAGCCTCGATTCAATGCTGATCCTCTTCCTGTTTGGCGTGGGACTGATCTATCTGATTCTTGCCACACAATTCAGAAGTTATTTTCAACCAATGCTGATCATTGTGACCGTGCCAATGGCGTTCACGGGCGTCGTGTTTGGCTTGTTCGTAACTCAGCAGCCGTTGAGCCTTTATACAATGTACGGCATCGTCGCGCTCACCGGGATAGCAGTTAATGCAGCGATTGTATTGATCGACGCTGCGAATACGCGCATTGCCGACGGTATGCGGCCGTTGCATGCGACGATGTATGCCGCAAGGCGGCGTGTGATACCGATTCTTATGACGACGATGACGACAATTGCGGGATTGTTTTCTCTTGCGGTTGGTCTTGGCGGTAAGTCGCTCTTATGGGGACCGATCGCCACCAGCATCGTAGCCGGTCTGCTCGTCGCGACAACACTCACATTGTTTCTTATGCCGATACTTTTCCGATCCTTCATGCGGTTGCGAGACCATCGAATCAGGGGCGCTATACTCGATACGGTAAAGGGCATTCGGCCGCGACCGACGAGACACTGACATCATGACCACAGAGCCGCAAGGCAACATCGTTTCCGCGACCTGGAGCAAAACCATCGAACCGCCCGGGCAGTGTCCGGCGTCTGCAGATGTCGTCATTATTGGCGGCGGCATCATCGGTGTGGCGACTGCCTGGTTTCTCGCACAGGATGGCGTAGACGTGGTGCTCTGCGAAAAGGGACATATCGCCGGAGAACAGTCAAGCCGCAACTGGGGCTGGATACGCAAGCAGGGCCGGGATATTCGCGAACTGCCGATGATGATCCAGAGCCATCGAATCTGGCGAAATTTCGAGGAAGAAACCGGAGAAGACGTCGGTTATGCCGAGGGCGGCTGCTATTACCTCGCCGCTACAGAGAAGGCTGTGGAAAACTACGAAAGCTGGATACCCACTGCGAAGGAATTCGAGCTGGACACTCGTGTTATCCAGGGCGGCGAATTGACCAATCATTTCGAGAATACAGCGCAGGCATGGCCAGGGGCGCTATACACGGCCAGCGACGGGCGCGCCGAGCCGCACAAGGCAACGCTGGCGATCGCACGGGTCGCCAGCCGGCTTGGCGCAAGCATCCTGAGTGGTTGCGCCGTCCGTGGCATCGAGACCGAGGCGGGCAGAGTCTCATCAGTCGTGACCGAACACGGCACGATCAAAACCTCGGCTGTACTCTGTGCGGCGGGTGCGTGGTCATCGACGTTTTGTCGTTCACTTGGAATATCGCTGCCACAACTGAAAGTCAAAGGAACCGTCGCGCGCACGGCAGCGGGCCCGAAAATTCTGGACGGACAGTGCTTTGATAAGCGGGTCGCAATTCGCCGGCGTCAGGATGGTGGCTATACGGTAGCTTACGGCGGTGGTGGTCTGGTACACCCGATCACGCCGTCGACATTCAGATTTGCGTTCAAATTTCTACCGGCCCTGAAGCAGGAAATCGGTACGACGACTCTCGCGATCAATGGGGACTTTTTTAGGGAACTCGCAACGCCGGTTCGCTGGGCCCTGGATCGTGAATCGCCGTTCGAGAAACAGCGTGTACTCAACCCAGCGCCAAGTAAGAGAACGCTCAAAATAATCAGAAGGAATCTGAACGAGGTATTCCCCGCGCTGAAAAACACCGACATCGTGGAGACATGGGCCGGCATGATCGAGACGACGCCGGATGTCGTACCCGTTATCGGCCCCGAAGAAAGCCTGCCCGGTTTTTTCATTGCGACCGGCCTAAGCGGTCATGGGGTTGGAATCGGCCCAGGTGTCGGCAAAGCCGCGGCCGGCATGCTGACCGGTAAGGACAGCGGTATAGACCTCAAGCCATTCAGACTAAGCCGGTTTTTTGACGGGTCGCCAATAGAACTGGGGCCAGCGCTCTGAACAGGGAAATAGCTTGCTGTACGTCGAGGACCATCATGATTAGAAGCTGTCTAGCCGTAACGCTGGTATCAATTTTTCTTAGCCAAGTGTCTTTTGCAGATCAACCGCAAACGATGCGCGTTGACTTCTATCACACGGGCAATCGTGACCTCGAACTGTTCAGCCTCGATGAGGTCGTCCTGGAACCCCTGCCCTGGCCCGGCAACATGTTGCAGCCGATCGACTCGACGTACCGTGGCAAGTACGCATTTGCAGTCGTAGATCCCGACTCGGGTGCAGTTGCCTGGTCGCGTAGTTTCAGCAGTATTTATGGCGAATGGGAGACTACCGGGGAAGCAAGGGAGATCAATCGGACATTCCACGAGTCGCTGCGATTCCCGGCACAGTCACGAGCATTCGATATCGTCATCAGCAAACGCGGCGAAAAAAATGCGTTCGAGGAAGTGTGGCGTGCCCGAATAGATCCCAGTGACTACCTCGTCCATCAGGAGACTGCTGCCCATGCCGATCATGTCGTGGTCATAGAAAAAAACGGTGACCCGGCACGCAAAGTGGACCTTCTCATACTCGGTGATGGCTATACGGCGGCCGACAAAGAGGAATTTGTTGCAAAAGCAAAAGAAATGACCGAGATACTGTTTGCGACATCGCCATTCAAGGAACGTCGATCTGATTTTAATGTATGGGCACTCGCGCCGCCTGCCGCACAATCGGGCGTGTCGCGACCGTCCACCGGCATTTATCGTGACTCGCCACTCGGCGCAACTTATGACGCTTTTCGCAGCGAGCGTTACGTGTTGACCACCGAGAATAAAGCATTCCGCAGAATCGCATCGTCGGTGCCTTACGACTTCGTAGAGATACTCACCAAGAGCGAGACATACGGCGGCGGTGGTATCTATGGGCTGTACGGCACCGTCGCGGCCGACAGTGACTGGGCGCGCTATGTTTTCGTTCATGAATTCGGTCACCATTTTGCAGGTCTTGCCGACGAGTACTACACGAGTTCGGTGGCTTACGAGGCACCCGAGGAAATCGAGGAGCCATACGAGCCCAATGTGACCGCGCTCAAAGACCCGGCAAAGCTGAAATGGCGGCGCCTGGTTGGCCCGCAAACTCCTTTGCCGACACCCTGGCCAAAGGAGGAATTTGAAGAACACGCTCTTGCCTACCAGGCCATACGCACAAAAATGCGTGAAGAAAACCGCCCGGAGTCAGAAATGAACGAGCTCTTTCGCACGAATCAGGATTTCGTGAAGAACCTGTTCTCGGCGACCGATTATCGTAATGTGATTGGCGCATTTGAAGGCGCAAATTATCAAGCGAAAGGATTCTTCCGTTCCGCTCAGAACTGCATCATGTTCACGCGGGTCGAAGATTTTTGCGCGGTTTGCAGCGCGGCGATCGAACAAGTTATCGACGAGTATACGAAAGCTGCTGACTAGAATTATCTTTGGCCGCGGCGGCCAGCATACCTGCAAATGACCCGCGACGGGAAACACGAACCGATTCCAGTTCGAGCCAGGCTGCGAGCGTTCCGAGTTCTTCAGCAAGTTTTGCAGCTATGCGTTGCTGATCGATGTCTCCTTCCTCATGCGCGGCGAGCACTAAAAGACGTTTCTGTTTGCGGTCGGCCTTTAGGTCAACACGAGCTACGATTCTGTCGTCCATAAGAAACGGAAGCACGTAGTAGCCCCATTTGCGTTTGGTCAGTGGGACATAAATTTCAATTCGATAGTGAAAATCGAATAACCGCTCCGCGCGTGGGCGGAACCAGACAACGGGATCGAACGGTGACAATAGTGCCGAGGCCTCTATCTTGCGTGGGACCACGGCATTTCGCGACAGGTAGCCCGGCTCTTGCCAACCTTCGACTTGCACCTCGCGCAACGCGCCCTCCTCTACCAGCTCCCTGACACGAAGCGACGCATCTTGCAGTGACATGCGGTAGTAGTCGCGCAGATCTCTCGCGGTGCTGACGCCATAAGATTCTGCGGCGCGGCGAATTAATTCGCGCTGGGCGTCGCTACGTGTCACCCGTTGCTGAAAATGTGCTCCATCAATCAGGCGTTCGGGCAAGTCATACTCGCGTTGAAAATTCGGCAATCGATTTGCAACTGCGACCGAGCCAAAACCAAAATGGTACTCGAGCGCCCAGCGCGGCACCGACCGATGCCAATCGCCGGCTTTGCGCTTCGGGCCCGGCATAGGCGGCAGGTCACTCGAAGTGACCGGGCCCTGGGCTACGACAATTTCCAGTACCTGCTTCAGGTATTCACGGCGGCCGCGCAGTCTCATGATCGGGCTATTGGGGTAGGGCTGAAACTCGTCCCGGCGATGTTGCAGAAGCGGCCAGGCGTCCACCGGCACTATCGATGCTTCGTGCGCCCATTGCTCGATAAACTCTCTGCGCCGATAAACGAGGTCATGCAGCCGCTGTCTTGAATAAGCACCCAGCCGGGAGTAGAGAATCAGAAAGTGGGCCGGTATCAGGACATTGACGAAGTCCAGTTGAAGCAAACCGAGCCGTCGGATTGTCCGACGAATGTGTCTGATATCAACCGCCGACTCTGGCCGTGGCCTGTCAAATCCCTGTGCTGCTAACGCAATCCTGCGGGCCTCGGCCCGTGAAAATCGATCACGCGGCATCAGGCCTGCAGGCCCTTGTCCATTTCGCCCACCCGAACAGTAAGCGTCTTGTCGAGCCAGCTCTTGTAGTCACGGCTTGTAACGGCGTCGATCAAGTGCCACTCGCCGCTGCATTGCTCCGCTGTCAGTGTCAGGCACAGCCAGCCGCGGAATCTGGTATCCAGGTACTTCAAAGAAGCATTCTGCTCAAGTGTGGCGTCCCTGACTGAATTTGGCTCGTATTCGGGCAGGACATCGGATATCACGGGCGATGACACCGCGCCGGCCATAAACTCGACCGCGACGGGCTTATCGGCGTTTTTCGGGATCAGATCGGCGGCCAGGTTCGTATGGAGATCGCCGCTCAGCACAACTGGGTTGCTCGCGTAGTTGGCAAGGTCGGCATATAAGTCTTCGCGCGCCAGCGGGTAGCCGTCCCAGGTGTCCAGCACGGAGGGCGGATTGTCTTTGCTGCGCTCGATAATCCTCTGCAAGCGTTCCTTCGAAATCGTACTGGCTCCCTCCGGGTCCACAAGGGGTTCGAGGTTGGCACTGATCAGTTCTGTTAGGAGCACCTGTTGTCCGAGTAGCTGCCAGGTCGTGTTCGAGGCACGTTTGAGGCGGCTTCTAAGCCAGCGCTCCTGAACCGAACCCAACATGCGCCGCTTCGGATCGCTGAGCGCGGCGGCTATCGAATCTCTTGAAACGTTTTCGCCGACATACGGCTGTGGGGCGCGGCCATGGAACCGCGTATCCAGCATCAAAAGGCTGGCCAGTTTGCCGAAGCGGAATTCCCGGAAGATCCGCGTTCTGCCTCCGCGCGGCTTGCCGCGTATCGGCATCCATTCGAAATAGGCTTGGATCGCGGCATCGCGCCTTGCCGCCCAGGCGCCTTCATCCGGCGAATGCCCTTCAGCACCCGAATGCCAGCTGTCATTGGCTAATTCGTGATCGTCCCAGACAGCGATCAGCGGCAGGGCTGCCAGCATCGCCTGTGAGTCATGATCGCTCTTGTATTGCGCATGGCGCTGCCGGTAGTCCTGCAGCGTTCGCAACTCGTTCACAGGTTGCGGAATACGTCCCATGGCTTCGGCGTTTTCCGTGGCGTAACCGGGCATTCCATACTCATAGATGTAATCACCAAGATGAACAACCGCATCCAGATCCGATCGCTTGGCAATTTCCCTGTAAACATTAAAGAAACCAGCCGGATAATTAGAGCAGGAAACTACCGCCAGCCTGACCATTTCCGGCTGTCCTGCTGGAAGTGTGCGTGTTTGCCCGATCTCTGACTTTTCGTCTGCAGCCGCAAACTGGTAGTAAAGCGTTTTTCCGGACGGCAGGCCGCGCGCGTCCACTTTGACCGTGAAATCTTTCGATGCGCCAGTGCGAGTACGGCCAGCCGCCAATATCCGCTTCATTTCTCGGTCTTCGGCAATGCGCCACCGCACATCGACAGAGCCCGACGAGTCGACACTAAGCCGGGTCCACAGAATGACGCTGGCGTCGCTTGGATCGCCGCTGGCAATACCATGGCGAAATACGCGCGCTGCCGTCGCAGCCGCAAAGCGGCCACGAATCCCGGCGGCCAGCATCAGCATGCCTGCCAGAACTGTTTTTAGGAGTCTTCGTCGTTGCATCCAGGGATTATGTTAGAAATATTCTAGAAAAGTTATATATATAATTGTGTTAAATAATAATTATTGATTAGTTTTCCGGCTTCGATGGCGCTGTTCATGGTCGCCAGTTTCACATCGATACGCGAACTCAGTATATAGATCCCGGCGATGAGTCACACTTCATCCATCAGAGAACGGGCGGCTACTGCACTCACAGCGACTAGAACTGTCGTATGGTAGCGCCAAAATTTAAGGTAAGCTGCCCCGCATGTTCGACCCTGCCGATCTCGAAACATTAAAGAAGTCCCTGAACACACTGGCAGAAGGCTTTTCCGATCTTCCTGATTTTTCTCCTGACTTCGATCGCGATGCAATGGATGCCGTGCTGATCGAGGTGGCGGAAAGGATGCAAGAGAACTATCCCTACCACCACCCGCTATATGCAGGACAAATGCT
>Ga0224508_10002017_pt1 | contig 17724 bp, 17 predicted proteins | sample SF_Jan12_sed_USG_4_FD_170157 | JGI IMG/M metagenome (GOLD analysis project Ga0224508, IMG submission 170157) | Sediment microbial communities from San Francisco Bay, California, United States - SF_Jan12_sed_USGS_21 | ecosystem: Environmental > Aquatic > Marine > Sediment | place: USA... | reverse complement strand
CGGTCCCGCCACGGCGGGTGACTTCGTACTGCTCCGACGTCAGTTTTCGTTTCCAGTCTTGGTCCCGCTTCTCGATTTGGTCACTCATCAAGGCCTCCTGCATCACGGACCCACACATGGTACGACGTCTAGGCGGGTTTCCGTTGCTTGAGGTAGCGCTGCCAGAGGACGCGCGCGGCCACCGATCGCCAGGGGCGCCATGCTTCGCCGATCTCTCGCAATCGATCCGGATCGGGGCGCCGACGCAATCGCTTGACGTCCTTGACGGCAACCGCCAACGCGAGATCCCCCACCGGCCAGATGTCCGCACGGCGCAACGCCATCAACAGATAGACCTCGGCGGTCCACGGACCGATCCCCTTGAGGCCGGTCAAGGCCGTCACCACTTCGTCGTCACAGCTTCCGGACAATCGTTTCAAATCGAGTTGTTTCGAGAGAATTGCCGTGGCCAGTTCACGGCAGTACGTGGCTTTCTGGCGGCTGAATCCGGCGCGCTTCAACTGCGGGCCCTTCAACGCAAGAAACGAACGCGGTGTCAGGCGGCCGGTCATTGCGCGTAGCTTGTCGAAGCAAGCTCTGGCCGAGGCAAGCGACACCTGTTGTTCGAGGATCATGTGGACGAGGCAAGCAAAACCCGGACGACGACCCCACATCGGGGGGACACCGTCCTCGCGCACCAGAAGCGCCAGGTCGGGATCGCGAGCCGCCAATCGTCTTGTGGCGCGCGCAAGCGCCTCGCGGGTCAACTCGACAGCCACGTGTTGCGTAACGAAACCCAGCGACCGAGGACCCAGATGTACACGTGCTCGCGTTCACGCGTGCGATTCTCGATGCCGTGCATCTGCGTGAACATCAACGGCCTCGTATAAGATGTGTAGGACTTTCCGACGAACGGTGTGTTGATCGTCTGGCGGACACCGACGAACAGGCAGTCTCCGCACTCATCCCAGTTGGCACGTTGGATATACCTTCCGTCGCCCTCGGCCAGCACGGTTCCGTTGAAACGACTCAACGACGTCTCCAGACGGTACAAGCGATCATTGCCGATCGCGTCGGCGAGCCGGTCGCTGATGATGTAGATGCGGTCGTGGTAGATCTCGTCGACGGAAAGGTGTTTGCTGAGTAACGCAACGCTGCGTACATCGTCGGCGATCATGTCGGGCGCGAGACGGATCAACGACTTGCGTCCGATGAACAGCCACAACCCGAGTTGTAGGAAGAGGAAAAGGACGATCAACCGCATCGTCCAGCGCGCAGCACGGGAGAGGAACGACGGTCGCGAGCGCTCGGTTTCGATCGTCGCGCTGTCCAAACGCCGCTCGAGAATGTTGTCGTCTGGTTCCACCCGGTCCCCTTCAAACATCGGCCGCCAGTGTTTCAACATACGCGTTAAAACGCTCTCGGATCTGACGAACGTACGCGACGGGCTCGCCACAACGGCAGTAGCCGTGTTGCGCATTGCTCGAGTATTCGCTGTTGGAGAGCAAAAGCATCGCCTTTTCGACATTTTCGAACCAACGGTTGGGATTTAGCCCGAGTTGCCGGGCGAGCCGTCGGGCGTCGCGGACGTGGCCCGGACCGGCGTTGTAGGCCGCCAGCGTGAACCACATCCGGTCCTGGACCGAGAGTTCGGGCTCAAATCGGTCGCGGACCCAGTCGAGGTAGCGCAGGCCCGCCAGGATCGACGTTTCGGGGTCGTCCAGGTCTTCGATCCCGAGTTCCATCGCCGTCTGGGGCATCATCTGCATCAGCCCACGGGCACCGGCAAACGATTCCGCGGTTCGATTGAAACGACTCTCCTCGTACATTTGTGCGACAACCATGCGCCAATCAAACCCGTACTCGTCTGCGTGTCGCTTGACGATCTCGTCATAAGGGGACAGGCGGTCAGCGCCGATCTGTCGATCGGCGATCTGCTTACCCATCCCTCGCGGGTTCTTGAAATAACGGCCGTAAATGACGTTGTAGAAAAGACCGCGGTACGAGCGGCGAACGAAATCATCGACCGCCTTGGCGAGTTCCGGGTTGGAATCGCGTACCGCCCAGCTCCTGGGGATACGTTCGCGTAGCGTGACGGTTCCCCGCACATCGTCCCGCCAGGAACGTTCGATGGCCAACATCAGACTGTCGGCCAGCGTGAGGTCGTACTCGCCCGATGCGACACGGTCGATAATTTCCGCGGGTTCGAAGGATTCGGGGATCGCGACGAGGTCGAATCCCCATTCCTCCTCGAGCGGGGCCAGCGTTCGCCAGAACGGGCTACCGCGCTGAACGTGGAAGGTGCGGCCCGCCAGGTCGGTAAAACGCTGGGGTGGTGTTTCGCCAGCACGCGCGACGACCACATGCGAAACAAAATTGTAGGGGTAACAGAACGTAATCCCGTCAAGCCGCCAATCCGGTGGGGGAGTCAATGCCGCAGCGATAATGTCCCCGCGTCCGTCGCGCAGCAGATCGTAGAGGGACTCGCCCTCCCCCGGGACGATCATCTCCAGCCGCAAACCATGCTCGCGGGCGAACTCGCCGGCAAACTCGTACTCGAATCCCTTGAGTTGACCGCGCCACAGGAAATACATCGCCGCGGTGTTCCGCGTGAGGACGCGTAAGACGCGACGCTTGCGCAGGCCTTCCAGGTCGTCGCTGTGCCGCACACGGCTGCGTGTCTGAAGCTGGATCGAACTGAGGAAGCGATCGACCCTTTCGAGCAACTGTGTCGACTCCGGACGGACTGCAAAACCGATCGCACGATCATCGGTCAAGTCCATCAGGACTTCGATGTTCAGGTTGTACCCGCGGCAGGCCGCAACGAGGTTACTGTCCGCGACGGTCAGGTCGAACTCACCTCGAGCCACGCGGTGGAGAATCTCTTCCGTCTCGAGATCCTCGGGAACCACCTTGACGATCAACCCCGGCTGACGTTTGGACAGTTCGTCGATCGTTGTCCAGAACGACGAAGATCTGCGGATATGGACCCGCCGGCCCACCAGATCGTCGATCGACCGCACCGGGTTCGGGTCGTCACCCCAACCGACGAGTTGTTCCCTCACGACCCAAACGGGAACGCTGAAGTTGACACTCCGTCGCCGTTCGTCCGACGACGTGAGGTTGGCGGCCACGATATCGCCGTGACCCGCGAGCAGTCTCGGAATCAACTCTTCACGCGAGGCGACCGGGATCCAGACCGGATTCAGTTGCTCGTCGTGAGCAAACTGCTCGATCAATTCGCGTTCACGGTCGAGCGTGAGTTCACCACGGGGGAGTTGGTCAACCACGATCCGCTTGGGCAACAGCACGCGCAGGGTTCCGCGTTCGCGAATGTGATCGAGATCGCCCTGCTGCGGTGGATCGGAAACGACCTCGACAGGGCCTTCTTCCGAACCCGACCCGCACGACACGGCGCACAGCGTCATCAGGACGCTGGCGAGGAACCTTCGCACGAAGTTAAGCCGTCCCTTTGCGCGATCTTCGATCGCCGAGCGCGCCGATCAGGATGAAGACCCCGATCATGACCAGCACGAGAGGCCAGCCCCCGCGAAAGAGAAACTCCATCAAGCGCTCGCCAATCGCGAATGCGTTGATCAACAAGATCCCGCCGGGAATGAGCGGCCACCAGTGCGAGCGCTTCTCATACAGCAGCGCGATGACGAAGATCGCGATGAAGCCCGCGCCGAGTCCGACCGGCCAGGGGTTTTCGAGCATGTCCATGCGGCCCAGCGTGGTGCCCGCGCCGAGACCCAGCAACAGGCAACCGGGGATCAACAAACCATAGTTCCTGCTGTAGAGGTAGGCCCCGAGAAACAGGCTCCCGACGACAAAGAACACGACCGACTGGCCGATGTCCTCGACGCTGTTCAACCAGAACAGGATCAGGCCGATCGCGATCAACGTGATTCCTGAGACGACACTCGATCTACGGTGCTTGTCCATGGGGCCTCCCTGCCGCTCAGTCTACCCAAATTCTCGCAACGGAGTGCTATAGTGCGACGCCGTCCGAGGTGGGGGCACATCGGACGTTCGAGAGAGTACTCATGGCCAGACGAAAACCCCGTTACCTTTCCCGCTTGCTCTTCCTCGTCGTTCCCGCCGGGTTGATTTTTCTCGGTCTGGCGGGGTTTCGATCCGGTCCGGCAGCCGTGATCGAGATTCGACCCACCATGCCCGGCATCGGAAAACGGACGCCAGTCGCAATTTCGGTCGACGAACCTGTCCGCGGGCTGAGTGGCGTCCGCGTGGAAGTCGTCCAGGGAGATAGCGTCGAAACCCTCGCCGAACGGGCGTACACACCGCGGGCGCCGTGGCAATTCTGGGGACCGCGAATTCCGCGCGAAGATATGGTCCTCGATATCGGGAGCGAAACGATCAAAGGTCTCAAGGAAGGCGAGGCGACGATTCGCGTCGTCGCCGACCGCGCGAGCGCCTGGATGCGCCGCCCCGCACCCGCCACCGAGGAATTAACCCTCACGGTCAAGCTGCGTCCGCCGAGTTTGCAGGTGCAATCGCTGCACACCTACGTGTCCCAGGGGGGCAGCGAGGCGGTGGTGTATCGCGTCGGCGGCACGGCCGTCAAGGATGGGGTGCGAGCGGGCGAATGGTGGTTCCCGGGCTACGCGCTTCCCGGCGGCGGCGAGCGCGACCGGTTTGCGCTCTTCTCGATGCCCTACGACATGCTGGACGATTCGGGTCTGCAACTCGTAGCGATGGACGACGTCGGCAACGAGTCGTCCGCGAGTTTCATCGACCGGGCCTCGACCAAACCGATCCGTACGGACACGATCCGCCTGTCGGACAGTTTCATGCAACGCGTCGTACCGGCGATCCTGGAGCAGACTCCCGAAGTCGAAGACAAGGGCGACCTGCTCCAGAACTACCTCAACATTAACGGCGAGCTGCGTCAGGCCAACGCGCGGACGCTGACCGCGCTCGCCGAGGCATCGCCCGGGAAATTTCTTTGGAGCAAGACCTTTGTCCCGATGCGCAACGGCAAGGTGATGTCGGCCTTTGCGGACCGTCGCACCTACACCTACGACGGGGAGCCGGTCGATCAGCAGGATCATCTCGGTTTCGATCTCGCCTCGACGGCGCGGGCCGAGATCCAGGCGGCCAACGACGGCGTCGTCGTGCTCGCGCGTTACTTCGGGATTTACGGCAATTGCGTGGTGATCGATCACGGGTACGGGCTACTCAGCCTGTACGGTCACCTGTCGACCATCTCGGTCGAGGAGGGACAGAGCGTCGAACGCTACGAGGCGATCGGACGCTCGGGTAAGACTGGGCTCGCCGGTGGTGATCACCTGCACTTCACGATGTTGTTGCGTGGCCTCGCGGTCAACCCCCAGGAGTGGTGGGACGGCCACTGGATCAATGATCGCCTGAAGCTCAAGCTCGGGGCCGGGCTTCCTTTCGAGCGCTGATCGACCGCTCGTGAAGCAAACCGTCACCCGATTCGTCAACGCGCTTCAGGACGAGTTCTGTTCGACCCTCGAGCGCGTTGATGGCGGGGCGGTATTCACCGAGGACAACTGGCGTTACGCGCCTGGTGACGGTCCCGGAGACGGTGGTGGAAGATCGCGTGTGCTGACCGCCGGCGCCGTGTTCGAAAAAGCAGGCGTCAACGTTTCTTCGCTCCGCGGCGACTTGTCGGAGCGGCTCGCCGCGCGGCTCGAAGTTACAGATCGTCGCTTTTTTGCAACCGGCATCTCGCTGGTGATTCACCCCGAGAGTCCGTTGATCCCCACCGTTCACATGAACCTGCGGTACCTGCAGTTACTCGACCCCGACGATCGCGTGACCCGCGCGTGGTTTGGCGGGGGCGCCGACCTCACCCCCTTCTACCCCGATAATGAAGCGGCGGTGTCGTTTCATCGTGCGATGAAGGGCGCCTGCGACGCTTACGCCTCGGACGCCTACACCCGTTTCAAGAAGTGGTGCGACGAGTATTTTTACCTACCTCATCGAGGCGAGGCGCGCGGGATCGGCGGTATTTTCTTCGACTACCTCGAGGATGATCCCGAACGAACGTTCGATTTCGTGTCCGCGGTTGGCGCCGCCTTCAACCGAGTCTACGAAGAGATCGTGTCCGCTCGCAAAGGGCGGGGATGGAACGAATCGCAACGGGATTGGCAATTGCATCGTCGCGGGCGCTACGTCGAGTTCAATTTGATCCATGATCGCGGCACGCTGTTCGGCCTCGAAACGAAGGGCCGCACGGAGAGCATCCTGATGTCGCTCCCTCCACTCGTCCGCTGGACCTACGCCCAGCGCCCCTCGCCTGGAAGCCCGGAAGCGCAGTTGGTCGAACTGCTGCGCGAGCCACGTGATTGGCTGTAGCCTCGGAGATTACCGGCGTCGCCCGGCGGTCTTGGTGATCTCGCCTCGCACTTCGAAGTCGTTCCAGTGGAACACCTTCTCACCAACCCGGATCAGCAGGTCGTAGCGTCCCTCGAGAAGCTGGATCGTTTGACCTAACTCGGCGCTGGCGATCCAGCGGTTACGCCCCCGGGAAAAAACCGTCACACGGCCCCGATCCCGATTACTCGCCTCGCGGAAAATTGTGCGCAAACTGTTGCGCAAATGGTTTCGGTTGTGGGTGGCGTGGTAGGTGCCGATGCAATCGAGTTCCGCTTCGGCGTCTTTGGGCTGGTCGAGTCCGACGATATGAATCCGATCAGCCCGACCGCGCTTGATCAAACGGGCCGCCGCGTCGCACGGATCGCCGGAACAAGAGTCCGTCCCACCGGTGAGCACCACAATCGTCGAGCGACCGTCGGCCGGAAGATCGCCGGAGGCCTTCCGCAGGCTGTCTGTAATCGGACTTAGCCCCGAGGGCCGGATCAACTCCAACGCCTGTTTGATTCCGTTTTTGTTCAAAGGGGCGAGCGGCATCAGCAACGTGGAATCCTTGCAGCTGTTTTGATTGCTCGGAGCGATGCCCCAAACGCGAAGACCGACTTCGACTCGTTCGTGGTCCAGCAGGTCGATCGTGTTCAACAATGTTTGCTGCACCACTTCCATCCGAGACGAGTTGCCCATGTTCTCGCTCATCTCGAGCGAGCTATCGAGCATGATCAACACGCTGGAACGCTCGATCGGTCGCCGAACGCGACGAGGTGGCCGGATAGTCAGCGACGCGACGCGCAACGGTAGATCGGCATCGAGCTCCGTCAACCCTTCGGCCGCGCGATCGCGCAACCAAGTCTCCGCGCGGATCGACCCCTTGCGATAAGTACAATGGATGTCGTACCTGCCGGCGGGTACGTCGATCAATTCGCCGCTGCTTCCGGTCGCCAGCGGTGAAGCGGAGTCCCCGACGGGATAGACGCTGAACCAGGCATCGCTGAGCAACTCACCGGCACGCCGCACGTTGACCCGGATCTGGGTCGCGATTTCATCGACGAGTTCGATCGTTTCGTGGGTGCTGCCCTCGACCTTTACATCCCGCACCCAGTGCTCGAGCGGCATCTCCCCGAATCCCTCATAGGACACACGAATGTCGTAGGTGCCGGCAGGAAGCTCGACACTCTCACCGGCAAGCGCGCCGGTGAACGGTTGCGGGTCGCCGGTACGGTGGACCTCCCACTCGCCCTCCGCGGAGGGAACCGGGGCACCGCGATGGGTCATCGACACGAGAAGTTGCGCCGATGCGACCCCGATATCGACCGATTCGAACTGCTCGTCGACAACCAGGTAGTCGGAAAGCCAGGTCGATTGCAAACCGCGCGGGTCCCGATACATCACCTCGATGTCGTAGCGGCCCGTACGCAAAGTTACACGTTCGCCGGGACGCCGCGATGCCAGAGGCTTGCCGCGCTGTCCCGATTTGTGGATTTCATAGCTCCCGGTGTGGACGTGGATCGGGGTGCCGCCGGCGGTGATTTCGATCGTCAGATGCGCGGGCGAAACAGAAAAATTCGCCTTGCGGACCATCTTCCCGGTCAGTTCGAACGAGTCCAAGACGCGCTCCTCGACAATCGTGTCGTTGGTGTAACGGATCACGACGTCGTACGTCCCTTCCTCGACCCTCGCCGGGCGGTTTGCCCTGCCCCACGCTAGGTAGCGTTCGCGTTTTTCCTCTTCATAGATGTAGAAGCGGCCCTGCGCCGGATCCACGAGCGGTTGCCCGTTCTGAGTGAACACGACGCTCAACGAAGCCGTTGCCGCGGCCGCGGGTACGGCCGATAACAACCACAGCAACAACGTGGCAAGGATGAACGTCGGAAATCTCTGCAGGCGCATCGCGGCCCCCTCCGCCGCCGTATTCTACACGTTCGGCGGCTTGGACAAGCGCCGCCGTTTCAGGTTAGAGTCGCCGCTCGAACTCAATCCGCCGGGAGCTCAGAATGGAAAACGCGCCTCTCATCCAGAACGATGCCGTGGTCTTCGGTCTCCTCATGGCGACCCTGGGGTTCGTGTTCTGGGGCACCAGCCGGCCCGGCGGTTTTTGGAAAAAGTTCTACAGGATCATCCCGTCTTTACTCATGTGTTACTTCCTGCCCTCGCTGTTTTCGACGCTCGGGATCATCTCCGGCGATCATTCTCAGCTTTACACCGTCGTCAAGAACTACCTGCTACCGACCGCCCTCGTCCTGCTCACGCTCAGTATCGATTTCCAAGGAATCAAGAACCTCGGGCCCAAGGCCATCATCATGTTCTTGACCGGAACGATCGGCATCATTCTCGGCGGTCCAATCGCGGTCTTGTTGTTTTCCTATATCAGCCCCGATGTCGTCGGAGGCGCCGGCGCCGGTGAAGTGTGGCGTGGCCTGACCACCGTCGCGGGGAGTTGGATCGGTGGTGGCGCGAATCAGACAGCCATGAAAGAGGTCTTCGAGGTTGGCGACGGCGTATTCTCGGCGATGGTGACCGTCGATGTGATCGTGGCCAACATATGGATGGCCTGCATTCTTTTTGCCGCCGGACGGGCCAAGGCCATCGATACCTGGAACGGTGCGGACGATTCGGCAATCGACCGGCTCAAGGATCGCGTCGCAGAGTACCAATCGCAAATCGCCAAAATGCCGAAGCTTACCGATACGATGATCTTGCTCGCGGTCGGCTTCTCCGTCACGGCGCTTGCCCACCTTGGTGGGGATTTTCTGGGTCCTTTCATCGAGCAGAACGCGCCCGGACTCAAACCGTACTCGTTGGCGAGCAAGTTTTTCTGGCTGGTGGTGCTGGCCACGACGGGTGGGCTGCTGCTGTCGGTGACCCGTGCGCGCCGGCTGGAAGGCATCGGTGCGTCACGCGTCGGATCGGTGTTCATTTACGTCCTGGTCGCAACGATCGGCATGAAAATGAATCTGATGGCGATTCTCGAAAACCCGGGACTCTTTCTGGTCGGCGGCGTATGGATCCTGTTCCACGCACTCTTGTTGATCGTCGTGGCGAAACTGATCAAAGCGCCGGTTTTTTTCCTGGCAGTGGGCAGCCAGGCCAACGTGGGCGGTGCGGCGTCGGCCCCGATCGTCGCCGCGGAGTTTCATCCTTCGCTGGCGCCGGTGGGCGTGTTGCTTGCGGTACTCGGCTACGCGCTCGGGACCTACGGTGCGTGGGTCTGCGGCAACCTGATGCGCATCGTGTCCGGTGGTTAGCTTACTCTTTCTTTAAACCTAACCGTTCGCGGCCGTACTCGCCCTTGTTCTGCACCTGGACACACCATTCGCGATGGTCGAGGTACCAGCGAACGGTGGCTTCCATCCCGGCGTCGATATCGTGTTTAGGCGTCCAGCCCAACTCCTCCCGGATCCTTGTCGCGTCGATCGCGTAACGCCTGTCGTGGCCCTTACGATCCTCGACGAACGTCTTGAGTTGGGCATATGTCTGGACACCGGCCTGCGCCAGCGCGCGGTTGTCCGCGCTCGGGTGAAAGCGTTCGAGTACGGCGCACAGCGTGTCGACGAGGTGTAGGTTGGCCCGCTCGTTGCTGCCACCGATGTTGTAATGCCGTCCGAATTTGCCCTTGCGGAGTACCAAGAGAATGCCCTCGCAATGGTCCTCGACATAGAGCCAATCGCGCACGTTCATCCCGTCGCCGTAGATCGGCAACGCGCGGCCATCGAGCGCGTTCAGGATCATCAGCGGGATTAACTTTTCAGGGAACTGGTAAGGGCCGTAGTTGTTCGAACAGTTGGTGACCAGCACCGGCAAATCGAACGTATGGTGGTACGCACGTACTAGATGATCCGCCGCGGCCTTTGAGGCGGCGTACGGTGAATTGGGCGCGTAGGGCGTCGTCTCCGAGAACAGGCCATCGGCACCAAGACTGCCGAAGACCTCGTCGGTCGAAACATGCAGGAAACGAAAGCGTTCGCGAGCAGCTCCGCGCAGTTGTTCGTAGCGTTTCAGTGCCGCATCGAGCAGCACGAACGTCCCTACGATATTCGTGTCGATAAACGGCCGCGGCGAGTCGATCGAGCGGTCGACATGGCTTTCGGCGGCGAAGTTCACGATGCTCTCGACATCGTGTTCCTCGAGCAACCGCGCCACCAGTTCGGCATCGACGATGTCGCCCTGGACGAACGTAAAACGCGCATCATCGCGGACGTCGTTCAACGACTCGAGACTTCCTGCGTAGGTCAACTTGTCCAGCACGACGACCGTGTCGTCGCTGTGCCCAAGAACGTGACGGACGTAGTTCGATCCGATAAAACCGGCGCCGCCTGTGATCAGCATGGTTCCCATGCCGCGCATCCTACAAGCTATTGTGCCCGGATTCATCCCCCGGGACTCAGCCTCCGCGGGCCAGCCGGGCCTCCAGATGCTGGGTTAGTTCGGGTCGTTTGGTCGTCGCCATCCAGACTCGATAGCGTAGCGTGTCGCCCGCGCACTCGTAGCGGCGCCGGGTTCGAATCAAACGATCGTCGTTCCCCAGTAACGTACTGTCGAGAGACAGCACCACTCGGTCGGCCGTGGTCTCGATAAGGCCGCGCATCACCTCGACGCGCTCGCCGTTCTGGGCATCGGTCAACTCGACTCCGAACCCCGGCAGCGCCCGGAAGAAACCCGTTTCCCAATGCAACGGTTTCGTGGTGTCGTCCGCGACCCAGGTCCGTTGCTCGAACTGCAGCAACGGCTCGATACCGTTCCAGTAGAAGCGCATGGTTTCGGAATAGCGGAAGGCGTCGATCGTGGGGAAGTCGCCGCGCCCTCCACCGGTCCACTCGCCGACGAGATTACGTAGCGCCGTCATCTCTGCGACAAACTCGGACAAATCAGCCACCGAGCAACGCTTTGATCTCCTCTTTCAAGGAGCTTTTCCCGCCGGGGATCATGCAGACGTGCAACCCGATCGGCGCGATTCGAACGTTCATTCGTGCCTCTAGTTGGACTCGATGATGCGGATCGCGCCGCTGCCGGAGTCGAGCGAGACCCTCGCACCGCCGCCGCCGAGTGTGAACTCGACCTCGTCATCGCCGTCCCGCCGCATGTCCTTCACTCCCGTGACGTCGACATGGACGCCGCCCGAGCCTGCGTCGGCCTCGACGCTGCAACCGGCGCCCGCCGGAAGCGCCAGTGTGATCCCGCCACTCCCGGTGTCGATTTCAAAGTAGCCACGCCCCATCTCTGCGAGCGAGAAACCGACTGAGCCGCTACCGGTATCGATCAGCGCGCTCTCGGCGCGAACGCCGGTGCCGTCCACATCGCCACTTCCCGTATCGATTTCGAACTCGTCGCCCGAAACTGAGGTCAACGAAACATCCCCACTCCCGGTGTCGACCGAAACGTCCCCGGCCGCGGTCACATCCGTCAACGTGACGTCACCGCTGCCGGTGTCGATCCCGACGTCCCGGCTTTGCACGGCGTCGACATCGACGTCACCGCTGCCGGTGTCGATATCCACGTCACCGTTCACCTGCGCGACACTCACGTCCCCGCTCCCCGTATCGACCAGCAGATCGCCGTCGACCGAGTCGACCGTGACCTTGCCGTAATGGCTGTCGAGAGAGAGGTCGCCCGCCAAGTTCTTGGCCACGACGGCACCCGCACCATGGCGCAGCTGCAACCGGCCGCCCTCGGGGACGCGAACCTCGATGTCCGCCCAGACCTCCGGGCCGCTACCCCGACGGGCAACCATGACCTTCGAGCTACCCAACAACGCGCCGAGCCAGCTTTCGCTGCTGTTATTGGGTCGGAAGCTGACGGTGCGGTCGGTGTCGAGGCCGGGGTACACATAATGTCTCGACTTCGGGAACACCACCGTCAACGAGTTGGCGTTGGCTTCCAGTTCAACGGACTCGCGCGAGGCGTCGTCACCCTGGACGTCGACCACGACTTCGAAACCGTCGCCATCATGCCCGGTGACCCGAACCTCGCCTATCAGGTTGGTGACCGTCAGCGAGTTCGAGGAGAAATTCTTCGTCTCGGAGAATCCCGCGGCGTTCGCGGGGATCGCCATGGCCGCAGCGCCGCAGACGATGACGACACACACGGCTTTCAAGATCGATGCACGCATAAGCACCTCTCAATGTTCGAATTGATCGTGATGGGGTCGCCCCCGCTTGCCTTCCTTGAAACGTTCATTTCGGGGAAATGGTTGCACGGACCCTGTTAGCATGGCCATTCCGGCTCTTTTTTGCCGTGAAGGGGACCCTTGCTGAACTGGGTCGAGATCGACGCAACCGCCCTGCGGCACAACCTCGCAGGCTTTCGCCGGGCCATCGGCCCGGAGGTCGCGCTCGGAGCCGTGGTCAAATCCAACGCCTACGGCCACGGCATGCTCGAGACCGCACCGATCGCCGTTGAGGCCGGTGCGGACTGGCTTTGCGTCAACAGCCTCGACGAGGCATTGGCTCTAAAGGAAGCCGGGCATGGCGAGAAGATCCTGATCATGGGCTACGTTCCGCTCGACGGTCTGGAGCAGGTCGCCCGGCACGCGTTCCGTCCGGTGGTCTACAACCTGGAAACCGTCGAGCGGCTCGACGAACTCGGAGTTCGATTCGAATCTCCGGTCCCGCTGCATGTAAAGGTTGAAACCGGTACCCACCGGCAGGGAATCCTGGAACGCGATGTTCCGGCCTTCGCGCGACGGATCCGTTCCGCCGCAGGGGTCGTTCTCGAAGGGTTGAGCACGCACTTTGCCAATATCGAGGACACCACCAACCATGCGTACGCGGAACACCAGATCGAAGTATTCGATCGCGTGACGGAAATGTTCCGCGCCGCCGGGTGTCCCGCAACGTTGAGGCATTCCGCGTGTTCGGCGGCCGCGCTGTTGTTCGCCAGGACGCACCTCGACCTCGCGCGGCTCGGCATCGCCATGTACGGCCTGTGGCCTTCGAAGGAAACCTACCTGTCCTGCCTCGAACGCGGGAAGGTCGCCATCGATCTGCGACCGGCCCTGGCGTGGAAGACGCGTATCGCGCAGGTCAAGGATGTGGCCGAGGGATCCATGGTCGGGTACGGCTGCACGTGGAAGGCAACGCGATCGTCACGCATCGCGGTGCTGCCGATAGGCTACGCCGAGGGCTATGACCGGCGGCTGTCGGGGGTGGCCTACGTCTTGATCCGGGGGCGGCGCGCCCCGATCCGCGGAAGGATCTGCATGAATATCTGCCTTGCCGACGTGACCGATATCCCGGAGGCGCACCTCGAGGACGAGGTCACGCTGCTGGGATCTCAGGGCGAGGAGGCGATCTCTGCGGATCAACTGGCCAACTGGACCGGGACGATCTCCTACGAGGTCGTGGCCCGCATCCATCCCGGCCTGGCCCGGGTTGTGCTCGAAACTGAAGCTTGATTTACGCCCGGTCTACAGGGTAGATTCGCCCTGGGTTAGCGGACTTGTCCGATGAAGCACAAACCGATCAGACTCGACTGGGACGAACTCGAGGTTGCTTTCACCAACCACGACGAGGAGATCGTGTATTTCCTCGATCTCGTGACGGGGAAGGTGTTCATCGAAGGCGAGGGCGAGGAAGATGACTACGACGACGAAGACGACTTCTCACCGAACCGAGTCGTCGTAACGACCCAGCCTGCCACGCGGGACGACAGCACGCGCGCCAGCGTCAGGCCGATCACCACCGAGCAAAAACTCGAGTGGATGGGGAGATTCGTCGCCGAGAAGGACAACGGCCTCGACAAGGAAACCCGGACCAAACTGAAAGAGGCCCTCAAGAGTGAGAATCCCGCCGAGACGTTGGGGGCGTTTCTCCGCGCGGCCGACGAGGCCCGTGACGTTTGGTACCTGTACCGCTCCGACCGATTGCACGAATATATGCAATCGTGGCTCGATCAGCATGAGATCACGGCGATCGACCCGCCGCCGTGGACTTGATCAGGGACCCGATCGTGCCGGTGGAGTACGGGATTTCCCCGACTAGGCCCGCAGGCCGGTTGGACCTACAACATTCGCGGGTGGCGTGTGTGCCACGAGGAGGGCCGTTAGATGGATCGTTCCCCGAGCAATCGAGGTCGTCGTAGTTTTCTCAACTGGTTTCTGACGACCTCCGTCGGAGCGCTTACCGCCTCGATCGTCTATCCGGTGGTGCGTTTCATCAGCCCACCCGAAGTGCCGGACGCCGGGACCAATCAGGTCGAGGCCGGATTCACGAACGATCCGGATCTGCTCGACAAGGGTTTCAAAATCGTGCGCTTCGGCAACGATCCGGTGATCGTGATTCGCGTCGACGACGGCGACATCCGGGCCTTCTCCGGAACATGCACGCATCTGGACTGTATCGTCGAGTACCAGCACGACAAGCGTCGTATCTGGTGCAATTGCCACAACGGCGAATACAACCTGCAAGGGACCCAGGTCGCCGGGCCACCCCCCCGTCCTCTCGAGCCGTTTCGCGTCGATCTCGTGGCTCGCGCCTCCGGCCAGCCGCGGCAGATCGTGATTTCGAGGACCTGAGTCGTGCGATTTGCCGACACCGTATCGGAGTGGATCGATCATCGCGTTCCGATAAAGAGGGCCCTCAACTTCGCGCGGAAGAAGACCGTGCCGCAGCACCGCTACACGATCCTGTACTACTTCGGCGGTATGACTCTGTTCTTCTTTCTCGTGCAGGTCGTGACCGGTATCCTTTTGATGCTCTACTACCGGCCGTCCGCCGAGGAAGCGTTCGAGTCGGTCGAATTCCTCATGACGACGGTGCCGTTCGGTTGGTTGATACGGTCTGTTCATTCGTGGGCCGCCAATCTGATGGTGTTCTTCGCCTTCCTGCATCTCGCCACCGTGTTCTTCTCCAAGGCTTACCGGAAACCGCGCGAGATGACCTGGGTCGGAGGATGCATCCTGTTGTTCATCGCGATGGCCTTCGGTTTTTCCGGTTACCTGTTGCCCTGGAACCAGCTTGCGTTTTTCGCCACGAAGGTCGGGACGGACATCGCCGGCGCGGTGCCGCTCATTGGCGATTGGATCGTCATTTTTCTACGTGGCGGGGAGCGTGTGACCGGAGGAACGCTCTCGAGGTTCTACGGCTGGCACGTGGCTATCTTGCCGGCGATCATGATGGTCATGCTCGTCGTGCACCTTCTCCTCGTCCAGGTCCAGGGCATGAGCGTCCCGCCCACGGTGACAAAACAGGCTGCCCGGAATCGTCCGCTTCGCTTCTTCCCCGATTTCGCGTTGCGCGACCTGTTCGGCTGGATTGTTGCACTCGGCGTACTGGCTGCGGTGGCGGCGCTGTTTCCCTGGGAACTGGGCGAGAAGGCCAACCCGTTCGCGCCTGCGTTCAAGGATATCCGGCCCGAGTGGTACTTCATGTTCATGTTCGAGACCTTGAAACTCGTCCCCGGGGGCGAGATCGCGGGTATCGAGTACGAGGCGATTCCCATCCTGGGGTTCGGATTCGCCGGAATGGTCATGGTGCTTGTTCCGTTTCTCGATCGCGGTCTGGCCCGCAGGGGGAAGAGCCCGTTGTTCACCGTCGCCGGTGTGATCGCCCTCGTCTACATGGTCGGCATGACGGCGTGGGGTTACCGTTCGGTGGTTCCGATACTCATCGTTCTCGCCACCGTCGTGTTGACGGCTGTTTTTGCCCGAATGACCCGTCCGCCAACTGGAGGAACTCCAGATGAGGGCTAGCAACCTGGTGTTGGCCTGGCTTCTGCTCACGCCGGTTGCGTGGGGTCTCGCCGAAGACACGTCGTGCATCGCCTGCCATAGCGACGAAGATCTGTTCGACGCCGATGCCGCTCTGGCCGTGAACTTCGGGACCGACGTCCACGCCGAGGCCGGTCTATCCTGCCACGACTGTCACGGCGGCAACCCGTCTCCCGATCTTGCCGAAGATCTCGAAGCGATGGACGAGTCGTTCGCTCCACACCCGTATGTCGGCGCTCCTACGCGAGACAAGATTCCCGGACTGTGCGGCAGTTGCCACTCCGACACCGAATATATGCGCCGTTTCAACCCGGCCCCGCGGGTCGACCAGGAAAACGAATACTGGACCAGCCGGCACGGGGTTGCCCTGGCGGGCGGAGACGTCGACGTAGCGGTCTGTACCGACTGTCATACCGTGCATTCGATGCGGAAGGTTTCGGACCCCGATTCAAGCGTCTACCCGACGAGAGTCGCGGAAACTTGCAACACCTGCCACGGCGATGCGCAGAGCATGGCCGGTCGAACTGGTTCGAACGGGTCGCCGATTCCGACCGATCCCTATGCGCGTTGGCAAACGAGCGTCCACGCCGCCGCTCTGCTCGAGCGCGAGGATCTCAGCGCGCCGACGTGCAACGATTGCCACGGGAACCACGGCGCCACGCCCCCCGGGGTCGATTCCGTCGCCTTCGTCTGCGGGCAGTGCCACGGACGCGAGGCCGAGTTGTTCCGGGCGAGTCGCAAACACGAAGCGTTCGAGATGCACAACGAATTGCTCGCCGAGGCGGGTCCGGACGGCTGTACCGCGTGCCATGAGGCGCCGCAATCCGATGTGAAGATTCAGAGTTTTATCCAGTGCGCGACCTGTCACGGCAATCACGGAATCGTACGGCCGACGCTGGCGATGTTCTCGGGGCTACCGGAGACCCCCTGCGACTTTTGCCACGATGCGGACAGCGCGCTCGAGGGAATGTCGAACGAACCGGAGAAAATTCTGGAAAATCACTTCGCGGTGCGCGAGGAATTGATGGCCGAGGCCCGGGCGAGTGGAATCACGGACGCTGCCATGTTCGATTGGCTTGTCGACCGGCTGCTTTTGCTTCCCGACCACCGACTCGGAGATGGGGAGGACGAAACCGCTCCTCTACGACCCGAATTCGAACGCTTGTATTCCAAGTTTCGTATCGGCAAGACGTACTACGAATACGAGGATCCTGATAACGGTGGCACGGTTCGCACCACGATCACGCGCTGCGGCGATTGTCACGATCCCTCCGTCGATCCCAACAAAGGGGGGACGGCGTTCGTGACCAAGCTTCAAAAACTGACGATGTTGACCGGCGAGGCCGAACGAACCCTCCTCGCGGCGCGGCGCGGAGGCGTCGAGACGGGCGAGGCATCCGCGCACGTCGATCACACGGTGGACGCCCAGATCGGCCTCCAGGTTCTTGTGCACAGCTTCGATCCGTCTCCGGACGGTCCGTTCATGACGGCCTACGCCGAGGGTGTGGGGCACGCCCGCGCCGCGCTCGAAAGCGGTGCCGAGGCGCTCGACGAGCTGCAATATCGTCGCAAGGGACTGGCGTTTGCCTTGATCTTCATCGTCGCGGTGCTGATCGGTCTGGGGCTGAAGATCAGAAGTCTGCCGCGGTGAGATCTTGCGTCGCCTCCCTGCTGGCGCTGGC
>Ga0224508_10002016_pt1 | contig 17729 bp, 23 predicted proteins | sample SF_Jan12_sed_USG_4_FD_170157 | JGI IMG/M metagenome (GOLD analysis project Ga0224508, IMG submission 170157) | Sediment microbial communities from San Francisco Bay, California, United States - SF_Jan12_sed_USGS_21 | ecosystem: Environmental > Aquatic > Marine > Sediment | place: USA... | reverse complement strand
TGAAACTAGATTATCCATTGATTCATTTAAAATATCAAGCATCTCCTTGTCTGCAAGTGCAGTTAAGATTGCCTTTTTTAGTTTTTCACTTTTTATTATCATAATATTTCATTGGTATACACAAAGTTAGTAATCGTCATTTAAAATCTCTGGTCTGGTTCTCAAACTATGAAATAATAATACTCGTTGATAAATTATCAGAAAAAGTTATGTTCAACATATTTTTTTGGCTCAATATCAATTATGAATCTTACTCTTTGGGATTAACAAAAATTTATTTTTTTTACGTGAAAAAAGTTATTCTCACATTCTAAGACTCATCTCATAAGATCCTTCCTAGCATTTTATAGTGAAATTATTCGTTACACATTCAATGTCAAAAACCACAAAGAAGAATTATTCCTTGCAAATTGCAGCAATTTGTACAATTGCAGTCCTAGCAATTGGAACAACACAGTTTGCATTAGCAAAGGATGATTCAAGAATAAAACTAGAAGGAGAGTTTAATCAAGTTGATGATGGCAAGGCTAAATTTGAATCTAGAGATAACGGTGACAGGAAAAAATTTAGTGTTGAAATCACTAGTGTTGATGCCAATGCTGAATTTACCATTGACGTAGCTGGAACCACCTTTACAGCAACATCAGATGCCTTTGGTTTGATTGATTTTAATCTTGATACCCAATGCGAAGACGATGGCTCTGATTGCTCTGATATTCCAGATATGACCTCTGGTGAAATTGTTACCGTTACAGGACCAAACCTTCTAGCACAAGCAACATTGAGTTAGGCTTATTGCCTTTCTCTTTTTTATTTTTTATCTTTCCCAAAAAATAATTTCAAATTTACAGAGGGTCAATTCGTACTAGAACCGTTTTTGGGGATAATTTAAGATTCATGTCATAAGAATATATGAATTTCATATGGGCCCACGGGGATTTGAACCCCGGATCTTCGCCGTGTAAGGGCGACGTCATAACCGACCTGGACTATGAGCCCAGAAACCTACCTTGTTAAAAACCATTTAAACTTTGAGACAATCGGAAATCTAAAAATTAAATCAAATTTTAAAAGAATTATGATTGATATTGAATTTTTTTCTAGTCCTATAGGTCTAGGTCATGTAACAAGAGATATTGCAATAGTAGATTGTTTTGAAAATATTTCCACAAATTTTGTAACAGGAGGAGCTGCAGCCAAAATTTTAAAAAATTTAGATTTTGCAGTTGAGGATGTATACAAACCTCCACAATTCATTGTTGAAGGTGGTTCTCTAAAGAATACTGCAAGATGGCTTTGGAAGTATTATCAATATTACAAGAATTGTAAAAAAATATCTAATAAAATTATTGAAAGTAATGTTCCAAACATGGTTGTAAGTGATGAGGATTTTTCCTCACTTGCTGTTGCTCAATATAAAAAAATCCCAACAGTACTAATTACTGATATTTTAGAAACTAGATTTACAAAGGGATTGGCATCATTTATTGAAAAAAAAATGAATAAATCAATGCATGAAATAATAAAAAATTGTGATGTAGTAATTCTTCCAGAAGATGGCCCTGATAACGGAAACATTAGACGAGTAGGACCAATAGTAAGACAAACGACGTATTCAAGAGAAGAACTTAGGAAAAAATTTTCCTTTCATAAGAAAACTATTGTAGTTTCAATTGGTGGAACGAATGCAGGGCTATTTTTGATTGAAAGGGTTTTGGAAATTTTCCCAAAGATGAATGAATGTGAAATTGTTATAGTAGGAGGTCCGTCTCTGAATAAAAAATTTGAAAAAATACGAAATTTAGGATTTGTAAATAATCTTCACGAGGTAATTTATGCTGCAGATGTGCTAGTTTCATTGGCAGGAAAATCTACTATAGATGAAGCCAAAGAATATGGAACGCCTGGAATTTTTATTCCTATAAGGGGACATTTTGAGCAGGAAGATAATGCTAAAGGTCAGGGATTTGTTTTTGAGGATATTAATAGATTAGAAAAACTGATTTTAGAAAAATTTGGAGAAAAAAGAAATCCTGTTAAAAAAAATGGCGCCCACAAGGCTGCCAATATTATCAAAGACTTGCTACCCTAAGAGAAATTAATCAAACCATTAATAGATGGCCTTTTTGTTTTGATGTAATACCATGACAAAATTAGTTGTTGCCAAGTTTGGTGGTAGTGCAATTGGGCCTGATGGGATATCAATTCCTGTTATAGTTGATAGAATTAATAATTTGAAAAAAGACTCCAAGGTCATTGCCGTATTTTCAGCTCCTCTTACAATTTTGGAGGGACAAAAACGATCTTTGACAGATGTAATTCTGGAACAAGGTAGAAATGCTGAGAATGGAAATAATTTTTCATTAGAGGTTGTAAAAGCTTCCTATAAGAAAATTCTGGAGTTGGTAAGTGCTGAGAATAAGGAACAATGTAACCATATAATCAATACATGTTTAGAAAAATCTCAAAAAGCACTTGATGAGGCTTCCGAGAAGAGAAAATTCGCTGATGAAATTCGCTCAAATGCACTGGCCTTTTCAGGCGAGATACTAATGGCCCACGTAATGAATTTTATTCTAAAAAGTAATGGGATTACTTCTGATACGGTAAACTATGAGAATTGGCCAATAATTACTGATAACAACATTGAATCTACTAATTTTCTTGCCTCTGAATCAAGAAATAGATTGGAGTATACTGAGAAACTTGTGGAGCATAATGATGTAGTTACCATTGGGGGATTTATTGGAAAAACAACGGATGGGGTTACTACCACATATGAGAGAGGAGGCTCTGATAGGACGGCAGCAGATCTTGGTATACTATTTCACAAAAAATACGATACTGGAATTGATTTTGAAAAAGATAGTGCTGTAGTATCTGCTGATCCCAAAATTGTTGAAACCGGTCTTAGTGAAGTCGATCAATTATCATACAATGAAGCAAGATTAGCTGGAATGTTTGGAATGAAAATTTTAGATCCAATTGCAATAAAAGAAATTCTGGAAAATGGAGTTGATATTCCCATAATTGTTACTAATATGAAGAATCCAACAAAAATAACCACCATTAAACGAATTCCAGATAAAAAAAATGGCCATCCGATTAAAATTGTTACAGGAAAGAAAAATTGTGCAATATTCCGAATTGAAGCAAGCTCTATCCAAAAATTACTAACATCTCTTGAGAAAGACAAACGGTATAGTGAGTTTATTATTTTATCTCCATTTACCAAAGATGGGACTGAATTTTCACGAATGTTGTTTTTAGATGCAGATTATATTAAAAGAAATGAAAAATATTTTTTAGCTTTTGACTCACTAGCTAAAATCACCTACAATAGAGGAGTCATTACATTAATTGGAGATGAAATGTGGAGAGTTCAGCAAGTTGCATCAAGGACTAGCGCAAAGATTGGAGAAGCTGGACTAAACATTTTGAACATGGATGCACAAGAAGAAACTTCACGAATAATTATTGTAATGGAGGATTCTGAGGACAATATTAGAAAAGCGATTTGTGCAATCCATACTGAAACATCAAAGATTAATTTTGTTTAATTAAGTAAAAGTGGCCCTACGGGTTTTCACCTGTAGCGCCATCATAGGTTTGTTCTTGGACCGTTATCTAGATTTAGTCCGGCGTTACCTACAACACGCGATAGTTATTGTACAAATCACTAGTATTTAGAGCTGATCTATATAGAAATATTACATACGCTCAGCAATATACCATGATACTATGCCTGCTCCAATTATTGCATACCACTTGAAATTTTTTTTATTTGCAAAAATATTAACCGATGCTAGTTCTTCATCACGATAAATTGCGAGTCTAATTTTTCTCATCTCAAAGGCCTGACCAATTAAGCCGGTGATAAGTAATGCAATTCCTAAAAATCCAAATATCCAATTCATATACAAATTTCTTTTTAACATAATATTTAGTTTCTAGTAAGTGATGATTTGTTAAAAAAGATAATTCTTTAAATTAGCATATTATTTTCTCTCTCCTATGAAAGAAACGGGTAAAATTTGGATGAATGGGAAATTAATACCATTCAAAGATGCCAAAGTTCATGTTTTAACTCATGCCTTACATTATTCAACTTCAATTTTTGAGGGAATTAGATGTTATAATACTCCAAATGGACCAGCAATTTTTCGTCTTCAAGAACATGTTGATAGATTCTTCAAATCTGCCAAATTATATTCGATGAAAATGCAGTTTTCAAAAAAAGAGATATCTAATGCTATTTTGAAAACAGTCAAGACTAGTGGATTAAAGGCATGTTACATCAGACCTCTTGCATATTATGGATATGGAACAATGGGTCTAACTCCAACTGAAAATAAAGTAGATGTATCAATTGCATGTTGGGAATGGGCTATGGGAGAATCCAAAGCAGGAAAATTTTCTGGTGCAAAATGTAAAGTTTCAAGCTGGATTAAGATTGATTCACGTTCTCAACCTATGCAAGCAAAGGCTGCGGCAAATTATTCTAATGCAGCTCTTGCAAGAGTAGAAGCTCTTGAAAATGGATATGATGAGGCGGTGATGTTAAATTCGCATGGAAAAATTGCAGAGGGAAGTGCAGAAAATATTTTTGTTGTAAAAGATGACGTAATTCAAACTCCACCCTTGTCAGCTGGTGGATTAGAGGGGATTACGAGAGACAGTGTGATACAAATTATTGATGAAAATGGAGGATTTGTAATCGAACGGGACCTTGATAGAGATGATCTTTATGGTGCAGATGAGATTTTTATGACTGGAACTGCAGCAGAAGTAAAATCTGTAACTCAAATTGATAAAGTAAAGATAGGAAATGCAAAAATGGGTAAAATTACAAAGGCATTACAAAAATCATTTACAGATGCAGCAATGGGTAAAGATGAAAGATTCCTTGCATGGTTGACCTTTATCTAATCGTGAAGCTTTTTACATAGAATTTTACAATAATTAACATGGAATCTTGTGCAACAGGAAATACAGAGGAAATTTGTTGGTTTTGTAGGAAAGGAAGACATGATGATTGTATGAAAGAGATTCCAATGGATGGAAAATCAGATGGACCTCATGATTGCACATTTGATACTAAAATGATTCCCTGCAAGTGTCAACATTAGACCAAGCCACAAATACAGGAGTTAAGAAATCATAACATGAGTTATGATAAAGAGTTTTGGGATAATTATGCCAAAGAAAACGAATCAAGATACAATGAAGAGTTTGCAAAATTCATTAGAGACTTGGCAGTTTCCTTACGATGTAAAAGTGTTCTAGAGATCGGGTGCGGTACTGGAGTGGACTTGAGATTATTTCCTGATACACTTGATGTTCATGGTGTTGATTTAAACGACTTGGCATTAGAGATGGCAAAAAAGAAAAGTCCCACACATGATTTTAAAAAGGATTCTATAACAAACTTGCCTTTTGCAGATTCTTCCATTGACTTTATTTTTACCCATAAATTTTTAAATTGTCTTACTGATGAAGATCTGAATAAAGGAGTGTCTGAAATGTTCCGCGTTGCTAAAAAGTATATTGTTAATTGTGAAACCTATGATACATCTGAATCAGAAACTGAGAATATTTTCAAAGGAAGAAACATGCTCAAAAGATGGAGTGACTATAAGGTCAAAATTATCAGTGATGTGGATATGCATGAGGATATTGAACCTGAAAAGATTAGATTTACCTTAGTCAAAAAACTTGAAAATATAGATTAGAATTTTTTATTGTAAAAGGGAATTATATTTAGAAAGATCTATAAGGTCAAATTTGGATTTTGATTGTGGTATGATAAATAATTCTTGGTGGAAAGGACTTCCTAAAGAAATTGAAGTTGATTTAGAATTTTTGTCAGATAAAACAAATATAAAATAAATTATTTTGTTGTAAATCAAATTTTAAAAAGCGGGTCTAGAGGGATTCGGACCCTCGACAACCGGATTAAGAGTCCGGTGCGCTACCTGGCTGCGCCATAGACCCACAAAAATAGCTGAGCCTGGTGTTGTTATTAATCTTAAGATTGTAGAAAAAAATAAAATTTAGTTTTGTGCAGTAGCTTCAATTTCATCGTACTTTTCAAGAATTGCAGTTAGTACTGTTGAAACTGGAACGTCGTTCATTTTTTTCTTCTCGGCAAGAAGTTTTTGGTATGCATCCAATGTTATGTATACTGGTATAGATCCATTTCCTTCAAGTAAACCTCTAACATTGTAAAGTGCTGTTTCCATTCCTTTTTCAGCAGATTTTGCAAACTTGGCTTTATCTAAGATAGAGCCTAATGGACCAAAAGGCATCTCATAATCCACGGTCATAGTTACTCTTGTTAGATTATCACCTAGAGACTTGAATTCATTAGTAATCTGCCATTTTTTGAATGGGCCTTCAAATTGTTTAGCAGTAATTTTTTCATTTCTGATAAACTCTGTTGTTTCACAATCCCATTCTAATCGCTTTCCGCTAAAATCCCCTATTACTCTAAAGGTTGTTCCTACTCCCATTCCTTCTTTGATATCCATAGGAACTACCGTCATTCCTACAGCGTCATTTTTGATTTGATCAGATACATGTTCTGGTCTTGCAAAATACGTAAAAACATTATCAACTGGAGTTTTAATATCGATTGATTTACTTACGACAGTCAACGATTGAATGTCTTGCCAATAAGAATTTAAAGGTTTTGAAGATTTTCCCCACCCAATTGATTAACACTATATTCATGGGATATTATAAGATAGTTGAATGCAAAAATTGCGATCAGTTAGTATGGTGATTCTAGTACTAACAATGGTACCTGGTTTTTCAGCTGCATATGGACATTCAATGTTTAACTCAGCTGAGTCTTTTTTGGGGGGATATAGAGTGCAAGTTGCCACCTTACCTGAGTTTCCACAAATAGGTGAAACCTCACAGATTCTTTTTAGAGTAACTGATGGAGACTTTGAGGAAGTAGACCGCTTTACATTAGGAGCTAGAATTTTTTATAATGACCAGCAGATTGATGCAATACCTCCAGAATCCTACGAGGGAGGACATGTTGAGTTGGATTATACTTGGCAAAATTCAGGAAATCATCTTGTTAGAGTTGATTTGTATGATATGGATGGAACATCAGGAATACTAACTTATACATTTAACATGGGAACTCAAAGTCCATTTGGATATATTTTCATTATAGCAATTACTATTGGTGCTTTATCGTTAGGAGTAGTTGTAACTTACATTTATTTTCCAGAGAGACTAAAATTCAAATCTAAGTCTTAGCTTCGATGGTTGATTTTGTTATTTTAAATGCAAATAAAGTGGTTAATAGAACCATAGCAAATAAAAGTATTCCAACTCCCAAATGAATAGCAACTAGAACTGCATGTAGCTTTAGATCAATGACTAGTGCACCCAATGTGATTTGTGTGATCACAAGAGTGGCAGCAAAAGTACTGGTAAATTTTATTTTTTTATCTGCATTTTTATTTATCCAGCTAGCTACTGATGTAGCAATAACAAGTGTTCCAGTAGTGGCTGCAACTAGTCTATGAACCCATTCAATAAAATATTCTTCATTTGGTAGAACTCCATTAGGACAGAGAGGCCATTCAGGACAGGTTAATCCAAGTCCTGCCGCTGAAATATATCCTCCGACAAACATGAGAGAGTAAAGTACTACTAGAGTCGCTAAAGCAAGATATTGAATGGCCAATATTATTCTACAATAAATGAACCTTGCATGCCAAGCGAGGCATGTCCTGGGACTGTACAGATGTAATAATAGGTTCCTGGTGCACCAGCAGTAAATGTAGCACTTCCAGATTCACCAGCTTTTAGTGGTGCTGCAGAAGATGCAATTTCAGAACCCCATAATGAATTACTGAAATCATCTGGGGATGCTGTAATTCCAAAGGCATGAAATCCTTTGCCGGCATTTGTGGCAGTAAAGGTTACTTCATCACCAGAACTTACAACAAAGTCTGGATTGTGTCCTTCTTCTCCTGTTAAGGCATTAAATGCTAGATCACTGAATCCATCTTCGGATTCTACAAAGTCAACATTGAAATCATGACTAACTCCAGTAGGGGCGGCAGCTTCTGCTGGTCCTTCAGCCTCACCTACAATAATTTCTCCGACCATTCCTAATTCTCGATGTCCTGGAACAGTACAAATGTAATAGTATGTGCCTTCTTCAGATGGAACAAATTCAGATGATCCGGAGTCTCCTGTTGTTAATGGACTAGCAGCACTTGCTACCTCACTTCCAGGAAAAATTCCACTAAAACCTTCATCATCAGCAGTGACTCCAAACGCATGAAATCCACCATCAACATTTTCGACATTAAACATTATTTTATCGCCAACGTTTGCATTAATTGTAGGATTATGTCCTGATTCTCCCGTTAGAGCATTAAAAGCTAAATCAGTAAACCCGTCATCAGTTTGTACAAAATTCAAATCTACAGAAATTGTTTCGCCTGTTGCAACTGCAGGTGCTCCATGATCTTCAGCACCACTCATCTGAGCAGCAACTGGGGGTGGAGCTGAAATCCAATAATCCCACATTCCAAAGAAGATGGCTCCTCCAACAATACAAATGCCTAGCATAATTATCATCATTTTTCCTGTTCTTGCAGGAGATGTTCGATATACAGTTTCAGTTTCGCTCATTTCTCATTTTCTCCTAGTGGTGTGGGTTCTTTGATTCAAAGGGATAGTAGTATTTTCCTCCAAGACCAAATGGGTCATGAATGTCTGCTGGCTTTCCTTTGGCAGAGCTGTGAATGAGGTTAATCAAGAAAATAATCATAGATACACCAATAATCATTGCACCTACTGTTGCAATCTGGTTCATTGCAACCCATTCTGGAATTGCTGGATAATCGAAAATTCTACGAGGCATACCATAGAGGCCAAGGACATGTTGCGTAAAGAACACCAGTATGGTACCTATAAAGGACAAAATGAAGTGGATCTTACCCATATTTTCATTGTACATTCTTCCAGTTACATATGGGAACATGTAGTAGATGAACCCAATTGTTCCAAATGCTATCGTGCCCATCACAAATAGATGGAAGTGACCAACTACCCAATAGGTATCGTGAGTGGTAAAGTCTAGAGGCATTGCAGCGTTTGCAACACCGCCTGCTCCTGCTGAGAAGAACAATGCAATTCCACCAATTGACCACATCATTGGGGTAAGGAATTTGATTCTACCATTCCACATAGTAGCAACAAAGTTGAATACGTGCATTCCAGATGCTGGAACTGCTGCCAAAGTTCCAATCATGAAAACTGTTTTTTCAGTAAAGGACATTCCTGTGGCATACATGTGGTGAGCCCATGATGAGAAACTTACAATGGCTAGTAAAACAAATGCAAAGATACCAGAAGACTTGCTGAAGATTGGTTTTCTTGAGAATCTTGGGATAATTTCATACATCATTCCAATGGCTGGAATTACCAAAACGTAGACTTCAGGATGGAATGTAAACCAAAAGAGATGCGCATATGCTATAGGGTCACCACCCATTGCTGGGTTGAAAAATCCTGTTACACCCAGTCTGTCAGTTAGTAACATCAATAGTGCGGCTGCAAATGTTGGAATTGCAACAAGGACAATTAATGATGAGGACAAGAATGACCAGGCCAATAATGGAACTTGGCCAATTGACATGTCAGGATGTTTACACTTTAGAATTGTTACAATAAAGTTGATGGCACCAAGAACTGAAGAAATTCCTAAAATCTTTAGTCCAAATATCCACATGTCAGCTGCTGGACCTGGAGCGCTGATGATAGAATATGGAGGGGTTGCATACCACGTAAAGTCAGCAAATCCCAACCAGATTAATGCACCTCCTGGAGGAATCATCCAGAATGCAATGGCATTAAGTTTTGGATATGCCATGTCTTTGTATCTTACCATAATTGGAACAAAGTAGTTACCAACTGCTGATGCACTTGGAAGTAAGAATAAGAAGATCAAGGTTGTTCCATGTACGGTGAAAATTCTGTTAAAGGTCATAGAGTCGGCAATCATTTGTGCACCTGGGAAGAATAATTCTGCACGAATTAAAAGTGCAAGGGCTCCACCCATGAACAAAAATGCAATTGACATGATAAGGTAGAGTAATCCAACATCTGTGTGATGTGTTGAGAACATTATTTGCCATACTGGACGTGGTTTTTGTAATTCTAGTACCATTAGTTTCTAACCTCGCAAATAATCTGTGAATGTGTGGATAAAAGCGTTAGTTTCATGTTGATGGTTCCTCCACAACTAATTTTCCACGCATATTATAATGAATTAATCCACAATATTCTCTACATTGAATATCGTGCTCACCTGCTTTGTCTGGCGCAAACCAAACTGTGTTAACTCTTCCTGGAACTGCATCCATCAATACAACATAATCATGAATGTTAAATGAATGATTAACATCAGTAGAATATATTTCAAATTTGTAAGCTTTGCCAGCTTCTACATGTAGGGTTCCAACTTCTTTTGTTCCATCCTCATGTTCAAATGTCCAGAACCATTGGGCTCCTGTCACTTTAATGACTTCAGCATCAGCTGGTACATGTTCTACCAATCTTTCAACATTCCAAGCTTCTGCTCCTACCCAAAACATCAACGCAATAATTACACCAACATAAATCCATTCAGGCCAATTAGAGTGACCACCCATCTAAGCAGAACCTCCGAAGTCGCCTGATCTCTCGTATTCTGTTGGTGTTGCTTTTGGATGAGATTCTCTAAACCTCCAACAAAGCCATATCATTGTACCAGAAACTACAGCACCCACAGTAAATGCTACAGTCATCATCCTAAAGAATAGGTTCCAAATCAAAACTCTACGATCAAGATACTCTCCTGGTTCATCACCTGCTGCAAAAGCATGATCGACTGTAGGAATAATTACTAAAATTGCCAATACTAAGAATAGCCCAAGTAAATTCCTCATTATCGGTGACAGTCGTGACCTATGATTTCTATTTAAGGGTTTTCTAGATTATTCCCTACCAATCTTGATGGAACCTAGTTGGATGCATTACATTTATTCCAGAAATTGAGAATTTGCGTTTGTATTCTCTAAATATGTTAAGGGAAGCATTTGCAATGATTAATTCAAACAAGTTTTCAGGAGAAAGAGAAACTATTGTTGAAAGCATTGCTTTGATCGGATCCATGTGTGTTACTAGAACCACATTCTCATCAGGATGATTGTCAATAACGTGATCAACTATTCCTAGCACACGTTTTTTCACATCTGCAAAGGTTTCAACTCCATTATGTGCAATTTCAAGTTCTCCTCTGTAGAACTTCATGAATACATTTCCATGACTAGAAAAAATTTCATCATAAGGCATGCCAGTAAATTTTCCCATATCAAGTTCGATTAATCTCTCATCAATTTTTACATCAATAGAATTGTGTTTTCCAACAATTTCTGCAGTATTTTTAGCTCTCTCTATTGGACTTGAATAAATTGCAGAGATTTTCATATCTTCTAGGAATTTAGCTGCCTTTTCTGCTTGGTCAATTCCTTTTTCAGTTAAGGGGACACCAGGGGTTCGTCCAGCAAGAACTCTTTCAGTATTGTTTTTCGCTTGTCCATGTCTTAAAAAAATGATAGAGCCCAATTAGATCGGATTTGATATAAAGATAATAATAACATTATCAGAAGAAAATCATGAAAATTGGGATTATTGGAGGAACAGGCGGAATGGGAAAAGGTTTCGCACTAAGATGGTCAAAGAACAATGATGTAATAGTTGGTTCAAGGGATGCTTCACGTGCATCAAGTTCTGCAGAAGAATACACAAATCTTGCAAAAGAATCCTTTGGAGAAATTAATGGAACAATCGCTGGAAAAGATAATCTTTCAGTTGCAAAAGAAAGTGATGTTTTAATTTTATCCATTCCATATGAAAATATTGATTCCCTCTGCTCTGAGATTTTACCGGAAGTCAAAGAGAGTTGTGTAGTAGTTTCACCAATTGTTCCAATGGTAAAAACAGATGTTGGTTTTGAGTTTCTTCCAATTAAAGAAGGAAAGCCATACTCATATCAACTTGTTTCAAAATATCTCAAAGACAAATCAAAACTAGTCTCTGCATTTCACGTAATCTCTGAGAAGAAGCTAGTAAATCCAACACTGGTACTTGATTATGATATCTTTGTTTGTGGAGATGATAAAGAATCAGTAGCTGTTGTAAATGGATTGATTAATGAAATCAATGGATTAAGACCAATCTACTTGGGTCCAGGAGAATTATCCTATATGGCAGAAATTGCAACTCCACTGCTGCTAAATGCAATGATTCGCAATAAAATAAAGAATCCCGGAATCAAAATTATCTAAGATAAAATTAATGAGTTCAAATTATTATAGACGTGGTAGAAATCCAACTACTGCTTTTGGAGTTTTATTTATTATAATAGGAGTTATTGCAGCAGTCAGGCAGTTAGCAGTTTGGAGTCCAGATTTTTTTGTGCAATTTTTGTTTAACTCTGAAATTACTAGTGAAAAAGTCTCAGTCATAACAATCTGTGTTGGTGTTTTTATTGTGTTGATAGGACTACGAAAGCATGAACAAGAGAGATGAATTTTTAAAATCTCAAAAGGTTTTGAGGTTGGCTACAATTGGTAAAAACAAGACACCACATGTTGTGCCTGTTTGGTACATCTATTGTTCAAAAAAAATTTACATTGGAACAAACACTTGTACTCAAAAAGCAAAAAATCTAAAGAAAAACAAGCGTACTGCGTTTTGTGTGGATGTAGGGGTTAATGCCCCAAATATTTTTGGTGTAAAGGGAGAAGGAAATGCAAATCTAATTCTAGAAAATAATAAAGTGAAAAAAATTGCCACAAAGATACTATTACGATATTTTAAAAACATGAAAAACAAATCTGCAATTGAATTGTTAAACGAAACTGATTGTATTATCGAGATAATTCCTGAAAAGTTTTCTGTTTGGAGTTATTGAGAAACAAAAGTTTCTATTTTGTTCATAGCAGATTCTAGTATTTCCATACTTGGAAGATAAACTAGTCTGAAATATCCGCTTCCATACTTTTCCCCAAATCCAGAACCATGTACTGTCAAAACTCCCTGAGTTTCCAAGAGCTTGGTAACAAATTCCTTATCTGTCTCATACTTGTTATTTTCAATCTTTGGAAATGCGTAAAAGGAGCCTTTTGGATTGGAACAAGACAAATTAGGCATTGAATTGAGTCTTTTAACTACTAGGTCTCTTCGTTTTTTACACTCTGAGACAAAATCAGAAATGTATCCTTGAGGACCACGAAGTGATTCCAAAGCAGCATATTGTACTGGCAGGTTTGTGGCAATTCTAACTCGGGCTAGTTTTGGAAGATTTTCACGTAATTCTTCAAGTTGCGATGATTGATTAAAAGCAATGTAACCAATCCTCCAACCAGACATTAAATGAACTTTGGAGAATCCATTTAAAATAATAACAGGAGAGTCTCCTGCAACTTTACCAATACCTACAAACTTTTCATCAAATATAATTTGATCATAAATTTCATCACAAATTATGTAGAGATTGTTCTGATTTGCAAGGTCTACTAGCTGCTTTAAGGATGATTCATTGAATACTACGCCTGTGGGATTGTTTGGACTAATCAAACAAATTGCAACAGTCCTTGGAGTTATCTTTGATTTAATGTCCTCAATATCAGGTGTGGAATTATTCAAGTCTACTGCAAATTCAATTGGAATACCACCATGTAGTCTAACGTATGAAGCGTATGGTGGATAATATGGCCCAGGTAAAAGAACTTCATCACCCTCTTCTACTATTGATGAGATTACCATATCAAGTCCTTCAGAGACTCCATTTGTAATTAGAATATCATCAGCTGTAATTGAAAGTCCTTTTGCATTTTCTTTTTTTGCAATCTCTTCTCGTAGTTCTGGTAGTCCTTCAGATGTAGAGTAGAAATTATTCCCGTTTTTTACGGCATTAATCAAAGCCTCTTTTACATTATCAGGTGGTTGGAAACCAAATTGAACAGGATCGCCAATGTTAAGATAGTCAACTTTCATTCCACGTTGTTGAACCTTTCTTGCAGCAAGTACAATGTCTCTAATTGCATATTCTACTCCTGCTACTTTTTTGGAGACTTTCAAAGTGTCTAGACAGATATTTAGGCCTGTTAAATTCTTACTTGTTTGGACTCGTAGCACAGTCTGGATAGTGCGAGCGGCTTCGAACCGCTAGGTCGAGGGATCGAAGCCCTCCGAGCCCTTTAGATTATCTTATTAGGCAAATAATTTTTCATTCATGTGAATTGAGACCATCTTTTTTCAAAATAGGTTTAGGATTGACTATGGTAGGAATGATTTGGCTATCAGTTGTTTTCAATGAAGGAGAGAGGACTTCGGAGAAGCTTTCATTAAAGTCATCTGATTCTGCTGAAATTCAAATGTACTTTGAAGGTAAAGATATAGGATATTACAAAATTTTCATGCCTGAGTTTTCTGGTGAGGGAGTGTTTGTGCAGATTTTAGATCAAAATCTCAATATAATTTCAGATGGACCAGTTGAAACCAAAATGTCTGTTGGTTATTTTGATTTTGAACAAAGTGGAGTATTTGTTGCAAAGATTACAAATCTTTCAAACGCTCAGATGAACCTTGAAGTAGAATTTGGCGATACCAATGGTAGAGAGATGATAATTCCAGGAATAGTTACACTGGTTGGTGGATTAATGATAGTAATAGCATCATACATCAAACTTAGGGATTATAGAATTGAGCAACCCGATGAGAAAATATCATAGACAGGTATGCATTGAATTACATGGCCAAATATCAAAAATACATTAAATCCTAGCCAGCTTGTTAAAAGTAACAAAGCAATTATTGAAAATGGCAGAAACATTCCAAGTTTAGTATGTTGTCTACTTTTTATTATAAGAAATCCTCCTAAGGCTGCTAAAACAATTCCAAATTCTAATGGTTGATGGGACCACGAGATTAGTCCATCAATGCCATAAATATCATGAGAAAGAGAATCTCCAAATCCTGAAACAAGCTGAATTATAGAACCTACAATTACTAGTTGAATTCCTTTTTTTAAAATTCCTTTAACAGAATTTCTAACAAGGAGAATAATACCGATAAGTCCTGCACTTGTAACCATAGATACACCGGTATACACTGAAATGTGTTGGATAGTCCAAAATAATTCTGGCTCTCTTTGTAAATGAGATATTGCATCCCATACTCCACCAGACAAAATTATCACAGGACCAATAACTGCAAGAACTGATGTAAAAAAGACAAGATTATTAGGCTTAACAAGTGAAGAATTTGATAATTTTTGAATTAGTTTCATCTCTTATTTCTTTAATAATAGGGTATTTCAAATGTTGTAAAATATCTAATTAGAGAAATTGGACTTTGTGGATAGTTTTTTTAAAATTTTACTTGGTGCTGAAAAGTATTAAAATTGGATTATTTCTATAATTTGATGACTTTTGAGAGGGAATCATGAGGATTATTCATTGAATTAAGAAACTTTTTTGCTTTTAATTCAAGCTTTTTTTGATCTGAATTTAGAAGTTTACGGGTTACTTGCACAATTTTTGATAGACTTTCAGCCCTTGGTAGCATTCCTAATCTTACAAGATATTTCTCATCATGATTAGGAACTCCATTATAGGACAATGTGGGGATTCCTCTTAATACTGCCTCAGAAGTCATGGTTCCCCCAGATCCTACAAAAACATTACACAATGACAGAATTTCTCCACTGTCTACAACCTCATCTAAAACAACAATACGTTTTCCTAATTTCCTTTTTAAGGATTTAATTTCATCATAATATCTTCCAAGAACTATTATGTTAAAATCTGGAAACTCTGTGGCCATTTTTTTAATAATTCCAATTGTATCGATTTTTCTTGAAGGATAGGCTGCTTGAATTTCATGAGTTCTAAATAGAATAGTTTTTTTCTTTTCAAAATGTATTTTTGGTACAGTATTGTGAAAGGTCTTTCCTTTTACAATAAGATACTCATCTAATGCATTATATTGAATTATATCTTTTGAAGATATTCCATATTTTGTAAATTCTTTTTTTGGAATATGTTTTGGAATCAAAAGTTTTTGAACAAGGGGTATGGTTAGTCTCATTACTTTGTCATGATGAGGGGAATTACAAAATGCAATGTGTTTTATTCCCAGTCCAAAAGATATTCGTGATGCATCAGGTGAGCAAAAACTAAGCGTTAGTTCAGGTTTAAATCTAGTAATTATTTTGAATAAAGAATTCATTCTATTAATATTAGCTAAAAGTTTTCCTGCCTTTTCACCTCCTCCATGTTGTCCGACAATTATAACATCTAATTTTCTGATTCTTGCTAGCTCCTTGGCTTCTCTATAGTCCCTCGTGGTACAAAGTAAGTCATGTTTTTTGTTTAATTTTTTTATTAATGGTTCAAAGAACAGTAACTGTTTTGGGGTAAGAAATTCAATCCATATCTTCAATATGTTTCCGCGTGATTTCTAGCGTATATATTTCTAGTAAGAAGTTAGGACAATTAACTATATTAGAAAAGAAGGTTTAGGAAGTTTATGAATCCAGGTATAGGATTAATGAAAAGGAGGCTAGAGAAAGAAAAAGATGCCATTGCCTTAGCAATATCAGGAATTGCTAAAAAATATGATATCAAGCCTGAATCAATTAAAACTCTGGAAACAAAATATCATTCTGATGCTGGAGATTGGTATGTAGCCCTAGGATGGGAAGAGAAAAAGGTCATTGTGAAGATGGATTCAGTTTTAGGTACGATTACAGAGATTAAAGAAATCTAATTGGTAAAAAAGTTCTAATTAAAAATAAACTTGGGTATAAATTTTAGAAATTGTGGGTCATACTTTTCATAAAATAATTCTATATTTTACCCACTAAAATTTAACTAAAAAGATTCTTCTGTTAAATTATTAAATTATTACCCAGTCTTTTAGTTTTTTTTTGTGAAGAAACAACTAATAATTTCAATAGTAATTTCATTTTTTGTAGTATTTTTTTCACTTTTTTCAGTTAGCTCTGAAGTAATTGATGAAAACAAATTTTCAAAAAAACATGGATTTTTTAAACAAGAGTTTTCCGAAGATCGTAAACAAATTTTTCTTTTTGGTTCAAGTCACGTAGCTCAAGTAAATACCACACACGTAAATGAAAAAATCTCACAAAATCATACTAATTATGACATCTATAATTTGGCAATTGGTGGTGACAAACCTAAAGATCGGGCTAAACACATAGATGAATTCATTGCTTTAAAACCTGAAGTGATTTTTTATGGTGTCTCGTTCAGAGATTTTGATAATAAATACGAAGAAAATTTTCTTCCTCAACCTCAACAGGTAGTAAAAGAATTAGAAAAGAATGATTATCTGAATTTTGATTATCCTAATCCAAAGCTAATCACTTTTCAAATTTTTAGAAAAATTATGAATCAAAATTCTGAAGATTTAATGAAATCTGAATTTTTAACCAATCAAAACACCCCATTTAGTAAAATATCGATTATTGATTCCATAATTAAAACTGAAGATGAAATTAAAAATAGTAAGGATTCGGAAAGGAGAATAGCTGGAATAAAAAATTTGAATGTTGATCCACCATCAAAAAATGAACAAGTATTTTACTTGGAAAAAATAATTAACCGCTTACAAGAAAA
>Ga0224508_10002015_pt1 | contig 17732 bp, 16 predicted proteins | sample SF_Jan12_sed_USG_4_FD_170157 | JGI IMG/M metagenome (GOLD analysis project Ga0224508, IMG submission 170157) | Sediment microbial communities from San Francisco Bay, California, United States - SF_Jan12_sed_USGS_21 | ecosystem: Environmental > Aquatic > Marine > Sediment | place: USA... | reverse complement strand
AGATCGATCCGGTAACAGGCTTCAAGATGACGGGGGACTGGGAGCTGGTCCGCGGCAATTGTACCGCCTGTCATTCTGCGAAATTGATCACGCAGCAGCGTGGTACAGCAGAGCAATGGCTGACGATGATTCGCTGGATGCAGAAGAAACAGAATCTCTGGCAGTTTGATCCGGGCACGGAGAACAGAATAATCACGTATCTCTCCGAGAATTACCCGCCGGACGCGGCACGACGACGTGCGGCGATACCACCGGATCTGATGCCACCGAATCCCTACACACCGGAAACCACATCATTAGACTAACCCGCAGCAGACCCTGGAGATTTGACTCATGTTAGTGTCACCCGCCGATATCGTCGCTCGTGCGAAAGCAACCATCAAAGAATGCACTGTCTCCCAGGCGAAACAGCTGCTGACGCCGGAGACATTGCTCATCGACATCCGCGAAGCGCCGGAATTCAACAAAGGCCATCTTCCCGGCGCGGTATTGTCCCCCAGAGGCCTGCTCGAGTTCGAGATTCACGCTCTCGTCGCGCGTACTGCGACAAATTCGGATATCGCTCCTGAGGACCGCGATATTGTCCTGTACTGTGGCACGGGCGGGCGCTCCGCGCTCGCCGCCGAGACTCTCAACAAAATGGGATATCGCAATGCACTGTCTATGGACGGCGGCATCGTCGCCTGGGCGGCTGCGCGCTTACCTATTGAGACCCCTTGAGGGGCGACACGCCGTCCTGAGACAACTGACCGCAAGGAATCGATCAGCAATACCGCTCAGGGGACCACGCAGGCCAGGTCTTCGGCAAGAATGACTTCGCCCTCGTAGCCCGATCGAACCAGCTCCGCGTTCTTGTCCAGCTCTTTCAAGCTGCGCGCCATGAAATGACTGAGCACGAGCTTCTCTGCACCGGACCGCGCCGCGACTGCGCCCACCACGCCGGGTGGTGCATGCAGGCGCCGCGCCACTCCGCTCACATCTTCAGGAACGACGAGGTGCATCACGAGAATCGATGCGTCTTTGGCAAACTCCGCGAATGCGGCATTACTCCCGTTTTGATCACTGGCAAAAACAAATGACTCGCCGGCCACGCTCACCTTGAAAGCGACCGCGGGGACAATACCGTGCGGCACGTGCATGGCTTCGATAACAGTGTCCGTGTCTTTGTAAACGGTAACGGATGGGCCATCGGCAATCTCTTTCGCGACCAACATGGGGCGACCGCCCGTGCCATCGAGAAAGCCCGACAAGTATCCGTAGGCACCGGCGTCGGAATCCAGCAGGCTTGTGAGCCAGGCTTCGAGCCCGGGAAACGGGCCACCTGCGTCGGGACCCGCTACGTGGAGCGCGCGCTTTCTTCCGGAAAAACTGCCGGACTTCAAAAGCGCCGGAAAATCTGCGGAATGATCCGTATGGAAATGACTCAGACCCACGAAATCCAGTTCCAAGAAGTTCGCACCGGCTTCACCGAAGCGCAGAAACGACCCGCCACCGGCGTCAATGAGCACACGCGAATCGCCATCCACCCACAGGATGTAGCTCGACGATGCGCGTGCATCGTCGGCGATCGGGCCACCGGAGCCGAGGACCTGCAGGGTCACGCCGGCATCTGATACACATTGCGCCTCTGACCGCACGCAAGAGACGAGGGGCAGCGTTGCAAGTGACACCAGCAGTATCAATTCAGGTAGCGTTTTCATTCCTACTCTCGAGTTTTGTTCAGTTGGCCTCAGACGCTTCCGCCTGCCGGTCCAGTTCGACGCGCAACAGTATTAGTTCATCGCCGGAGACAACGCGCGTCCGAAAATCACCACAGGAACCACATAAGAGATTGTTCGGTGGCACCGTGGTTTCGGTCTCGCACTGGCTGCAGCGAACCACGATGTCGGCGATTTCCATGATGAGCTCGGCATCCTCGGCAATCGTCCCGGCAGCTGCCAGCGGATAAGCATGCCGCAGGAGTTCGGGCTCGACGCCGGACAGCGGTCCGATGTTCAAAGTGATCTTGATCACCTCTGCGTCGTTGCGTTCTCGTGCTATTTGTTCGACCTGCTGCAAGAGGGACAGACAGACGGAGAGTTCGTGCATCAGGAAGCTCGCAAACCAGTGATACGTATTCGTACAAACCAGTATACCGGGCATTGAGTCGCTGAATTAGTCTTTGCTAATAAGAGGGGTCCACAAGTGTCCGCAGGAGCGAAATCTATCGCTGTCGTAGGCATCGGTAACAGTCTTCTTACGGACGATGGAGCCGGTATCCATACACTCGAGCGATTTGCCGAAGGCAACACGAATGACGACGTGTTTTGCCTTGATGGCGGCACCGTAGGCCTCGCGCTGCTGGACAGACTCTCCGATCTCGACGGTCTCGTCGCTCTCGATGCCATGAAACTTGGATTTAGCCCCGGCACTGTCACCGTGCTGGAGGGCGAAGCGATGGATGCTCACCTTCGCAACCAACACGGCAGCGTGCACGAGGTCGGACTATCCGACCTGATGGATGCACTGCGCCTGCGTGGCGACCTGCCTTCGAAACGCGCCTTGATCGGTATCGAACCGGAATACATGGACTGGGGCACTCGGCCTACTGCGGCGGTCGCCGCCGCCCTTCCGATAGCGGCTGCCCAAGCCCATAAGCTGGTTCGAAACTGGCGCATCGAGAATCGTTCGGAAGCTCGCCAATGACCTCGATCGACGACATTGGAGTCCAGGTAGAGGCAACGCACGGTAATGTGCGGCCGATCCTGAACGAAGTCATACACGCGATCGACAGATTGCTCGACGAAAACATCCCGACAACGATCGATCTCGCAGGCCTGCCCTTCGGGCCTGGCGAACTCGATGAACTGGAAGCGACGCTCGGTAGCGGCGAACTCGTCGCGACGCTCGATGCGCTGGGTTCCAGTCGCATCCGTGAAACAACCTACCCCGGCGTCTGGTGGATCGAGCACCGCAACGTCCATGACGAGGTCGTGGGTCGTTACCTGGAAGTCACCCGACTTCCGGAGATTCTCTGCTCACAGGACGCCGACATCATGGCCGGCCGCGCTCGCCTGCGGGATGCGTTCGAATAAGACAAAGCGGGAGGAACACAGCATGAAACACAGACCGACCGTCGGAGAAATTCTGCAAGCCAAAGGCGTGTCGCGCCGCGGATTTCTCAAATACTGTGCGACGACTGCGTCGCTGCTGGCATTACCGCCGAGCATGATCCCACGCATCGCCGAGGCAATAGAAAATGCCAGGCGGCCGTCGGTCATCTGGCTGTCATTCCAGGAATGCACGGGTTGCACCGAGTCACTGACACGATCGGCGTCGCCGACCGTCGAGGGACTGATCTTCGACGCGATCTCGCTCGATTATCATCACACGCTGCAGGCGGCCTCGGGAGAACAAGCCGAAGCTGCTCGACATGCGGCTATGGAAGAAAACGACGGCAGCTACCTCGTGCTGGTCGACGGCTCGATACCGATGGCAAATCCGGGCTACTCGACGATCGCCGGTATCAGCAACTACGACATGCTGATGGACACCGTCAAGGGCGCGGCGGCCGTTGTCGCGATCGGCTCCTGCGCGGCTTTCGGCGGCCTGCCGGGCGCCGATCCCAATCCAACGGGCGCTGTCGCAGTCCAGGACCTCGTCACGGACAAACCGGTTATCAACGTACCGGGCTGCCCGCCGATCGGGATGGTCATGACCGCCGTGCTGACGCAGTTCCTGACCTTCGGCAAGATTCCCGACCTCGACAAGCACGGTCGACCGCTGGCGTTCTTCGGCAATACGATTCATGACCGTTGCTATCGCCGGCCGTTTTACGAGCAGGGCAAATTCGCCGAATCTTTCGACGACAAGGGCGCCAAGGCAGGATGGTGCCTCTACAAGTTGGGCTGCAAAGGTCCGACGACGTACAACGCCTGCGCAACGGTGAAATGGAACGGTGGCACAAGTTTCCCGATCGAGTCCGGTCATCCCTGCCTCGGTTGCTCCGAACCGAGGTTCTGGGACAAAGGCGGCTTCTACGAACCATTGTCGACCGGCAAGTTCGGTAGCGGCGCAAAAGTCGCCGGTGCGGCAGCTGCTGGCGTTGCATTGGGTGTGGTAGCAGCCGCGGCAGGTCGCCATCGACAAGCCAAATACACAGAGGAGGCGTGATATGGACCTTCTGGAATTCGCAAGAGGCCCTGCATTGCAGGTCGCCGTTTACATACTCGTCGCAGGAACGATTTGGCGCATCGTCGGCATCGTACTCCTGGGTAAGAAGCCGGATTTCTCCGAGGCCCGCAGTTCGGGCGGTCTGGGTGCGGCGCTCAAGGTTATCTGGACGCGCGCATTTACGGCAGCACCTTTCAAGAAAGCGACGCTGTATCCCAAGATCATGGCCTACGTCATGCATATCGGATTGTTTGCCACGATATTCCTGTTTACGCCGCACATTATGTTCTTTGAGGGCTGGACCGGATTCGACTGGCCCGGACTGCCGAACAGCGTCATCTTTTTCATTGGCGTTGCCACGCTTGTGTCGGGCTTCGCGTTGATCATAAGGCGCATGACGAGTCCCGTTCTGAAGCTGATTTCCAACTTCGACGATTACTTCAGCTGGTTCGTAACGATGCTGCCGCTGATTACCGGTTTGCTGATTCCGGTCCGCGCTTTATTCCGTTACGAAGACCTTCTGGCAATACACATACTCAGTGTTGCATTGCTGCTGATCTGGCTACCGTTCGGCAAGCTGGGACACACGTTCCTCGTCTTCATTACGCGCGGTACAACCGGCATGGTCTTTGAACGCAGGGGGGCCAAGACATGAGCACCGTAGATGGCAGACATACGCTGGACAGGGAGGCCGAACGTATTGCGTACAAGCCCCCGGAGATTCGCCACGACAAACAGGGTGACATGAGCACCGAAGCGCGCGTCGAAACAGCGATGCACCACTTCGTCAAGGACTTCAACACGCAGACCGCGTCTTACCTCGACGGCTGCCTGCATTGCGGCATGTGTGCGGACGCGTGCCACTATCATGTGCGCACGGACGATCCTAGATACACACCGATATGGAAGATCGAGCTGTTCAAGCAGGCGTATAAGCGCGAAGTCGGACCCTTTGCATTCTTCTATCGCCTGTTCGGCTTCAAGAAGAAGGTCACTATCGAACAACTCGAAGAGTGGCAGCACCTGCTGTACGACAGCTGCACGGTCTGTGGCCGCTGTTCACTCGTGTGCCCGATGGGCATCGATATCGCCGGCATGGTGTCGATGGCGCGTCACGGCATGTTCAAGGCCGGGTTGGTTCCGCATGAACTGCACGAAACGGCGAAACGCGCCGCGGAGACCGGCAGTCCTTTAGGGATCACGCCGGAGAAATTCGAAGAGCGGCTGGAATGGATGGCCGACGAACACGAGGTCGACATCCCGCTCGACGTCGAGAAGGCCGATGTCCTCGCCGTCATGTCATCGATCGAGATTCAGAAATACCCACAATCGATGGCGGCGACGGCGAAGATCCTGAATGCGGCCGGCGAGAGCTGGACCTTCCGCACCGACGGCTTCGAAGCCACCAACTTCGGCATGCTGTCCGGCAATACCGTCTGGCAGAAAGAAGCCAGCATGAAACTCATCGATGCGGCTATCAAGATCGGTGCCAAAACGCTGGTTCTGCCCGAGTGCGGTCATGCCTACATGGCGATGCGCTGGATGGGCGCCAACATGTACGGCAAACCGCTGCCTTTCAAGGTGCAGCACATTTCCGAATACATGGCCGACGCGCTGAGCACGGGCAAGATCAAGGTGAAAAAGGTCGACAAGAGTGTCACCTACCACGATCCCTGCCAGGTATCGCGCCGCGGCGGTGCGACACAGGCCGCACGTGACGTTCTGAAGCACCTGGGTGTCGACTTCCGTGAGATGAGAAACGGCGGAGATTACAACTGGTGCTGTGGTGGTGGCGGCGGCGTCGTGACTATCAAGAGAGCCGATGAGCTGCGTCACAGGGTCTTCAAATTGAAGATGGACCAGGTGGAGGCGACCGAAGCGGATGAACTGCTGTCGAGTTGCGCCAACTGCCGTCAGAGCTTCGATGATTCCCAGGAGCACTTCAGCTGGGATTACACCATGGGCAGCCTGATGGAAATGGTTGCCGAGAACCTTGAGGAGCATACGTCATGAGCGCTCGAGTCGTTGTAGATCCGATCACACGGATCGAAGGCCACCTCCGCATCGAGGCACAGATGGATGGCAACCAGATTGGCCAGGCCTACTCCTCCGGAACGATGGTGCGTGGTATCGAGATTATTCTGCGCGACCGCGATCCCAGGGATGCCTGGGCGTTCGCACAGCGCATCTGTGGTGTCTGCACGTTGGTTCACGGTATTGCATCGATTCGTTCCGTGGAAAATGCCGTCGGCGCCAAGGTGCCGCCGAACGCGGAACTGATTCGCAACCTGATGATCGGCGCGCAATACATTCACGATCACGTAATGCATTTCTATCATCTGCATGCGCTGGACTGGGTGGACGTCGTGTCGGCCCTCAACGCCGACCCGGCCGCCACGGCCGCGCTGGCGCAATCACTGAGCAGCTATCCGCGTTCATCGACCGGTTATTTCAAAGACGTACAGAAGAAGGTGGCGGACTTCGTCGCGGCCGGCCAGCTCGGCATATTTGCAAAAGCGTACTGGGGACATCCCGAATACAAGCTGCCGCCTGAGGCCAATCTGATGGCGGTTGCGCATTATCTCGATGCACTCGAATGGCAACGCGACGTTGCGCGGCTGCATGCGATCTTCGGCGGCAAGAATCCTCACCCGAACTTCGTTGTGGGCGGTGTACCAAGCCCCATCGACCTGAACTCTGACTCCGCAATCAACAGCAAGCGGCTCAGCCAGGTCCAGGACATCATCAACAAGATGAAGGCGTTCGTTGAACAGGTTTACGTGCCCGACACGATTGCGATTGCCAGCTTCTACAAGGACTGGTTCGCACGCGGCGAGGGTCTTGGCAACTTCCTGTGCTTCGGTGACCTGCCAGGTACCAGCATGGATGACCCGGACTCGTTCCTGTTCCCCCGCGGAGCCATTCTCGATCGGGACCTGACCACCATTCACGAGATCAGGCTTGATGATCCGGAGGGCGTCCAGGAGTTTGTGTCGCATTCATATTACGACTACTCGGGCGGCAAGGAAGTTGGCTTGCACCCGTGGAGCGGCGAGACCAACCTGAACTACTCGGGACCGCAGCCACCGTATGATCAACTGGATATCGAACAGTCCTATTCGTGGCTCAAATCGCCGCGCTGGCAGGGCAAGGCCATGGAAGTCGGCCCGTTGGCCCGCGTCCTGATGCTCTACGTGAAGGGCCACGAGGTGACTCAGGATCTGGTCAACAGCACCTTGTCGAAACTCGAACTACCGCCGCGTGCGTTGTTCTCGACACTGGGCAGGACGGCGGCACGTACACTCGAAACCGCGATCCTCGCGGACGGCATGCAAGGCTGGCTCGACTCATTGATCGGGAACATCAAGGCGGGCGATACGAAAACCTTCGACGAGACGCTGTGGGAGCCCGAGAGTTGGCCTGCCAAGTGCGAGGGCGTTGGCGTGATGGAAGCACCACGCGGCGCATTGTCGCACTGGGTCGTTATCGAAGACGGCAAGATCGCCAATTACCAGGCGATTGTTCCGAGCACCTGGAACGCAGGGCCACGTGATCCGGTCGGTCAACCCGGCGCTTACGAGGCTGCGCTCGAAGACGCGCATGTCATGCACGACCCGAAACAGCCTCTCGAGATACTGCGCACGATCCACAGTTTCGACCCGTGTATCGCCTGCGCCGTGCACGTCACCGACCCGGAAGGCGAAGAACTCGTACAAGTCGCGGTGCGTTAGCTTCCCACTACTCCGTGGCGAGTTGTAACGGCAACGGTGCGGAGGCCCAGGCTTCCGCACCTAAGCGCCGGCATGGAGCGCACAACTCATCCAAATCTGATCCTCGTCAGGCGTGCGACCAGTTCTCCGGATCCGCTGAATCCCCGGGTGACAAGCCGACGATGTCTCCCGCTGTATCGATGCCAAGGCCCAGCACCGTCCGGTTGGCATAACAGAAATACGCGGTCACTTGATTTACTTCGAGAATCTGACCGTCCTCGAGGCCGGCCCGTCGCATCGTCTCGATATCGGCCTCGGAAACCTGGTCGGGGGTGAGTGTCAGCTTGCCTGAATAGTCGAGCCCCGCCAGTTGGGCTCCTTCGAAAGCGTCTTCCGGCCGGCGGTTCTCCAGCGCCTGGAGTACGGAATCCGCACGAGCCTTGTCTTTCAACAAGCGCGACATGCCGGCAAAGTGATGTTTGACACAATACTCGCAATTGTTCAGCGAACTCACGTACACGCCGACCGCCTCGAGATAGTCTTTCGGCAGGGTGTTGTGCGGATGATGCAAGACGTATTTGTACATGGTCATGTGGCCCTGCATCGTATGCGGGCGTAACGCATGCGCGAGCATGATATTGTCGACGTTGTTGTCCGGCCCTTTGATGCGATCGTAAAGTTTCCTGAGCGCGCCCTCCGCGTCCTCATACGAAATAGTGTCAATCCACGTCATCGTTGTGCTGCCATTTGTGCCAGCAACGGCGCCGGCGCCCAGGCCTCTGCACCGAAGCGCTCCTGGAACTCGCAGACTCGTTCATAGACACGCTCGATGCCAATGGCTTCGGCGTAGTGCATGGGCCCGCCACGCGATACCGGGAAGCCATAACCATAAACATAGACGACGTCGATATCGCCCGGCCGTTGCGCGATGCCTTCCTCGAGGATACGCATGCCTTCGTTAACGAGTCCGTAGACGAGCCGGTCGACTATCTCTTCGTCGGGAATGTCGCGACGCTCTATGCCGAAGGCGGCCGCTTCGCGTTCGATGATCTCGAGTACGGCCGGATCGCTCGAGTGCTTACGGGTATCGGGATCGTACTGGTAGAAACCGGCGCCCGTCTTCTGCCCGAGGCGCCCCATCTCGGCGAGGGCGTCGGCAACGCGATACGAACGCGGATCGCCGCGTTTGTCTTCCGGGAGCGCTTGCCGCGCCTTGTAACCGACATCGATACCGGCGAGATCAGCGACGCGTATCGGCCCCATCGCCATGCCCCACTCCTCCATCGCGTTGTCGACCTGTTCTGGCGTTGCTCCTTCGACGAGGCAAAGTTGCGCCTCACGAAAATACGGCTGCAGCATGCGGTTACCGATAAAGCCGTAGCAAACACCGGACATAACCGGCACTTTGCGAATCTTCTTTGCGAGCGACATGCACGTCGCAAGCACATCGTCCGCCGTCTCCTCGGCCCGCACGACTTCGAGCAGCTTCATAATGTTTGCGGGACTGAAGAAATGCAGGCCGATAACATCCGCGGGACGATTGGTGGCCGCCGCGATTTCGTTGACGTCCTGGTAAGACGTGTTCGTCGCGAGGATTGCCCCGTGCTTACATACGGAGTCCAGACGAGTGAAGATCTCCTTCTTGAGTTCCGGATCTTCGAATACGGCTTCGATAACGAGATCAGCATTGGCGAGATCGTCGTAATCGGTCGACCCGGTGATGAGCGACCTGCACTGCGCCGCCTTCTCTTCACTTAGCTTGCCGCGCCTCACGCTGCCAGCGTAGTTATTGTCAATGATCGACAAGCCTCGCGCGAGCGCCTCATCGTTGACTTCGATGAGCGTCGCCGGGATACCGGCGCTGGCAAAACTCATGGCGATTCCACCGCCCATGGTGCCGCCACCGACAATCCCGATCGCTGCAACGGCTCGTTTTGGCGTGTCCTTCGGAAGGTCGTCAATTTTCGCAGCTTGTCGTTCAGCAAAGAACAGGTGACGCATCGCCGCGGACTGAGTGCTCTGAATGCACTCCAGGAACAGATCTCGCTCGATCTCGAGGCCTTCCTCGAAGGAGCGATTCGTCGCGGCCTCGACACAGGCAACAATCTTCCCGGGCGCCATTTGACCGCGCGCGCGTTTGGCCAGGGTTGCACGATATGTATCGAAAAGTGTTGCGTCGAACTCCGGCACCGGCCCTTCGCTCGATTTCCTGACGCCAGCGCCCTGTTCGACCAACTCACGCGCCCAGGCGATCGCCTCCTCGCGCAGGTCGCCGTCGACGATCCTGTCAATCAATCCCAGGTCCAGCGCTCGCGAAGCACCGATAGGATTACCGCTCGTCATCAAGTCCAGTGCGGCCTCGACTCCGGTCAGTCGCGGCGTGCGCTGGGTTCCACCCGCACCCGGTAATATGCCGAGCTTGACCTCCGGGAACCCGACTTTGGCGGATGCAAGGGCACAGCGGTAATGCGCAGCCAACGCTGTCTCGAGGCCGCCACCCAGTGCCGTGCCATGAATTGCCGCAATGACCGGCTTTGCCGACGCCTCGATCGTGTTGAGCATGTCGGGCAGGAACGGTTCGACCGCTGGCTTGCCGAATTCCGTTATATCGGCGCCGGCGATAAAGGTGCGGCCATCGCAAACGATCACGACCGCTTCGCTCGCGTCGCCCTGTGCGGCTTTGATCGCGTCATGCAGTCCCTGCCGCACCGCCTGGGACAGCGCATTCACCGGGGGATTATCGACGGATATAACCCCGATGTTACTCTCAAGTTCATATTTGACCGGTGAAGACATGCTCTCTCCTTTGCAAATGGGGGCTCACGCTGTAATGTATTGCGCGGGGCCAGAATCGATTGGTCTTGGATACTACGACGATGTACCGGCAACTCACAGACCAGGCTGAAATATACCTGAGGTCGCTCTATCAACAGGACGATATCGCAGGCGAGCTAAAACGCAAGCTCGCTGATTTGATGGCGCGCGGCGAGGCAAACGCCGACGCCGCTTGCCGGGCGCTCAAGCTGAGTCGCAGAACACTGCAACGCCGCCTCAAAGCCGAGAAAACCAGCTTCCAGAAAATCCTGAAGGAAGTGCGTGCCGAACTGGCCATCAACTACCTGCGCGATGCGCGCCTGAAGTCACTCGAGATAGCGATGCTGCTGGGCTACTCGAACATCAGCACCTTCACGACGGCGTTCAAATCCTGGTACAACATGCCGCCCGCCGAATACCGGCAAAAGTTCCTCGGCGCCTCGTAAAACCCACCACCCACCATACTCACCGCGGCGTCGATCGCCGGGGAATCTGTAGGAGCGGTCCGTCTCATGAGCGCGACTATATCTTCGCCCGTATGGGCTCCGATCGTCGCGACCCGCGATCGCACCCCGAGGGCACGTCGCGCGCAAGGCGCGCTCCTACAGTTTGTAGCACCGCCGCTGACCCAGCGTGCTGCGTGAGGGCCCCGATTCGCGGCGCTCCCGTCCAGCGGGGCCGAGGTCCGCACGACCCTTAAGGAATTCCCGAAACGGATCCCGGTGTCCAACGATAGGGCGAGACTGGGCGGCGGACGAGATGTTTCGCAGCGAGACATCAAGCGAGCGAAGCGAGACAGTCCGCTGCGGAATATGTCGGCTGACGCCCGAAGCAGGGGTGCCTGGGCGGTGGGTTATTGAACCGAGTCGGGGCCCAGAACTTGAAACCCGGGTGAAGGGGTCAGCTGGCCTTTCGTACGTCCCCGGCGAGATCCCGGATGATCGCGCCAAGAATACCGAGTGCCTCGTCGAGTAAGCTCTCACCGATCGTCAACGGTGGCAGGAATCGAATGACGTTGCCGCGTACCCCGCAGGTCAACAGCACGACGCCCTGCTTTGTCGCTTCGGCGGCAATCGCTTTGGTCAACTCGGCATCGGGGCGATCGGCATCGTTGTCTGTGACGATCTCGATCGCATTCATGGCGCCCGTGATGCGAATGTCGCCAATACAATCAGTATCCGCCTGCACCTGTTCCGCCCAGCGCCTGATCTGCTCGCCGATTGCCAGTGCTTTATCGCAGAGTTGCTCTTCTTCGATGATATCGAGGACGGCGAGTCCCGCCGCGCAGGCCAGTGGCGACCCGGCATAGGTGCCTCCGAGGCCACCGGGATCCACCGAATCCATAATGTCGGCCTTGCCTATGACCCCCGATAACGGGAAGCCGCCCGCGAGACTCTTGGCAACGGTCATGATATCGGGCTCGATACCGGCGTATTCGACGGCAAACAACCTGCCTGTGCGCCCAAAACCGGTCTGAATTTCGTCAGCAATCATAACGATGCCGTGCGAGTCGCATATCTCGCGCAGCTTCCTGAGGAAGCCGGGCGGTGCCGGGTAGAAGCCGCCTTCGCCCTGCACCGGCTCGACGATCATTGCCGCGACACGTGACGGCTCGAGGTCCGACTTGAACAACTTGTCGAGCGCCGCCAGCGAGTCCTGTATGGAGATGCCGTGATAATCAATCGGGTACGGGATGTGAAACACCTCGGCGGGAAACGGGCCGAAGCCTGCCTTGTACGGCACTACTTTTCCCGTGAGCGCCATGCACATCATCGTGCGCCCGTGAAACGCGCCAGAAAACGCGATCACCGCGCTTCTGCCGGTGTGCTTGCGCGCTATCTTCACTGCGTTCTCCACGGCCTCGGCACCGGTAGTGAGGAAGATCGTCTTTTTCGGCGTCGGTCCCGGCGCCAGTTTGTTCAGTCTGCCAGCCAGCTCGACGTAAACGTCATACGGCGTCACCTGGAAGCAGGTGTGACTGTATCGTCCGAGTTGCGTCTCGACCGCCGCAATAATTTTCGGGTGATTATGCCCCGTGTTGGTCACCGCAATACCGGCGGCAAGATCGATGTAGCGCTTACCCTCGATATCCCAGATTTCGGCGTTCGATGCCTTGTCTGCAAATACGGTCGTCTGCGTGCCGAGGCCGCGCGGTGTTTCGGCTTCGCGTATCGCCAGGAGTTTTTTGTTGGTCGTCACTGGATTTCTCCATTTATATCAATTTGATACGGCTGTTTCGCGACGTGAATAGAGGGCGCGATTTGCCATTGTCGCATCCCTGCCGTCGTTTGCGCCAATCGTCGAATTCGGCCCCGCGGTGACGGGCGCCGAGAGCAAGCCGCGCCGTGCGTTTTAGGATATGATTCGCCGCTCGTTTGAGGAGGGCCAGACATGCTTGAGAAGCTACAGTTTTTTATCGACGGAAAATGGGTGGACCCCGCAGAGCCGCGAACGCTCGACATCCTCAACCCGGCCACCGAAGAAGTCTATGGACGCATCAGCCTGGGTTCCGCGGCAGACGTCGATAGCGCGGTCGCCGCCGCAAGACGCGCCTTTGACACCTTTTCACAAACGACTCGTGAAGAGCGCATGGCGATGCTGCAGTCGATTCTGGACGTTTATACCAGGCGCAGCGACGATGTCGCCGAAGCCATCATGGATGAGATGGGAGCCCCCTGGGAACTCGCCAGGAACGCGCAGGCAGCAAGCGGAACACAGCACATCAAGGCGACGCTAAAGACACTCAAGAATTTCGATTTCGAAGAACGAATCGGCACGACCCTGGTGGCCAAGGAGCCAATTGGTGTCTGTGGTCTCATCACGCCCTGGAACTGGCCGATGAACCAGATCTCGGTCAAGGTCGCGCCGGCGCTGGCGGCAGGCTGCACGATGGTGTTGAAGCCCAGCGAGATTGCACCGTTTGATGCAATAATTTTCGCAGAAATACTCGATGCGGCCGGCGTACCGGCCGGCGTGTTCAACCTGATTAACGGCGACGGGCCCGGCGTCGGCACGGCACTCAGCGGGCACCCCGATATCGCCATGGTCTCGTTTACCGGTTCGACACGCGCCGGCGTGCTGGTGGCGCAGAATGCAGCGCCAACCGTGAAACGTGTTGCACAGGAACTTGGCGGCAAGTCGGCCAACATCCTGCTCGATGATGCCGATTTCGAGAAAGCGGTCGCATCCGGCGCCAGCGACATGTTCGAGAACACCGGGCAGTCTTGTGACGCGCCGTCTCGCATGCTCGTGCCTCGGGATCGTATGGAGGAAGCGTCGGCGATTGCGGCGAAAGTCGCGGCGGAAACCAGGGTCGGGAATCCACGCGAGGACGGCGTCGCCGTAGGCCCGGTTGTTTCGGAACTGCAATGGAACAAGATTCAGGATCTGATCCAGAAGGGCATAGAGGAAGGCGCGACACTGGCCGCCGGCGGCACCGGGCGACCGCAAGGTCTCGACAAGGGCTACTACGTGAAACCTACGGTATTCGCCGATGTCAGTAATGACATGACGATCGCCCGCGAAGAAATCTTCGGCCCGGTATTGTCCATAATTCCCTACGACGACGAAGACGATGCCGTTCGCATTGCCAACGATACGCCGTACGGCTTGTCGGGTTACGTATCGTCGTCCGATTTGGAGCGAGCCCGCCGCGTCGCGTCAAGAATGCGCACCGGTATGGTTCATATCAACGGCGCATGGCTCGATTCAGCGGCACCGTTTGGCGGATTCAAGCAATCGGGCAACGGGCGTGAATGGGGAGCACACGGCATCGATGAATTCCTCGAGGTCAAGTCGGTTTACGGCTACGAAAAGAGAAACAAATGATGAAGCGGATTTTCTTGCTGCTATCGTGCGCCAGTGCGCTGGTACTTGGTGCTTGCGGCAGCGATTCCGGCTTACCTGAGGCCAGTGGCAAGGCCAGCGTTCGTGCAATCAACGCGGTGTCGACGTCGCCGGAAATTGATTTCTCGATCGAAGAGCGGATTCTCGGGCAAGTTGCCTACAAGCAAAGTTCGACAACGGCGCGCTATGACGACCTCGAATACACGTTCAATTTCGACGTGTTGTACGCGGGTGAAACCTCACGTACCCGATTCGCCAGGCAATTCATCGATGTCGAGGCCGACAAGGACTATACCTTGCTGGTCGGTGGTTCACTCGCCAGCCCGACGATCGTGGTGTGGGAAGGTGAAGAGGCTTCGTTCGAAGAAAGCGATACCGTGTTCGAGGCGAGATTTGCTCATGCAACAGCGTCACAGGGTGCACTGGATTATTACTTCGCGAGCCCCGGTGTTGCGCCGGTCCTTGGTGAACAGGTTGCGACGCTGGCATTCGGTGAGGTGACCGTTGCCGCAGACCTGGCGGCAGACGATTACGTGCTTACGATTACGATGGCAGGAGATCCGGCGGCTGTCGTTTATACATCAAATACCACCTCTTTCCCGGCGCGCACTGCATATATCATCACGTCATTTGACGGCGACGCTAGCGACAATGGACCGATTTTCGTCCGCGCAATTAACGCGCTTGGTGCTGCAATCAGCATGCCCGATGCCGGTTTTCCGCCCAGCGTCGAGTTTGTTAACGCGTCGATGGACCTCGGAACATCGGATATTTACGATGACGAACCGCTGACGTCACTGCGCGTCGCTAATCATGCATATCTCGATCTCAGTACGGAACTGAGCGTAACGAACGGTGCCAACACTTTCTACTACACGCCGGCAGCTGACACGAGCGTCGTCACACTCGAGACAACACAATCGACGCTTGGTGGCTTGCGGTATCGCATTGTGGCCAGTGGCGTGGCCGGCAGTTTGATCACCACCAATGTTATTCCTGACCGGGTCCCTGTGGAGACACATGCCAAGCTGCTGGCATTTCACGCATCCAATAATTTTGAATTTCTTGATGTCTATGTCGTGGACGCCGGTGAGAGCATTGACGAGGCGCTACCGAGACGCGCGGCACTCAACGCCGGCTTGCCAGCACCGACAACCCGTCTCGCCACGGGTAGCTACGACATGTATGTCACGGAGTTTGCCGAAAAAGTCGTCCTTGCCGGGCCATATCGTCTCGATGTCACAGTGGGTGACATTGTGGACACGGTCATAGTAGACACGGTTGATCCGGCCGTGCTGGATGTGCTTTTTCTGTCAGGTGGACCAACCCCCTGATCAAAGTGCGCGTCGGTGCACTTTAATCAGGGCATTCGAGATTTCGACCTTGCTCATTTCCTTGAGCGGTAAAGCCAGCATCGCTTCGATCCGCGCGCGCAGGCGACTGTAAGCGCTGTCGAAGTCACCATCGACTGCAGGGTCGGGAATCCCCCAGTGGACGTTTACGGGAGCGCCGTTCCAGATCGGGCACGACTCCCCGGCCGCATTATCACAGACCGTAATAACAAGATCGACGGCCGCTGCGCCGCTGCCACTGAATCTGTCCCAGGACTTCGACTCGAGGCCCTCGACAGCATGGCCCTTGCTACGCAGTTTGTCGATGGCGCCCGGATTAACAAGGCCCGTCGGGTGACTGCCAGCGCTGAATGCTCGAAGCTCACCACCGCCGAGTTCATTAATCAGCACTTCGCCAAGAATGCTTCGTGCAGAATTGCCCGTGCACAAAACGAGTATGTTCATACGCTGGAGAATAGCATCCCGGCTGGCAGGTGCGTTTCCAAGTAGCGCGCAAAATCAGGATGCGGTGGCAGCGTCGACATAGGCTGCAGGGTCGTTCGTCGCTTCCTCGTCGGAAATCGACTTGGCGTCGTACATGGCCTGGTCGGCGACGCTAAGGAGGTGCCAAAGCTCTTCACCGTGCTTCGGCATGAGGGAAATGCCGACGCTGGCCGAGCACCTTATCTCCTGCCCCTGGATGATGTAAGCCTCGGACGCCGTCTGCACGAGACGCTCGGCTATGCGCTTGACATCTTCGGTGCCGACGTCGGGTAAGACAATGGCAAACTCATCGCCACCGAGTCGGCCGAGCGTATCTTCCGGGCGCAGACAGAATCCCAGCCGATGACCGAACGCTTTTAGCAGCGCATCGCCCGCGTGATGACCGAAACGATCGTTGATCGATTTGAACTGATTCAGGTCGAGATAAAGAACTGCGCCCTTACTGCTATTGCGAATACTCTTGACGCCATGCTTCTCGAAGCCGCGCCGGTTCAGGATGCCGGTCAATGGATCGAGCAACGCGTCCGCGAGCATCTTGTCCTCGTTGCGCTTGCGTTGCGTGATATCGACGAGTGTTACCGAGAAATCTTCGCCAACGGGCTCCGCCACGACTCTAAGCCAGTTATCGTCATCTTCCCCACAAGATACCACCTCAAAACTGATTTGCGCCGTTGGCAGTTCCTCCGCGGCGAAATGCCGCAACAATCTCTCCGGATCCAGTTGCTCGAGCTTCTCCAACGGCATACCGACCAACGTACCTTGCCCATCACCGACAAATGCCTGCGCCGACCGGTTCGCAAACACGCAACGAAACTTGTGCTGAGGGTCCATCTCGTCACGTTTGAATCGCAAGATGCCGTTGGACGAGGTTTCAATGAGCGTGCGGATCAGGTGTTCGCTATCGGCCAATTGGTCCAGTGCCTTGCGGCGCTCCGTCACATCTCGACACACAACGACCATCCCCATGTTCTGCCCCCTGGGTCCGGACAGGGGGCCGACGCTGACCTCGTAGGTATTGTTGGTGTCCATGCGCAGCGTCTGTGTCAGGTCGAGCTCGCGTGCCTGCTCCAGAATGGCGCGAGCGGCAGGAAAATCCTCCCAGAGTCTGCAGCCAATCAGTTCTTTTTCCTTGCCGCCGAGGAGCTCCTGAGCCGCATGATTCGCACAGATAATGCGCTGCTCACTATCGATAACAAAAATTGGATCACGCACGTGATTAAACAGCGTCTGATAGGCAAGCGGGCTGAATTCGTAAACACGGCTTTTCACGCTGAGGTACGCGAAGAACGGCCACAGCAGCGTCAAGACCACGACGGCAAACGGAAATTCCGGCGGGCCCACTCCAAGAAATGTATTCGCAATACTAGCGACGAAC
>Ga0224508_10002014_pt1 | contig 17733 bp, 13 predicted proteins | sample SF_Jan12_sed_USG_4_FD_170157 | JGI IMG/M metagenome (GOLD analysis project Ga0224508, IMG submission 170157) | Sediment microbial communities from San Francisco Bay, California, United States - SF_Jan12_sed_USGS_21 | ecosystem: Environmental > Aquatic > Marine > Sediment | place: USA... | reverse complement strand
GGCGTCATCGTGCCGCTGCAGCCGGTGAAGCATCAATACATCATCACCGAGCCGATCCCCGGCCTCGCCAAGGACGCGCCGACCGTGCGCGATCCCGATCGTCTGACCTACTTCAAGGAAGAGGTCGGCGGGCTGGTCATGGGGGGCTATGAGACCAACCCGCTCCCCTGGGAGATCGAGGCGATCCCCGCGGACTTTCAGTTTCAGCTGTTCGACGATGATTGGGAGCATTTCGAGCAGCATATGGACCAGGCGGTGGCGCGCGTTCCGGCGTTGGAGAGCGTTGGCGTCAAGCAGATGATCAACGGCCCGGAAAGCTTCACGCCGGACGGTAATTTCATTCTCGGGCGCGCATCCGCCTCTGCCAACATGTATGTCGGCGCCGGCTTCAACGCCTTTGGCATCGCCGCCGCGGGCGGCGCGGGTTGGGCGCTGGCGACGTGGGTGCGTGAGGACGAACCGCCGCTCGACCTCTGGCCCGTCGATATCCGCCGTTTCTCGGACCTGCATGCTGATCGCGACTGGGTCATGGCGCGCACGCTCGAGGCTTACGGCAAGCACTACGCGACTGGCTTTCCCCACGTCGAATATGAGAGCGCTCGCCCGCGCCTGATCTCGCCGCTCTATGAGCGCTTGAAGAGCCATGGGGCGGTGTTCGGCTCCAAACTCGGCTGGGAACGGCCGAACTGGTTCGGGCCCGAGGGCGGGCCGGCCGAAGACATTCCTTCCATGGGGCGGGCGAATTGGTTCGAGGCCGTCGGCGATGAGGCCAGGTGCGTGCGCGAGAAGGTCGGCGTGTTCGATCAGTCCTCCTTCGCCAAATTCGAGCTGGTCGGGCCGGACGCGCTCACCGCCCTTGATTGGCTCTGCGCCAACGACGTGAGAAAGCCCGTGGGCAGGCTCACCTACACCCAAATGCTGAACGCCAAAGGCGGCATCGAATGCGACCTCACGGTGGCGCGGCTCGCCGAGGAACGCTTCTACATCGTGACGGGTACGGGCTTCCGTACCCATGACCTTGGCTGGATTTCCGACCACATGCCCGAAGGCTGCGACGCGCAGCCCGGTTGCGACGCGCAGCCCGGTTGCGACGCGCAGCTCGGTTGTGACGCGCAGCTCACCGACGTTACGGAGAAATACGGAACGCTGTCGCTCATGGGGCCGAGGTCGCGCGACGTGCTGCAGGGGGTGACAGGGGAGGACTGCAGCAACGCGGCTTTCCTCTTCGGCCATGTCCGGGCGATCGACATTGGCGGGTACGGGCTACACGCCCTGCGCGTCACCTATGTCGGCGAACTCGGCTACGAGCTGCATATGCCGATCGACGGGACCGGCGAGGTGTTCGACGCGCTGATGACAGCGGGCGCCGAGCACGGCATAGCACCCGTTGGCTACCGGGCGCTGGAATCGCTTCGCCTGGAAAAGGGCTACCGCGCCTGGAGCTCGGACATCACCCCGAACGACACGCCATTCGAGGCAGGGCTCGGCTGGGCGGTGAAGCTGAAGAAGGACATCGACTTCCTCGGCCGCAAGGCGCTCGAATTCTCAGCGGATGCGCCGCTCAAGAAACGCTTCGTCGGTTTCACCACCGAGGACCCGGACATCGTCCTCCTCGGCCGCGAGACCATTCTTCGCGACGGCGCCGTGGTCGGCTATCTCACCAGCGGCGGCTTCGGCTACACCGTCGACCGGCCAATCGGCTACGGCTATGTGCGCCGTGACGACGGCGTGACCGATGATTTCCTGACCAGCGGCCGCTACGAGCTGGTGGTCGGCACCGAGCCGGTGCAGGCGGTGCTCCATACGGCGCCGCTGTACGATCCGGAAAATAGGAAAGTCAGATCCTGAGAGGTCCTGTCGCCGCCGTGGAACTCAAAGCCCGAAGCCGCTGAACGGCAAGAACGGCACCGGGTCGCCCGGCGCGATCGAGGTTACGTCTTCGGCGACATCGATCAAACCGTCGGCTTCGGTGAGCGATGTCAGGATGCCCGAGCCTTCGCGCTCGATTTTTCGCACGCGTTGCTGGCCGGCCTCGTTGGTCACCAGCCGGGCGCGCAGATATTCGCGACGCCCGGGTTTTTTCCTCATCGAAAAGTCCGCCGGCACCAAGAAAGAGAGAGGTTTGGTCCAGCCCCCGCCCGCCAGGGCGGTGAGGACGGGGCGGGCGAAGAGCAAGAAACAGACCATGGCGGCGACCGGGTTGCCGGGGAGGCCGATGAACACGGCGTCGCCGATCTGGCCAAGGGCGAGCGGGCGGCCGGGCTTGACCGCGATCTGCCAGAAGTGCAGGCGGCCCAACGCCTCGACGGTGGCGACCATATGGTCCTCATCGCCCCTGGACGCTCCGCCAGTCGTGATGATCGCGTGGTGCGTGCGGGCAATGTCGGCAAGGCCGCGTTTGATGACGTCGGCGCGATCCGGCCAGATGCCCTGATCCGAGATCTCGACGCCGAGCGGCGTCATCAGGCCCTTTAGGATCGCGTTGTTGCTGTCATAGGTCATGCCATGGGCGAGCGGCCGGCCAGGGGGGACGATCTCATCGCCGCTGGAGACCAGCGCGACCTTGAGCGGACGATGGACCGATAGAGATGTGCGTCCGAGCGCTGCGGCGACGCCGACGTCCTGCGGGCGAAGGCGCAAGGGCGGTGCTAGCACGGTCTGACCTTTGCGCATGTCTTCGCCGGCAAGCCGGCAATTGGCGCCCTGCTTGACGCCGGCGGGGATCAGGACGTGATCGCCGTCGACCACCACGTCCTCTTGCATCAGGGCGGTATCGGCGCCGTCGGGAAGGGCGCCGCCGGTGAGCACGCGGAGGGCGCTGCCCTCGGCGATCTCGCCTGCGAAAGGCTGTCCCGCCGCCGATCGTCCGGCCAGCAGACGCAGTCTGCTGCCGCCGTCGGAGGCGAGGCTTCGATGGGCAAAGGCGTAACCGTCGACCGCGACATTGTCGAAGGCGGGCACGTTCCGATCCGCGATCAGCTGTTCGGCGAGCAAGCGGCCGTAGGCTTGGTCCAGCGGCGCGGTCTCGGTGCCCACGACCGTCGATACGCGTGTACGCAACAACTCCAGGGCTTCTCTGGCCGGCATGCGTTTCGGGTCATGGGCAAAGCAGTCGTCGAGGAGCGGTTTTGCGCTCACGGAAGGAGCCCGGCTCATCCGCCCGACCTTTCCGGCCCGGCTTTTTCGGGTCTGCTCAGGGGCAACAGCGCCCGCAGCGCCGCCTTCAAGCTCCCGCGTTCCAGATAGCGCACGCCGAAAACCCCGCCCGCCATGATCGAAAGCGTGGTCAGAACCGAGCCGATCGCCAGCGTGGAGAGGCCGGTCATGCCTTGGCCGATGGTGCAGCCGACCCCGAGCACGCCGCCCACACCCATCAGCGCCGCGCCGATCAGATGGCGCACGAGGTCGTCGAGGCCGCTGAAGCCTTCTATGCGGAAATCCTGCGCCCAGCGCGCCGCGAGCAAGGCGCCCAAGAGCACACCGCCGATCGCCGCGATGCCGAAGCTGAGCGATGCGGACGGATAGGTCATGAGGTAGATCAGGCCGCGCGCGATCGGGGCGACGAAGGTGAACGACGCGAGCGGCTCCGGTTCGAAGTCATCAGCGCCCAGCACGCCGGTTACCAGCCAGCCGAGCGGGATCAGGACACCGAGCACCAGGCCGGCGGTGACGTCCTTGCCTGATGTCCTGAATTTTTTGTCCTTGAAGCAGAACAGCACCAACAACACCGCGATTGCCAGGGCCGGAAGGAGAGCGCTGGAGCCGTCAAGGCCGAGGATCGGTGCTATTCCCTGATCGGTGCTGGTGATCCCGCCGATCATCTCCAGGCGAAGCCGGGGAATCGCGAAAAGACCGTTCATGGTCATATAGGCGGTGATCGCCACCACCAGCAGCACCACCAGGGATTTGAGATTGCCGGCGCCGAGGCGGACGACGTTTCTGGAGGTGCAGCCACCGGTCTGGGTCATGCCGAAGCCGAACATCAATCCGCCGATGAGGGCGCCGAGCCAGAGAACGTCGCTCGCCCGATAGAAGCTATTGCCGAGATCGACGATCCCAGCGCTCGCCAGCGCCTGGCTGCCGAGCATCGCGACCGCGATCGCCAACAGCCAGGCGCGCATGCGCCGGCCATCGCCGAACAGCACCAGATCGGCGAGAGCGCCCATGGTGCAAAAATGGGTGCGCTGCACCACGGCGCCGAACACCAGCCCGGCGACGAACGCGGAAAGACCCACAATGCTGCTGGTGGAAAGTTCCTCCATTCCCTCTGGTCGTCCGACCCCCGCTAAAATCTGGTGCTTGGCACCGGTCGCTCAGCATAGGTCAGCATCGCCGGAAGGCTCAATCGTTTCCTCGCCGGGGGCGAGCTTGGGGCGGCGGTTTTCGGGCCGATCAGGCGGCTTTGCGCGCTGTTTCCTCGGTCACGGGCGTGGACAGGAGCGGCGCCAGGCTTTTGCCCGGGAGATGGGCGCTGGCGCTTCGATCAATACCGCGAAGGTCGAGCAGCGTCGGCAGGATATCCAGAATCGACGGTTTGGCCTCATGGCGGTGGAACCGGCCGGTTCTGAACCAGAGAACGCCGTCTGGATGGTGCCGACCGCTCTTCGAGACGTCGATCTTGTAGAGCAGGTCGTAGAACGGCCGATCGCGATTGCTGTCGGGCAGGCTGAGGCGCGCGTCATCCGGCACCGCGTCATGAATGCCGATGCCGAGATAGAGCTGGCGCTGGTGATCATGCATCGCCTGCACCACCTGCCTGCCCTCCCAGGTGAGCCGGGCGAGCTTTTCTGCGGCAACGACCGCCTCGTCGTCACTGTTGAAATGCACCCTGTACTGGTTGGTCATGACCGGATCGATCGACGTCCAGGTCACGCCGATGGAGCGCAAAAACTCGCCGATTTCGTGGAATCGGTAATAGGCCCGTCCCTTGACGTTGTTCGGATCGAGATAGGGCTGCTGACTGAGCGCCGATGACAGGATCAACAGCGCGCCGGTTTCCTCCGCCAAGCGCATGAGCTCGCCGAGCAGGCGATCCATGCATTGATATCCGAAGAGAATGGCATTTTTCTTGGGCGACTCGCCTATGGCCTCATCGCCGAACAGCGCCGGGTCCATGTCCCGCCAATAGGCATGCTGATAATGGGCCGTGCTGTTGACGAAAAAGGTCGCGAAGTCGGGAAGGCGCTGCTTGTAGTAGTGCCTGAATACGTCGAACAGCATGGCGTCGAGCAGTGACGCGCGCTGCCAGGGTTCGCGCGACTTGCCGAGTTTTTCGCCGAAAAGCTGTGTGCTGAGCGCGCGCACCGTGGTCAGGCTCAGCCCATGGGACGTCATGAAGGCGATGAAGCGAAGAGCGGCCTGATGAACGCTTGCCGATGTGTTGGTATATTCCTGGACCATGCGCGCGACGAATTTGTGAAAGTCCAGGAGCTCGGCCGGATGGGGTGCCGCCGCCGAGCACCAGGGGTCGGGGAGATAGACGGAGCCGTCATGCTCGCCGAACGGCCGGGCGTTCATGCTCGACAGGTTCATGATCCGCTGGCCGTGGCGCGCGAGGATGCGCCAGACGTCGTCGTGGTCTTGGCGAAGGCCATCGGTCAGGCGAAAGACGCCATGCTGCTTGAATGGCAGGCCGGTATGCACCGAGTACCACTGGATCCAGGGCTCGAGATAGGGGGCTTCGGGCTCGTCGGCCTGGCTGGTGAACACGTCCGAGCCGTTTCGGAACGCGCTGAAATGGGGCAGCCGTCCATCGGCGATGAAGCGCTCGATCAGCTGCGGCACGATCTCGTTGAATTCAAGCAGGATGATCGGACGGGGCATATGACTTCCTCACTAATCTCGGAAGCCAAAACTTAAAATACGGCTATGAAAAATCAACTGAAAATTAAATTTCCTTCGATATAAATCGACCTTTGCTTGATGAAGAGAGAACGGTTTTCAGGCTCGTTGCTCCCTGGTTTTCAGGGATTGGGTCCAGACATATTCGAGCGCCACGCAAAAGCAGATGGCGAAGATGGCGAGGCCCTGCATCCAGGTGAGCTGATCGCCGAGGATGAGGACGGCGAGGAAGGCGGCGATCACCGGCTTCAGGAAAAACAGGTAGTTGGCGCGCTGCGGATCCGGCGCGAAGGTCATGCCGGCGAGCCAAAGGGTCATGGCCATCGCGGTGTTCCAGATGCCGATGGTGAGGATGCCGGCGATCTGCTCGGGCCGTTTGTCGAACAGGGACGTCGGATCGACCCACACCCCCCAGGCGAGGCCGACTACGACATAGAGAAAAAAGAAGCCGAGCGCGAAGGTGTAGGCGGTTATGCGCACCGGGCCATAGGCTTGGATCATCGGCCGCGCCATCACGATATAGACGCCGCCGATCACCGCGCAGATCAGGGCCATCAAGGTGCCGATCAGGTTGGGGCCGCCGAACTGCACATCCGCTGTGGCGCCGTTGGTGAGCAAGAGCACGACGCCGATGAAGGCGCCGATGCCGCTCACCACCTTGGGGGCGGTCATCGGCGTGCCGTTGATCAGGCGATCGACCACCACCACGGCGATCGGAATGCCGGTGACGATGGTCGCGACCTGGACGACGCTGGCAAAATCCAGCGCCCAATGAAAGATCAGCTGGCCGAGCGCCATGCCGAGGCAGGAGAGGAGGAGGATGCGCAGGCCGTTTTCCTTGAGCGGCGTGATCAGGTCGCGTGCACCCGGCCAGAACTGGGTGACCACCACCAGGCAGGCCCCGCCGATCAAAAACCGCCAGACGCTGAACTCCGGCCCCGGCGTCGCCGCGACCTTGGCGACGAACTCGCTGGAGGCATGACCGAACACGCCGATCAGACAGGCGACATAGGCAATCCAACCGGGCATTTTCTCGGACTTTCCCCAGGCCGAACGTCGGGCCAAACGTTGGCAGCGTTGAAGACGCGTTCCCCTTCGTCTGTACGCTGTTTGGAGGAAAAGAGGCAAGGGCGTGTGATCGGCTGCTTGAACCCTAACCGTCACGAATTGTGCTCATTTGACGCGCCTGGCAACGTCGACGCTTTCAGTCCGATCGACCGCAGGGTCCGCTACTCGCCGAGGACGCGACGCCGGTCTTCGAACTCATCCTTGTCGATCTCGCCGCGGGCAAATCGCTCCTTGAGAATGTCGAGAGGCTGCTTGCCGGGCGGTGAATGTGGAGCTGGACCAGGGCTCGCCCCCCCCGATCCAGCGAACGACAAGAACGACGACGGCCGCTGCGGCCGCGATGAAGACAATCATCATCAGCGGCCCAACGAACATCCACGGCCAGCCATACCCCATGTGCGGGCCATAGTAAGGCCCGGCTTGCTGCTGTGCCCAAGCTATCGATGGAGCCCATAATGAGGCGAGCAAGGTGGCAATCGAGAAGAGGGGGCCGCTCATCCGAACTCGTTCCCATGCTGAAGACGGCAGTTTAAATATCCTGACACGCTGGCGCAGGCATTGATGCAAATCAAGCCGCTCCGTTTATGATCGCTCCTAGTCGACAGCACGCATTAGTAACACGATTTTGATGTCTGCCGTCGCTACTGCTGCGGAGGCAATCCTCTCGGCCAGATGTGCGAAATCTAGTGGTATGTCTTCGACAAACGATTCCCACCGGCGACGTCCAAACCTGGCCGCATACCTTAGATTTCAGCGACAATGGTGGGAATTAAGTGATGTGGACACTCCACCGGCCATGGTGTCTCAACCCCTCCGATACACCCTGACATAATCAATCTCCGCCTCGGTCGGCCATGTCGTCTTCGCCGTGGGCGCGCCCACCCAGTTGCCACCGACCTCGGGTGACGCCAGGAAATACAAGGCCACATCGTCGCCCATTGCCGGACGGCGGCGCACCTCCTGGCCGTCCAGGAACCAGCGCATGTCGGTCTCGGTCCAGAGAAAGCCGATGGTGTACCAGGCGTTCTTGCCGCGCGGCGGCGTGATGCGTGTGATCTCGTCGTTGTTGGGATCGGTCAGAATCGAGTTGAAGAAGAAATAGTCGGCGTCGGATTGATTGCTCGGATTCGAGCCGACCGCCTCCAGCATGTCGATCTCGGGCGGCCAGCTATGGTCGTCGGGGATCAGCCAGAACGCCCAGTGATGGCCGGCGGAAACGGCGTTCAGGCGGACGCGCATCTCCCAGTAGCCATAGGTCTGGGCGTGCAGCTTCTCGCCGGAGACCATGCCGCCGAGATAGGGCATCTCGAACTGGTCTCGAAGCGCAGTCGGCGTCGGCCGGCCGTAGAGCTTGAGCGTGCCGTCCTCGGTGATCTCATGCAGAACGACGCCATGCTCGCCCAGGCTCGACCCGCCGCGCCCGCGATAGCCGGCATCGGCTTTCAGCGCCTGGTCGTTGTTGCCCTCCAGATACCGAACCCCCCACCCCGCAAAATGCGTCTCCCAGGCCCGGGGCGGGCCGGCCTCGACTTGCCTGTCCTGCGACGGGGCGTCCGCGCTCACCAAGTGAACGCTGGCGGACGCTCCGCCCCGAGTGAAATTGTCTTCGAAGGTGAGCTCAAAGCCCTCGGGCACGTAGGGTGAGCGCTCGCCACCGCCCCAGTCCGGCACGGCGTCGACGATCGTGTCGCCATCGCAGCTGCTCGCGGTAAGCAGGGTGAGCGCGCAAATCCCAAGGCCGAGACGGCGAGCGCTGAGCAAGAAGTCCATGGTCGTCATCGGCAAAACCGTCCTAAGATCGATAGCGCGCAAAGATGGCAGAGCTATAGCGTTTCGGTTGATCGAAAGCCAGGGAGGAGACGATGGGAGATCGTTTGCATGGCAAGGTCGCGCTGGTCACCGGCGCTGGATCGATCGGCCCCGGGATCGGCAATGGTAAGGCGACGTCGATCCTGTGCGCGCGCGAGGGAGCAAAGGTCTTTGCCGTCGACATGAACCTGGATGCGGCGAAGGAAACGGCTTCGATGGTCGAAGGCGAGGGCGGGGCGGCGATCGCGCACCAGGCCGACGTCACTGACACCCAGGAGGTCGCCGCCCTGGTCGAGGCCTGCGAGAAAACCTACGGAAGAATCGATATTCTCGTGAACAATGTCGGCATCGCGCGCACCGGCGGCATCGTCTCGACCGAGGAGGCGGATTGGGACCTGGTCACCGACGTCAATCAAAAGAGCGTCTATCTGATGTGCCGGGCGGTGGCGCCGATCATGCAACGCCAGGGCAAGGGCGCGATCGTCAACATCGCCTCGATCGCCGCCCATCGCTGGACCGGGATCAACTATGCGAGCTACTACGCGACCAAGGGGGCGGTGGTCGCGCTTTCCCGCGCGATCGCATTGGAGTTCGCGCAAGACGGCATTCGCTGCAACTCGGTTTCGCCGGGGTTGATGAACACGCCGATGGTGCATCACGGCCTGACCGCGGCCTATGGCGCTGAAGGCGACGTCGACAATCTGGTAAAGCAGCGGGATGCGCAGTGCCCGACCGGCAAGATGGGCACCGCCTGGGACACGGCGTACGCCTGCCTGTTCCTGGCGTCCGACGAAGCCGGTTATGTCAACGCCCACGACCTGGTGGTCGACGGCGGGATGATCGCGAAGTTTGTATAACGGGCGGCGGCGGCGGCGACGCGCCGCGGCGTGGATTTGGTGGCTGGTGGTGGCTGGTGGTGGCTGGGACGGCTTATGACGCGAGGTGTTGGGCGGCTTCGCGCCATGAGCGACCGCTCGCAGGAACGCCGATCAAGCCTGGTTACCTTGAAATGAATTCTGATCCAGGGCACCGCAAGAATCGGGTCGATCGGCAAGGTCGCATATGTGATGGTGCGGCATGAAACAAAATCACAGTCCGACAATCGACTTAACTTCGGGATTACTGTTGCTTTCATTGGCAGCAGTATGGGGAGGGTCGTTCTTCTTTGCCGAAATTGCCCTAAGAGAAGTGCCGCCATTAATGATCGCACTTCATCGTGTTTTTTGGGCGTTCCCAGCACTGTTTCTTGTTGTCTGGTGGAAGGGCATCGAGATTCCCAGGTCAATTCGAGTTTGGTCTTGCTACCTGGTCATGGGAGCGTTGAACAACGCAATCCCGTTTTCGCTGATCTTTTGGGGCCAGACGACTATCGGAAGCGGGCTCGCGTCTATCCTGAACGGCACGACGGCGGTTTTCGGGGCGGTCGTTGCGGGCATTTTGCTTGTCGATGAACCTCTGACAGCACGTAAAATTATCGGTGCTGTGTTTGGTGTATTCGGCGTGGCCGTGATTATGGGGCTCGATGCGCTTACCAACTTCGACCTGCGCAACCTCGGGCAATTGGCAGTCCTCGGCGCTGCCTTGTCCTATGCCTTCGCCGGCGTCTGGGGCAAGCGGTTTCTTTCGGACTATCCTCCGATCATGAACGCTTTTGGGATGTTGGTGGGAAGCACCATCCTCATGATCCCGGTCGCAATTTTCTTCGAAGGAATGCCGGCATTTACGTTATCGATGGAGGTTTGGGCGTCACTCCTTGCAGTCGCACTTCTCTCAACTGCGGTGGCTTATCTTCTCTATTTCGAAATTCTCGTGCGAGCAGGATCTGCAAACCTCATGCTGGTTACGCTTTTGATTCCCCCCATAGCGGTTGCACTGAGCTTCACGTTTCTCGGCGAAAGAATGGGGAATGAAGCGTGGATCGGGTTCGGATTGATTGCTATCGGTCTTGCAATCACTGATGGAAGACTGTTGGGCTGGCTTCGTAGAAAGCCAAGTTATATCGGTAAGTCGGAAGCCAATTTGTGACGCTGCTGGTCCTGCCTGCTGTGGGTCAACCCCAGAGCAATGGCCGGCGCTCATTCCGTCTGTTTTCGTCTGGGCAGCGTCCGCTCGGCGGACGGGCGGCATGCTTGGCATGCGCGATCTCGACGCCGTCCGCCGTCCTGATAGAATGCGCGTCGGGAGGACGTGATCATGACCGAAAGCGCCGCAGCCGATCGACGCGCCATACTCACCCAGCACTTCTTGCTGGCCCAACTCGACGAGAGCGCCTTGGACAGGCTGCTGGCGGTCGCCGGCGAGCGCGGGTTCGGCAATGGCCAGGTGATTTTCCAGAAAGGCGATCCCGGCACCAGCATGATGGCGGTGCTCTCCGGGCGCGTGCGCATCAGCGCCTATTCCGAGGACGGGCGCGAGATCATCTTGAACATCGTGGAGCCGGGCCAACTGTTCGGCGAAATAGCGCTCCTGGACGGCAAGGAGCGCAGCGCGGATGCCACCGCCATGGGCAAGACCGCGCTTTTGGTGCTCGATCGGCGCGATTTCCTGCCCTTTCTCGAACGCAACCCGAAGATCGCGGTGCAGCTGATCGAAGTGCTGTGCTCGCGTCTTCGGCGCACCAGCGAGATGGTGGAGAGCATCGCCTTCCTCGATTTCGGGGCGAGGCTCGCCAGGCTTCTCCTGCAGATGTCCGAGCATTACGGCGTGGAGACGAACGCGGGCCTTTTGATCGATCTCAAGATTTCCCAGGCCGATCTCGGCAATCTGATCGCATCCACCCGCGAGAGCGTCAACCGCCAGCTCAGCGCCTGGACCCAGGAAGGCGTGATCGCCATCGACCACGGCAAGATCACCATCCTCGATCGGGAGATCCTCGAATTCACCGCCCAATCGGTGGTTTGACCACCTCATTGAGGCTGTATCGACGCTGTCGCGGAGCCAAGGAAATGGGGCTGTCGTTTCGTCTCGATGATGTGGGCGGGGCCGAGATGCGGGAGCTGCTGCGACGCCATCTCGACGCCATGGCCGAGCATTCGCCGCCGGAGAGCCGGCATGCGCTCGATCTCAGCGGGCTGCGCGCGGCCGACGTCACCTTCTGGAGCGTCTGGTGCGAGGCGGCGTTGGTCGGCTTCGGCGGGCTGAAGGAGCTCGATGCCGAGCATGGCGAGATCAAGTCCATGCACGTCGCCAGGGAACGGCGCGGGCAGGGGATTGCAGCCGCCATCCTCGAACATCTCATGCAGGAGGCCAGACGCCGCGGCTACCAGCGCCTCAGCCTGGAGACCGGCTCGATGGCCGGCTTCCTGCCCGCGCGAAAACTTTATGAAAGATACGGCTTTGCCTATTGCGAACCCTTCGCCAGCTACCGCCTCGACCCTCACAGCGTGTTCATGGCCCTGGAGCTTTAGAACTTTCCCCCCGACAAGGGACCGCCTACCGTGGGATAGGTCAGCTCATTCTTCGAAGGCGGTTCAAGGTCCATGACGTGGTCACACCACCACCTGAAAACCCTGGAACGGCGATTGCTCTGGCTCGCCTGCTGGACCATCCACCACGCCAATCACATCCGGCCGAAGGAAGTGGTCAAGGTCGGGGGGCATCAGGCGTCGTCGGCATCCATGGTGTCGATCATGACGGCGCTCTATGGCCATGTGCTGCGCCCGGAGGACCGGGTGGCGGTCAAGCCGCACGCCTCGCCGGTGTTTCATGCCCTGCAATATCTGATGGGGCTGCAGACCCTCGACAAGCTGAAGGCGTTTCGCGGTTACGGCGGCGCGCAAAGCTATCCGAGCCGCACCAAGGATATCGACGACGTCGATTTTTCCACGGGCTCGGTCGGCCTCGGCGTCGCCATCACCGCGTTCGCCTCGATCGTTCAGGACTACCTCGAAGCCAAAAAGTGGACGAGCCAGCGGCCGCTGGGCCGCATGGTGGCGCTGGTGGGGGATGCGGAGCTGGACGAGGGCAATGTCTATGAATGTCTGCAGGAGGGTTGGAAGCACGATCTTCGAAATTGCTGGTGGGTGATCGACTATAATCGCCAGAGCCTGGACGGCGTGGTCAGGGAGGGGCTTTGGCAGCGCATCGAGGCGATCTTTTCGGCCTTTGGCTGGGAGGTGGTGCGCCTCAAATATGGCGCGTTGCAAAGGGCGGCGTTTGCCGAGCCCGGGGGCCAGGCGCTTCGCGACTGGATCGACAATTGTCCGAACCAGCTCTATTCAGCGCTGACCTATCAAGGCGGAAGCGCATGGCGTTCCAGGCTGATGGACGAGATCGGCGAGCCCGTGGCGGGCCTCCTTGACAAGAGGAGCGATGCGGCGCTTTCGGCACTGATGCTCAATCTCGGCGGGCATTGCGTCGAAACGTTGGTCGAGGCGTTCGATGCTATCGACCATGATCGGCCCACCGCCTTTCTCGCTTATACCATCAAGGGCTGGGGCACGCCGCTTGCCGGGCACAAGGACAACCATGCGGGGCTGATGACGCCCGATCAGATGGCGGCGTTCCAGGCGGACATGGGCATTCCGAAAGGCATGGAGTGGGAGCCCGAGGCGGGGTCGGACGCCGACAGCGTGGACTCCGACGCGTTTCAGGCCTTCTTGAAGCGCATACCGTTCTACGCGGAGGGGCCTCGCCGTTATACCGCCGCTAAAATCACCACCCCGGGGCCGGTGCTCATCGACGACCGCGAGCAGTCCACCCAGACCGGCTTCGGCAAGATCATGGACCAGATCGCGAGGCGCGATGACCCTATTGCTCAGCGCATTGTCACCACCTCGCCCGACGTCACCGTCTCCACCAATCTCGGCCCCTGGGTCAACAGGCGCGGCCTGTTTGCTCGAGGCGAGCAAGCCGATACGTTCCGTGACGAGAAGGTGCCATCAACGCAGAAATGGCGATTTTCGCCGGAGGGACAGCATCTGGAGCTCGGCATCGCCGAGATGAATCTGTTTTTGCTGCTCGGCGCCGCCGGGCTCTCCCATTCGCTGTTCGGCGAGCGTCTTTTGCCGGTGGGCACGGTCTACGACCCCTTCGTGGTGCGCGGTCTGGATGCGCTCAACTACGCCTGCTATCAGGACGCCCGCTTCATCATCGCTGGGACGCCGAGCGGCGTCACGCTTGCCCCTGAAGGTGGTGCGCATCAGTCGATCGGCACGCCCTTGATCGGCATGAGCCAGGACGGCCTTGCCGCCTTCGAGCCCGCCTTTCTCGACGAGCTCTCGGTGATCATGGACTGGGCGTTCGACTATCTGCAGCGTGATGGCGAGGGCGACCCGGACGAGCGCACCTGGCTGCGCGACGAGACCGGCGGGTCCGTTTATCTCAGACTGTCCACAAGACCCATCGAACAACCGCAGCGGCGCGTCGCCGCGACCTTTAGACAGGGTGTGATCGACGGCGCCTATTGGTGGCGCGAGCCGGGTCCGAACCCGGATCTGGTGATTGCCTATCAGGGGGCGGTCGCGCCGGAGGCGATCGAGGCGGCCGGGCGCATCGGCGAGGACAGGCGGGATATCGGCGTGCTCGGCGTGACCTCGGCGGATCGCCTGAACGCCGGCTGGACCGCGGCGCAGCGCGCCCGGCGAAGAGGGGTGGCGGGGGCCACCAGCCATGTCGAGCGTCTGTTCGAAAAATTGCCGCCGCACTGCATGTTGATCACCGTGACCGACGGCCATCCGGCGACGCTCGGCTGGTTCGGCTCGGTGATGGGCCACAAGACAGCACCCCTGGGTGTCGAGCATTTTGGACAGACCGGGTCGATCAACGACCTCTATCACCATTTCGGCATCGACGCGGATGCGATCGTCGCCACCGCCCACGGCCTGGTGAGCGGCCGGCCGCTGCGCAATCTCGGCGCGGTGTGACCAGCTCGAAAAGCGCCAAGATCGCTTGCCGGCAAGGCCGCTGGACATTGACCGCGTCGGCGGTGGGAAACAAACCTTTTCGAACGCTGGGAGGTCGTCCTGTCGAACTCCGTATGAACCGAATGATGGGATCACACCACTGAAGGACGCGCCATGTGCGGGATTGTCGGGCTTTACATGAAGAACCCGGCGCTGGAGCCGGAGCTTGGCCGGCTGTTCGCGCCGATGCTGATCGAGATGAGCGATCGTGGCCCCGACAGCGCCGGCATCGCGATCTATCACGATCCGCTCGAGGACGAAGGCGCGGTCAAGCTCACCCTGTTTCATCCCGATGACGACTTCGACTGGGAGGAGCTGGTCGGTTTTTTGGGGGAGGACTTGCAGCAGAGCGCTACGGTTCACGCCATTGCCTCCCATGCGGTGCTGATCAGCGACGGCGATGCCGATCTCCTGACCCAGGCGATCCTCGGCTACAATCCGAAGCTGCAGGTCATGAGCACCGGCCGGGTGATCGAGATCTACAAGGAAACCGGTTTGCCCGCGGCCGTCGCCCGGCGTTTCGCGCTCGAGGCGATGGGCGGCAGCCACGTGATCGGCCATACGCGCATGGCGACCGAGAGTGCGGTCACCACCGCGGGCTCGCATCCGTTCTCGACGGGGCTCGATCTTTGCCTGGTGCACAACGGTTCGCTCTCCAACCATAACTGGCTGCGGTCGACGCTGGAGCGGCGCTACGGCCTGGTCTGCCGCACCGAGAACGACACCGAGGTCGCGGCCGCCTATCTGACCGCCAAGCTGCTGGAAGGCCGAACGCTGCACCAAGCCCTCGAAGACTCGATCGACGACCTCGACGGATTCTATACGTTCTGTGTCGGGACAGCTGATGGTTTCGCGGTCCTGCGCGATCCGATCGCCTGCAAGCCCGCGATTCTTGCCGAAACGAAGGACTGGGTCGCCATGGCGTCCGAATACCGGGCACTCACCGGGCTGCCGGGCGTCGGTGACGCCAGGGTCTGGGAGCCGGAGCCCGCGACCGTCTATAGCTGGGGATGGGAGGCGGCATGAAGTCGAACGTCGACATCGTTGACTTGGCGAAGGTGGAGCTGCGTGAGGCCAATGCCGTGCTGCAGCAGCACAACGCCGGCGGCCGCGCCGCCCATTTCAAGGTGCTGAACCCGGAGGGCGCGCATGCGCTCGCCTGCGGTCTGGACGCCCCGGTGATCGTCGAGATCGATGGGCATACCGGCTATTACTGCGCCGGCATGAACAAGACGGCCGAGATCACCATATCAGGCAATGCAGGGCCTGGGGTCGCCGAGAACATGATGTCCGGCACGGTCCACGTTCTCGGCGACGCGTCGCAATATGCAGGCGCTTCCGGGCATGGCGGCCTTCTTGTCATCGATGGGAATGCTTCGTCGCGCTGCGGCATCTCGATGAAGGGCATCGACATCGTGGTGGCTGGTGATATCGGCCATATGAGCGCGTTCATGGCGCAGGCCGGGCGCTTGGTGGTGCTCGGCGACGTCGGCGCGGATTTCGGCGACAGCATCTACGAGGCCAAGCTTTTCGTGCGCGGCAAGGTCAAGAGCCTCGGCGCCGACTGCATCGAGAAGAACATGGCGGACGAGCACCGAGACGAGCTTGCCGAGCTTCTGGCACGAGCCCAAGTCGACGCAAATCCCGAGGATTTCAAGCGCTACGGCTCCGCGCGAAAACTCTACAACTTCCACATCGACAACGTGGGGGCCTATTGATGGCCGATCTCGACAAGACGCCCAGGACCACGCCGAGGAAGGCCGCCTCCTTCGACGACTACACGCTCTCCGAGATCCGCCGCGCGGCCGCGACCGGCATCTACGACATCCGTGGCGGCGGCGCCAAGCGGCGCTTGCCCTGCTTCGACGATCTGGTTTTTCTTGGCGCCTCCATGTCCCGCTACCCGCTGGAGGGCTACCGCGAGCGCTGCGCGACCAACGTGGTCCTCGGGGACCGCTTCGCGAAGAAGCCGATCGAGCTGGACATTCCAGTCACGATCGCCGGCATGTCGTTCGGCTCGCTGTCGGCGCAGGCCAAGGAGGCGCTCGGGCGTGGCGCGTCGGCGATGGGGACCTCGACCACGACGGGGGATGGTGGGATGACTACGGAGGAAAGGCAGCATTCCCAATGCCTGGTTTACCAGCTCCTGCCGTCGCGCTACGGCATGAACCCCGACGATCTCCGAAAGGCGGATGCGATCGAGGTGGTGGTCGGCCAAGGGGCCAAGCCCGGCGGCGGCGGCATGCTGCTCGGCCAGAAGATCAATGAGCGCGTCGCCGAGATGAGGACGCTTCCCGAAGGCGTCGATCAACGCTCGGCCTGCCGTCACCCGGACTGGACCGGTCCCGACGACCTCGCGATCAAGATCATGGAGCTCAGAGAAATCACCGCCTGGGAAAAGCCGATCTATGTCAAGATCGGCGCCGCTCGCCCCTATTACGACACCGCGCTTTCCGTGAAAGCCGGCGCCGACGTGGTGGTGGTCGACGGCATGCAGGGCGGCACGGCAGCGACCCAGGAGGTGTTCATCGAGCATGTCGGCATCCCGACGCTGCCGGCGGTCAGGGAGGCGGTGCGCGCGCTGAAGGAGCTGGACATGCACAGGAAGGTCCAGCTGATCGTCTCCGGCGGCATCAGAAACGGCGCCGACGTCGCCAAGGCATTGGCCATGGGCGCGGACGCCGTCTCCATCGGCACCGCCGCCCTCATCGCCATCGGCGACAATGACCCATTGTTGGAAAAGGCCTACCAGGCCCTGGGGACGACGGCTGGCGCCTATGACGACTGGCACGAGGGCAGAGACCCCGCCGGCATCACCACCCAGGACCAGGAGCTCGCCGCCCGCCTCGATCCGGTCAAAGCCGGGCGCCGGCTCGCGAACTATCTGGGCGTGCTGACCCTGGAACTGCAAACGCTGGCCCGCGCCAACGGCAAGAGCCACGTCAGGAATCTCGAGCCCGCCGACCTCGCCGCGCTCACCGTGGAGGCCGCCGCCATGGCCGGCGTGCCGCTCGCCGGCACCAGCTGGATACCGGGGACCTAGTGGTATGACCACCTCATTCGGGCCCGATCAATTCGCGAGCGGCGGCAGGCCGAGTTCTTTCCGCACGGC
>Ga0224508_10002013_pt1 | contig 17756 bp, 16 predicted proteins | sample SF_Jan12_sed_USG_4_FD_170157 | JGI IMG/M metagenome (GOLD analysis project Ga0224508, IMG submission 170157) | Sediment microbial communities from San Francisco Bay, California, United States - SF_Jan12_sed_USGS_21 | ecosystem: Environmental > Aquatic > Marine > Sediment | place: USA... | reverse complement strand
GTAATAACGCGTCTTTACCGACAACAATCCGTCCGTGGTTTCTGCTACGGCGCCAACGTGTTTGAGTTCCTTCAGCATCGTCGTCGCGGCGACGTCGCCACTGTACTTGGCGCACAGCGATTCGAACGATCGGGATTCGCCACCAGCCGGCAGCGACACGGGTTTACCGTCGTTGTCCAGAAACTCAGCGTCCTGATACCAGCCACTGAGCACGCGGGTCGCGTAATTCATGCGACTGAATGTTTCCGGGTCATGTTCTTGTAACAAGTTGCGCAATCGACGCACCTCGCGGCGAGTCAGGCCGGTAAGAATTGCAACGCGCGATATGTTGGTCGGCCGGCCGCGGATGCCGAAATCCTCGGTTGCGACCTCGACGTAGGTTGCCTTACAAACGTCGGCCAGTTCCTGCCAGTTAATACCTGCGCGCAGCATGATGCGCGCGATAGGGCGGAACAGGAGCCGCAGGGCGGCCGTTGCAGATCCTTTGCTGTCACTCATGAGTGAGACTCAATATCTCAAATACGTCTGGCAGTCTAGCATCTTGTCGGGCCAAAAGGCCGGGCTCGCCACTGGCGAGCCCGGCCAGGAATCGCCCAGAGGGCGACCCATCGGCCCAAGCTGATGCAATCCTAGCTGGCATCTGCCGGCTCAAACTCGACCTCGCGCGCATCGAGTGTGCCCGTCATACAGAACTCGTCGCCTTCGAAGCTCTCCGCTGCAACGACATCGCCCGTTTGCAGTCGATTGAAGAACTCCGCTTTGCCGATGGCCAGATCGTTCGCATCCTGGAAGTCGTTTTCGGCAACCCGGCCTGTCAGTACCGTTATCCCCTGGATGACGAAACTGAAACCGGTGGCATCACCGTCGATCGAGTCGACCGTTCCACGTAGCTCGCATTCGAAATCGTCATTGTCAGCCGCGATTTCGTCACGTTCGATGCGTGTCCAGGTTACGCCGCTGGCTGAACTGTCGTTCCCGCGGGCTTCGATACGATCACCCAATTGGAGCCGATTGATGAATTGCTCAGGTGTCAGATGATCACCGTCATCGCTGGTTTTGTCCTCAACTCCGCTGCCACCGGTCGGACTGATAACAAGACCAAGACGTGTGGTAAAACTCGGCCCACTGATGTCGACACTGCTGACCAGGTCCTCGGTGCGTACGTTGTCCTCGATATCCTGCTCTGCTTCACGCAGTACCAGTACCCCGTCGTTGTTGAAGCTGCCCTTGATCTCAACGCGCATTCCCAGCAGAGCCGTGAGCGACGATGCATTGCTTACGGGGACCGTGATGCCATTGATTGTGAACGTGTTCGGTGTTGAGGTCGTGTCGACCGATTGCAGAACACCTTCGATTTCGAATTCGCCGTTGCGATCATCGTCATCGAGAGAATCCTCGGCCTGAATACGCACGGTCATGTAGCTGCCACCGACAATGTCCGCCTTGATTTCTACGAACATACCGATCAACTCAGAGCCCAGTGCCAAGCCGTCTTCGAAAATCGTGCTGGCTGTCAGCACAAACGTCACGCCATTAACGACCAGTGATGAGTCGTCGTCCGCGATACTTTCAACGAAGCCCTTGAGTTCGAGTTCGTCGCCATCCACGTCGGGCCGACCAACGTCCGGATTGCCGCCAAGACCATCCAGTTCCCTGTCGACACGGGTCGCCAGGAATCCTGCATCCGTTGGAAAGCCATTCACCTCGACGATCATTCCAACCTCGAGATCGCGGAAGTCAATGCCGGCCACACCATCATTGTTGCCAATGTCATCGTCGAACACAGTGCCGCCATCAACCGTGACGGTCTGGCTCATGACTGAAAAGCTGCCGATCGTCGGGTCACCGCCGTCCGGCGTGATGCTTTCGATGGGTCCTTTCAGATCCTCGTCAACCTCGATGCTGCGCGCCGTGCGCACGCCGTTGTCATCGACGGCGGACATGCGCACGATCATGCCGAGGCCTAACTGACTGTCATCGCCCATCCTCTCAGCCTCGCCCTCGATCGAAACTCGAGTATCCGACGCCACTTCGTACTTCGTACCGTTGACCCAGACGCTGCCAAAGCCGGTGATAGAACCGACGACCGTAACGTCCGTGGGCACGGCCGCTGCGGGACCCCCTCCGCCGGATGAATTATTGGATGATGAGCCGCCACCGCCGCAGGCCACCAGGCCGAGTAAGGCGGCCAGTCCCAGTATCGCTTTGATTTGTTTCGCTAAGTTCATCTCTTTGCCCTCTAACTGTTTGAAATCTAGTAAGCCGCCTTTGGCGGAGTTTGCTGACGGTGCGCAAGTGCCCAAACGACCATCTGGGCACGACAGTACTAGAAAACCATATTTGAGTCAAATTATCTCATTTATAGATTATTTGATTATGTAAGATCGCTTTGATGCGAGCTTTGTCGCAGGCGGCCGGTTAGGATCTGGGCTGTGCCGCGTGATAGATCGGACGGAATGGATTTGCGATGACCCGCAGCAGACACATCAATATCCTGGGTGCCGGCCAGTGCGGCACCTTGCTCGCGACAATGCTCGCGCAGGAGGATTTTTCGGTACGCCTGTATGAGCGTAATGGCGATCCGCGTAGCGCCAGCACGGCGGCCGGGCGCTCCATCAATCTTGCTCTTGCCGCGCGTGGTATCAATGCACTGAAGAAGGCCGGCGTACTCACTCGTGTCGAACCACTGCTTGTGCCGATGCGCGGACGGATGGTGCATGCCATTGATGGATCGACAGAGTTGCTGCCCTACGGTCAACGCGACGATGAGCAGATTTACTCGGCATCACGCGGCGAGTTGAACAAGATCTTGCTGGACGCGGCGGAGGACCACGACAATGTCGAGATCCGTTTTGCCCAGGCGGCAGTGAGCTACGACGCATCAATCGCAAGGGTACAAATGTGCGGCATCGGCTCGGACAGCAACTTCGAGATCGAGGCTGCTCCCGTCATCGCGGCTGACGGGGCCGGATCAGTTATCAGGGCGTCATTGCATCAGTCAGATATCGTAAATGCTACCGAGGACTTGTTACCCCACGGCTACAAGGAACTGGCGATACCGGCCGGTCCCGGCGGTACTTTCCGGCTCGAACCTGATGCTCTGCATATCTGGCCACGCGGTGGGTTCATGTTGATTGCTTTGCCCAATCCCGGCGGTGATTTTACGCTGACTTTGTTCTTGCCCAACAAGGGCGAGACGAGCTTTGAAGCGCTTGCCGACGAGCAGACTGCTGCTGCGTTTTTCGAGGCGCATTTCCCTGACGCCGTATCGTTGATACCCGATTACGCACACGCTCTGGTCAACAATCCGCTGGGTTTGCTCGGCACGGTACGCTGTTCTCACTGGCACGATCAGGGCAATGTCTTGCTGATCGGCGATGCCGCTCATGCTGTTGTGCCCTTCCATGGTCAGGGTATGAATCTCGCCTTCGAGGATTGCGTCGTGCTCGATCGAATAATCAAGACGAGTGATGCCGACTGGTCGGAGGTATTCAAGCGATTTGAAGACGAGCAGCTTGCGAATGCCAATGCGATTGCAGACATGGCCCTCGAAAATTACGTCGAGATGCGCGATACGGTCCGCGACCCGAAGTTCGTGCTGCGCAAAGCCCTGGCGTTCGAACTCGAGCGCCGCCAGCCCGAACGGTTCATTCCGCGTTACTCGATGGTGATGTTTCACGCCGACATTCCTTATAGCGTCGCGCAGCAACGTGGCGTCCTGCAAAACGCGTTACTCGAGGAATTCACACGGAATGTTGACGATCTGGACGATGTCGACCTCGATGCCGCAACCGCGGCAGCCGTTGAGCGGCTAACACTGATTGAGACAGTACGCGATGCGACCATCGCGGTCTGAGCAAGAAGCAGCCAATCATGCAGATCGACGAATCCCTACTGGCAGACATTAGAAGCAGCGTCTCACGCGCACTGCAGGAAGATGTCGGCAGTGGTGACCTGACTGCGCAACTGATTCCGAGTGACGCATTCAGCGATGCGACGATTATTGCCCGGGAGCCGATGACAATGGCGGGCCGGCCCTGGGTTAACGAAGTATGCGCGCAGGTCGACGAGCGAATTACGCTGGACTGGCAGCACGACGATGGCGACACCGTTGCTGCAGGAGCAGAGCTTTGCACTCTGCACGGCCCTGCCCGATCGATACTCACGGCCGAACGCACGGTGTTGAATTTCCTGCAAACGCTGTCGGCTACCGCCACCGTCACGGCCGAGTACGTTCGGGCTGTTGCAGGGACGGACTGTCGAATTCTCGATACCCGTAAGTCGATACCGGGTCTGCGGCGGGCTCAAAAGTACGCTGTCCGCTGTGGTGGCGGACACAACCATCGTTTTGGACTGTTCGATGCGATCCTGATCAAGGAAAACCACATCGTGAGCGCCGGCGGGATCAACCTTGCCATTGACGCGGCTCGAAAACTGCACGCCGGCATGCCGGTGGAAGTTGAAGTGGAATCGCTCGACGAATTGCGCGAAGCGCTGTCCGCCACGGCAGAGCGAATATTGCTCGATAACTTCCCGCCCGGCTTGCTCAAGAAAGCGGTTGCGATCAATCGTGCAGAAGGTAAGCCGCCAGCTGCACTCGAGGCTTCCGGTGGTTTAACGATTGACGAGATTGCGACTGTCGCAGCAACCGGTGTTGACTACATTTCGGTCGGTGCGCTGAGCAAGAATATTCGCGCTGTCGACCTGTCGATGCTATTCAGGTCCGCGAACTAGTCGACCTGACTATCCGCGAGGTCCAGAAATTCCGCCGCGTTGCCACCGAGCATTCTCGCGCGAGCCTCGTCGCTAAAGCCCTCGGCAGTGCGAATCAGGTCACCGACAATCTCCTCGCCGAGCGGGAAAGGATAGTCGGAGCCGAGCATCACGCGGTCCTCGCCCATGACATCAGCGAGAAAACGCAGTGCCGTCGGATCAAATACTGCCGAGTCCACGTAGAATCGCTGCAGGTAACTGGACGGCAGATCCCTGGACTTGCCACGAACGATGTCCCGGCGGCGCCAGGCGTTGTCGAGCCTGCCGAGCAGGAATGCGAAACTGCCACCGCCATGTGCGAAACAGAGTCTGAGACTTTCGGGCAAGCGATCGAACGCCCCGCCAAGGATCATCGAAACAACACCCAGTTGTGTTTCCGCAGGCATGCCGACAGTCCACGCCATCATGTACCTGATCGTGCGCTCCCTGGCCAGCATATCCCACGGATGCACCAACACTGCGGCGCCTTCGTTCGCACAATGTTGCAGGAACGCAATCAGACCCTCATCGTCCAGGTTGCGTTCGCCGACATGATTTCCGATCTGCACGCCAACGTGTCCATCCTGCATTGCTTTTGTCAGTTCTTTGCAGGCCGCATCGGTGTCCTGTAACGGCACCTGGCAAAGCGACAGCAATCGTCCCTGTCCTTTGCCGCAAATCTCGAGGGACAAGTCGTTGAATAATCGCGCGCAATCGGCCGCGTGTGCTACCGACCGATGATAGGCAAACAGGATCGGGGTCGCACTGATAACCTGACGATCGATACTGTCGCGATCCATCTCCTCGATGCGCCGACCCGCATCCCAGCAGGCATCGTAGACAGGCCGAAACTCCTTGTCGCCGACCATCAGCATCGCCTTGCCCGCCTCCGTGTGCCGCATCCATGGCCAGTCCGGCGTGCCGAAGCGCTCAGCCAGGTTTGGCCATTCTCTCGGCAAGAAGTGCGAATGAATGTCCGTAACGGGGGCCGAACTCACAGTTCGACCCAGCCTTCGGGCGGTTTGCCCTTGCCTGGATGGACCGTACCGCAGTTCGGGCAGGTGCGCGCATCCATATCGTCGTGGTAGGCGTCGAATATCTTCGGCAGCACATTAACGATGCCACTCGGGTCGGGCAATGCGACTTCGACCCGATGTACGCGCGACTCACACTCGAAGCAGTACCACTCGAAGCCTTCTTTCATGCCCATCATCCTGGGCGATTCGACAACGATGCCGATCGACCCCTCTTGTGGCCGCTGCGGCGCGTGCCGCGTATGCGCAGGCAACATGAATACTTCACCCTCGCGAACCGGTAAATCGCAAATACCGCTGTCATCGGCGATCTTCAACAGCATGTCGCCTTTGATCTGGAAGAACCACTCATCGACCGGATCGTCGTGGAAATCCATGCGCGTATTTGGTCCGCCGACGACCATGACGATCATCCCCGAGTCGTGATGCAACAATTGATTGCCGACAGGCGGTTTCAGAAGGTGTGCGTGTTCTTCGACCCAGGCTTGAAAGTTAAACGCGCTCAATGTCGGATGGTGCTTGAGAGTCACGGCTATGGGTCCTCGTTGTCTGGTGTATAAGCCACTACCTTGATTTCGATAAGCAGGTGCGGGTGCGGCAGTTGATGAACCGCCACCGTTGTCCGCGTCGGCCCGTCGTAATCAAAAAACTCGGCGTAGACTTCGTTGTAACCCTCAAAATCGTTCATGTTTACGAGAAACGAAGAGATGTCGACGATATCCGCAAGGTCAGCGCCAACACTATTCAATATATCGCGAATGTTCTCTATGACCGCTCGCGTCTGGGCACGGATGTCCAGATTCACACTACCAGACGCGTCGACCTCAACTCCTTCGAAACTATCGTCGGCTCGACGGGAACTCGTGCCGGAAACAAAAATAAAATCACCGGCCCGTCTTACGTGTGGAAATGTACCGCGTGGCGTCGCTTTACCTGCAACGACTTTTCCAGATTGCGATGTCATAGCTTGATACAGATGTTGGTTGGCTCGGAGTAGAAATTCAGAGAATGCACACCGCCTTCGCGGCCGATCCCGGATAGTTTCACGCCCCCGAAAGGCGTACGCAGATCGCGCAGATACCAGGTATTGACCCAGACGATTCCAGCCTCGATCCGGCGCGCGACGCGATGTGCCCGTGACAGGTTCGTGGTCCAGACGGCGCCAGCAAGGCCATAAGCGCTGTCGTTGGCCATCGCCACGGCTTGTTCTTCCGTTGTGAAGGGCGCGATGTGACAAACCGGACCGAAGATTTCTTCGCGAACGCAACGGGCACTTTCCTCGAGGCCTGTCAATATCGTGGGCTGCACCCAGGCACCGTTATCACGATCGTCACCAAACTCGGGAATACCTCCGCCAGTTATGACAATGGCGCCTTCTTCGCGAGCTAATTGGTAGTAAGAAAGCACCTTGTCACGGTGCGCTCTCGAGACCAGCGGACCAATTTCGGTTTGCTCATCGTCCGGCCGACCCATGCGCAGCGCCTCTGCGCGGTCTTTGAGCCGTGCGACGAACTCATCAAAAATCGTTGCGTGAACATAGACTCGTTCGGAGCAGAGGCAAACCTGGCCGCAATTCGAAAACACCGAGCGCACCGTGCCGTCGATCGCATCGTCCAGATCCGCGTCTTCGAAAACAATCGCCGCGTTCTTGCCGCCAAGCTCGAAGGACAATGCCTTAACGTTGTCGGCCGCCGCACGCATAATCGCGCTACCGGTTGCCGATTCTCCGGTGAACGTAATGGCGTCAACGCCGGGATGCGTTGTCAAGAATTCGCCAGCCGATCCGGGGCCGAAGCCGTTCACGAGATTAAATACACCGGACGGAACGCCAACCTCGTGCATGACTTCCGCAAGTAACGCGGCGGTAGCCGGCGTTTCTTCCGAAGGCTTCGCGATAACCGTATTGCCGGCCGCCATCGCCGGCGCCAGCTTCCATGTCAATAGCAGGAACGGCAGGTTCCATGGCGAAATCACGCCGACGACGCCCAACGGTTTTTGCACCGAATAATTCAGCGCGCCGCTGCCACCGGGCGTGCTCATTTCGAAGCACTCGGTTCCCGACGTGCTGACAAGATTGGCGAAAAAACGAAAATTGGCGGTACCACGCGGAATATCAAGCGTTCGCGCTTGCGTCAGTGGCTTGCCGGTATCCGCAATTTCGGCGGCAACGAAATCATCGAAGCGTGCCTCGATTCCATCCGCGATCTTGTTGAGTAATGCACCGCGCTCCGCCACCGACAGGGATCCCCACGGTCCGTGCAGCGCCTCCCGGGCCGCCCGCACCGCCAGATCGACAGTTGACTCGTCAGCCTCATGGACAACACCTGCCAGCGATCCATCGACCGGGTTAATGTCGTCAAACCTGCTGTTCGACGCAACGAACCGGCCAGCAACATAATTTTTGATTTCGTGCGGCATGACGCATCCTATTGTAAGGTAAAGTCCGCGAAATGGTGGTGTCGGCACAATAATATGGCAGTAAAAGCAAGAACCGACCTTGAAGCGCTCGATCAAACCGACCCGCTGGTCGGGTTTCGCAACGAGTTCTTCGTGCCTGAGGGCGTCATCTACCTGAACGGCAATTCACTGGGCGCAATGCCGCTTGCGGCGGCCGAACGTGCCAGGCAAGTTGTCGAACATGAGTGGGCCGAGGGCCTGATCGGCAGCATGAATTCAGCCGGCTGGTACGAGTTGCCCTCAACTCTGGGGCGCAAAATCGCACCGATTGTCGGCGCCAAACCAAATGAGGTCGTACTGACCGACGCCACCGGCATCAACTTGTACAAGGTTGTCGCGGCGGCGCTGAAAATGCAGCCGGACCGCCGCGTCGTTGTCATGGAAGGCAGCAACTTCCCGACCAACAATTACATGGTCCAGGGTCTGCTGGAACAACTCGACAAGGGCCACACGATCCGTTTTGCCGAGGCTGACGGCATGCTGGATGCGATCGATGAAGACGTTGCCGCGATCTGTATTACGCATGTGCACTACAAGACCGGGAATATTCTCGACATGGCTGCGATCACCGCGAAGGCACACGCTGTCGGCGCGGCGGCCGTCTGGGACTTGTGCCACAGTGCCGGTGCGATGCCGGTCGATCTGAACGGTTGCAATGTCGACTTCGCGGTTGCCTGTACTTACAAGTACATCAATGGCGGACCAGGCGCACCGGCACTGCTGTATGTGGCCGAGCGACATCACGGCAAATACACACAGCCGCTGACCGGTTGGTACGGCCATGCCGCACCGTTCGATTTCGAGAGGGACTACCGGCCTGTCGGCGACATTCGGCAGATGTTAAGCGGTACCCAGCCCACGGCAAGTCTGTCGATGGCTGAGATCGGCATCGATATCATGTTACGCGCAGACATTCATCAGATACGCGAGAAGTCGATGCGCATGACGGACCTGTTCATCGAGCTTGTCGAACAGCGCTGCGCTCAGTTCGGTGTCGGGCTGGTTAGCCCGCGTGATGCCAGACAGCGCGGTAGCCAGGTCTCCTTCCTCCACGATGATGGCTATCCGATCGTGCGCGCGCTGCACGATCGCGGCGTCATCTGCGACTTCCGGGCACCCGGTAATATGCGCTTCGGCTTTGCACCACTGTATTTACGCTATGCAGACGTTTGGGATGCGGTAGATCATCTACACGATATTCTTGCGAATGAGGCGTGGAAAGAAGACCGCTACCAGGTACGAGCGGCGGTGACCTAAGGAGCACTGGCAATGACGACATCTGAAGGGCTGCACTGGTCCTCACGCTTCACATTCCTGATGGCCGCCGTCGGCTGCGCTGTTGGGCTCGGCAATATCTGGCGGTTTCCTTATACGGCAGGCGTCAGCGGCGGTGGCGCATTTGTCCTTATCTATCTTGGTGCTATCGTGCTGCTCGCATTGCCGGTACTGATGGCTGAGTTGATGATCGGCCGGCGCGGCGCCGCCGGTCCGCCCGCCGCGATTGCAGCTGTCGCGCGGGAATCCGGACGGTCCAGGAACTGGCGCTGGATGGGCGTCCTTCTCGGCGGCCTTGGCGCACTACTCGCGCTGTCGTTCTATGCTGTCGTAGGTGGCTGGACCCTGGCCTACGCGTTCAAGATGGGTTCCGGACAACTGCAACAAGTCACAGCAGATGAGGCGACGCTGGTCTTCGACGTATTGAACAGTAGCCCGGGCAATCTGCTGGCCTGGTTTACGGTGTTCATTGGCGCAACCGTATTCATTTCCGCGGGCGGCTTGCACTCCGGTATCGAGCGCGCCGTCAAGATCATGATGCCGGCACTGTTTGTCATGCTGGTCGCAATGGTCGTGTACTCGGCCACCGTCGGCGACATCGGCCGCACTCTGAGTTTCCTGTTCACGCCGGACTTTAGCAAAATCAATGCCAAGGTCGTCATGGCGGCATTCGGCCAGGCGTTCTTTACCGTTAGTGTCGGCATCACGAACATGATGGCCTACGGCGCTTACCTGCAAAAAAGCACCCGGTTGCCACACGCATCCGTGATTATTGTCGGTGCCGATACGATGGTTGCCTTGTTAGCCGGACTGGCCATCTTCCCAATCATTTTCATGTACGGACTCGAGCCGGGCGCCGGCCCGGGCCTGGTCTTCATGACCCTGCCGTTCGCTTTTGGCCAGATTCCCGGTGGCCTCGTGTTCGGCACTCTCTTTTTTGTACTGCTGTTTTTTGCAGCATTGACCTCATCGATCGCAATGCTCGAGGCACCTGTGGCGTGGCTGCGTGACGCTACCTCACTGTCGCGGCGTGCCGCTGCATTGGTGGCCGGCTCAATCAGTTTCACGCTCGGCATTCTCGCGGCACTGTCATTCAATGTGCTTTCCGATACGCACCCGCTAGGGTCCATCGCGCTTTTTGAGGGCAAGACGTTTTTCGATCTGTTCGACTTCCTGGTCACGAACATCATGATGCCTCTCGGCGGCATACTCATTGCGGTATTCGCCGGCTGGTTCGTCAAGACACAGTTCAGCCGAGACGAGATGTTCGAAGGCAAAGACACGATCGGCTATCGCTTATGGCTTTTCCTGGTACGCTTTCTCGCACCCGCCATACTCGCGTTTGTCTTTTACGATATGACTATCGGCTGATCGCGATGCCCTGGCGAATGTCGTTCCGGCCCTGTAACCACAGGTAAAGTGCCGCCGAGATCCCCGATACGCCGAATAACATGGCCATGACGACGATCTGGTATTTGGCCGCCACGAGCGGCGAGATGCCAGAGAGAATCTGGCCCGTCATCATCCCGGGCAACGCGACGACACCCACTGCGAAAAGCGAATTGATAATTGGAATCAATGATGCCTGCAGCGCAATCCGTCGCGCCTCGAGGCGCGGCGTGCCCCTGTCGGTTTCCGCCAGCAGCCTCTCGGCTGCGAGACTGACAGCATTCATCGCACCAGCAAATATCATCCCGGCCAGTGGTACTACGTATTGCGGGCTGAACCAGGGGTCAACGCCAATAACGATCTGACTGACCAGGGCAAGAACCAGAATGCCGCCCGCAGATATTGCGACCAGTGCATTGCGAAACACGTGCGGCTGCTTCTTGTTTACAGGACGAATGGCGATCCAGCTCGCCATGGTCAGCATCAGCAGCAGAACAGCAACGATAATTTCCGCACGTTCCGCCTCGAAGATATAGACCAAGACGTAGCCGATCAGCAGTAATTGAATCAGCATTCGCAAGGTCGCATACGCCGCTGTTTTCGCGCCTGCCGACCAGCGAAACATGATGCCGATGACAACAGCCGCTGGCAAAAATGCCAACGCCAGTCCGTCGAGCGTGATCGCCTGAATCGCAGTATTCACACTGATCTCCTTACCGATAGAACTTGACGATCATACGGCAGGATGCGGCCGAACCGCAGAATCAGTGCAGCAGGCTTCCCGAACGGAAGGCGCTTACAGGTCTAATTGAAAAACTTCGATGCCAACCCGGCCAGTCCGCTTTTTCCGCCAACAGAGTCCAGCAGGCTGCCGCCGCGACTGCTCTTGTTGATGAGTTCGGGCAGGATTTCGGACAAGCTGTTGCTCGCCTCGTCCTGGCCGATGCCGAGTTTTTGGGCGAAGGCTGCAATCTTGTCACCACCAATCGCTTCCTGCACCTGCGACGGTGATATCGCTGCATTGGCCCCGTCACCGAGCCAGGACTGCGCTTTTTCGGCCAGATCACCGCCCGCACCGGTGAATTTTCCGACGATGTCGCCCAGATCAAAACCCTTGCTTCCGTCAACAAGGTCATTCAGAGCAGATGCGGCCGTAGCCTGATCGCCCGCCGCTCCGATCTTGTTCATCAAAAACTCTGTTGCAAAATTCTTCAAGTCCACTGTCATCTCCAAGGAATGACGATCAAATAGAACGCCTTGGTGATCGTAATCATCACCACAGTGGACTTTATATACCGAATCAGCTCAGTCGGACGCCGCTGTAACAAATGTTGACAATCTAGCCAAAGTCCGGAATCAATGCGTAAGGCGTTTGATTTCGGTCAACAGTTCCTGCATGGGTGCAGGCTTGCGAAAAAAGCGGGTGAATGCGAGTTTTTCCTCCTCGCCCAGCCTCGATGCCGTCAATGCAACAATCGGTTTCTCGTAGCCCTGCTGACGCAACAGCTTTGCCGCGCCGACACCGCCAATGCCGGGCACATTGCAGTCCATGAGTACCAGGTCCGGATCGTACTTAATAGTCTTCGCAATCGCGTCGGAGCTGTCCGACGTCGTGATCAGGCCATAACCCGACCGATGCAGGTAATGCTCGACCAGCGCAATCATGTCGTCGTCGTCATCGCAAATCAGGATGCTCAGCGGCCTGGATGCCAGCGCATCTTGATCCGGCACGGGAAGAACGGGATCTTCGGCGGTTTCGGCCCCTGCCTGCGCCTTTACCGGAATATAGATGCTCACTGTGCAGCCCTCATTTGGCTGCGAATCGAGTGAAACCTCACCGCCCATCAACTGCACGAGGCGCAGCGTAATCGTCAGTCCCAGCCCGGCTCCCGTTTCGCTACGCCGGCTGCCGCGCTCGAAAGCCTGAAACACCTTCTCCTGATCCTCTGAGCTGATACCTGGCCCGGTGTCGCTGACGGTGACGACGAGCCGGTTATTGCTGTACGTCACCTTGAGTCGAACACCCCCGTCCTGGGTGAATTTCACCGCGTTGCCCAGAAGATTGATGAGTATCTGCCGGAGTCGAACCTCGTCGGCAAGAATGACATCCGGCACATCCGAATCGACAAAGGTTGCGAACGAGAGACCTTTTTCAGCGGCCATGGGCGCCATCATCCCTGCCAGGTCTTCGAAAAGTCCGTGACAGTGGAAATTCTCCTCGACCAGTTCCAACCGGCCCGCCGACAGGCTGGCGTCGTCAAGCAGCGCCTCAACCAATGAGTTCAGGTGACGCGCCGATCGCTCGATCGTCTCGACGCTTTTCTGGATGTCGTTGCGGCTTGTATCCTGTTCCCGCGCGAGCTGCGCGTAGTTAATTATTGATGCAAGCGGAGTCCGAAATTCGTGCGACATCATCGCGATGAAACGGCTCTTGTTCGCGCTACCGCGCTCCGCCTCCTGACGGTGATGATCCAGCTCCGAGCGAATCTCGACAAGCTCACTAATAAGCTCACGCTGCCTGTTTATCAATCTGTTCTGGCGTGCATGCATAAGCCGAAGTTCATTCATCGTCTGCTGCTTCGCCTGCGTCGGCTCATGCTCGTCACGCGCATCAATCAGCACGACATAGCTTTGACGGCCAGCCGGAATCAAATGTACGTGCGCCACGTGTTGTCGGGAAAAACGTACAAAACGCAGGACCTGAGGCTCGCTAATGACGCAGCCAACAAGAAAAACGGCAGCGTCACGCATATCGTGACCGACCTGAATATCGTCAAGCCCCCATCGCTCCGCGTCACCCCAGGCATCGACGAGCGTGTAATCCTCGTCGATGAGAAAACAGAACAGCCGCGCGCTCGAAAAGAACTCGTCCTGCAGATGGCTCACGACATGCGCCGGTAACTGCATCAATCGGCTCGCATATCGTTTTCAAGAATCTGTCGAGCCAGCTTCTCGAAAGCCCGCTCGACCTCGTCTCCGGTTTTTGCGCTGGTTGTGAACACCTGGCTGAATCGAGACTGCAGCGCTTCCACGTTGCTCTCACTCACCTCCCAATCGCTGGCAAGATCTTTCTTATTGACCAGCACGACAGACGCTGCGCCGCCGAGCTTGTCGTTGATTTGATCCTGCAAATTCATTGCCGACCGCAGGGTACTGGCCCGCGTGCCATCGACAACATAAATGTAACCGCTCGCGCCACGCAGGTAGGCAAACTCGGTATGTCCAAATCGCTCCGAGCCTGCGATATCCCAAATTACCAACTTGTGTGAGATACCAAGTTCGGGGACTTCGATCTCCTTGGTATCGATCTTGACGCCAACCGTCGTCAGGTAACTTTCTGAAAAGTGATTATTGACGAAGCGCTCCGCAACACTGGTTTTGCCGACGGCGAAATCGCCGACAATGCAGACCTTGCTTGTTATTGAGGTCATCAGGGGTCCGTCAGGGAACTGAGCTGCAGGTCCACCTGCACGTAACGTCTGTCCATGTCGCTCTGCGGACGAGACTGCGAGTCGCCGGCAGGCGCTTGCAGTATGTCGACTGGCTCGACGCCGTGTAGGCGGAGCACGGCCGCGGCGGCTTCCGCCCTCTGTCGCACCAGCACCGCGTTCAGCGCCGGATCGCCGGTCAGGTCGGCCGAACCTTGCAGAAGCACGGCAACCGAGTATCCGACTGTTGCCGCATCCGCGAGTAGCGCAGCCAGGCTTTCCGCGTGCTTGACAAGCCTGTCTTCACTGCCTGGCGAAAATATCGTCCCATTCTCAAAATGGAATCTCGCTCCGGTAAGCTGCTTGGCACGTGCTTCAAAACTGAGCCGGTCGCTCGTCGTCAAACTGCTCATGTCAAGCTCACTCACACCCGCCAGCAAGCCGAATCGGCTGCGTAATTGCTGCCGCCAAATCCATGGAGCATCTCCGCTAACATGCAGGGATGCAGCGCTGACTTTGAAACTGACAGATTGCGGTCGACCGAATAACCGCGCTGCACGCGCTTCGATGATCTCGGGCTGTAATGACTGGAACGGCTGCATCGCGGCGTTAACCCGAGCCGCAGGAATGTCGACCGATTCGGCTATTTCGGCAACCGGGATCGCCAGAGGATCTCTAAGTCCTCTAACGACAAATTCGTCGCCGTCACGATCAATGTCGGTCACATGGATTCCCGGGGTCTTTGCCAACGCGGCATCGAGCCGATCGAGTTGCTGCGCGTGTGACCAACTGCGGTAGCCGAGGAAAACCGCAACGGCAAGCAACAGCAGCAAGGTGATAATTGGAATTCTGCTTTTTTTGCGGTCACCGCTCGTTTCGCGGCGCGCCTCATACCGCAGGCAGCGTTCCAGCTCGACGTCGACGTCAGGTACGCTCGAGGTGTCCCCCTTGTACTCGCGAATCGCATCGCCATAGCGGAAATGTATGCGCTCGAGAATCGCGCTGAGGTCGGCACGCAGACCCTTGGGTGGCACTCCGCGAATCACGCACACCAGTAACGCGTGCGGACCATGCACTGCCCACAAGGTAAACTCGCCCATATCGGCTGATTCCAGCCGTCCCGTGCGATCCGGCGAAAACGACTCTTTTACGAAGTCCTGAATCGCCGTGAACATGGCCGACACTGCATCGCTGTCCTTGATCTTCGACGCTTCATGATGAACGTGGCCCACCAGCAGGCCGTTCTCGCGGCTAATCAGATAAGCCTGCTCAATCCTGTACTGCATTGTTTTTTGCAGCACGTACTCACCAAACGGAACACCGGCACGCGAGGCTTGCCAGCGCCACTTCAATCCCGTCGGGCTGATGCTGTGTTCAACTGCTTCATTGATTTGCTGCGAGAAGTTTCGCAGCGTATGCATGATGGATTTGCGTATCGCCGGACCTATGACGGGATACAACGCGTTTCCATAGGTTTCCGGATCCTCCTGTATCGCACGCTGCACACACTCGCCGACCGGCAACGTCAATGCCTCGACAAGCTCGTCGTCTTTGGCATGACTCTGATGGATAGCCTCCGGAAGAATATCGGCAACATCTGCCGCGCGGACTTCGCGACGCTCAACACGTCTCGAAATCGAATCCAACGCCTCTTTTTCGGCGCCGAACAAGAGCTCTTTAAGCTGGTCGAGATCGTTCATCGATACTCTGCCGCGAGCACCGAATCAGGCGTCAGGCAACTTGAAGTCTTTCTTCAGCCGCAAGGCCACTTCAGTTAGTAATGCCGCCATATCGTCACGTGCGAGTTTTGCTTCAGCAAGATCACGCGTCTCACTGATGATGCTCTTGCTTAACTGTTCATGCGTGTCCTGTATCATCGCCGACAGCTCGTCGTTTTGCTCCTGCAGAGTGTTGCGCAAGTCGCGAGACTCACTTTCCATCTGCTCTTCAAGTTCGGCATACCAGCCCTCGACCTGTTGCCCGAGGCTCTTGAGTTCCTTGGACCCTTTCTTACCCTCATCGGTGCGCGCTTTACGCTCGTTTCTCACCTGCTCGGAAAGTTTGTCGATTTCACGCCTGGTGTAGGTATTCAGACGCTCGATACGTTTTTCGATGCTGCTTGATATCTGCTCGATATTTGAGGTCAGTCGCTTCTCGAGTTGAGCGAATCGCTGTTCGTAATCACGCATCTGCCCGCCGAACAGAATCTCGCGAATCTTGTCGACGTTTCCTTCGGTGCTGTCCACCGACAGCCCGGTCTGATTTCTGCTTTGTTTCTTGGCCATTATGTGTTGATCCTTTCCAGTCGATATCCGTGCTGATAAATCGCCGACAATTTCCAGCCGTTTTCCTCATTCAAGCGGAGCTTCTTGCGCAGCCGGCTTACATGCGTATCAACAGTCCGAGTCGAAACAGATTTGTTTTCGATGCCCCATATTGTCTCGAGTATGTGACTGCGAGAAATCATCTTCCCTGCATTACGAAAGAAGAACAGGGCCAGATCAAATTCCCGATTAGTCAAACTGATGTCTTCTTCCCCCAGTCGCACCGACGTCCTCGCCATATCTATGGAATAAGGCGCCGCATCCACGCCTTTTTCTTCCGCCTTGCCACCACCTGCGCGGCGACGTACTGCATTTACCCGGGCGACCAGCTCGGCACGGCGAATCGGCTTCACCAGATAGTCGTCGGCACCCGCTTCCAGGCCGCGAACCACGCTTCGCTCTTCGTCTTTGGCCGTCGCTATGACGACGGGTGTGTAATCGTCAAGTTCGTGGCGTAGTTTCCCCAGCACCTCAATGCCGCTCAAATCAGGCACAACCCAGTCGAGCACGTAAAGATCGAAGCTGTCTCGTCGCACCGCTCGCAAAAAGCTCGCCCCAGTCAGGTGGTGATCGACGGTGTGTCCCGCATGCGTCAACCACAGGCTGATGATCTCCGCCTGGTCTGCGTCATCCTCGAGTATTGCGATTCGCAATGCTGCTCCAGTCTCTGAGTCACCGGGTCTTGCCGCCCGGTCCTATCGCAGCGCTTCTTCTGATGTCATGTTGCGCTGCCTTCGACATCATTATATAGAGTGAATATTGCGATAAACATCGGAATTTTGAGAGATTATTTCAAGTCGGCGTACTTGGCAGCGTTTCAGCGAATCTTTACCATTCGAACAAATGTCGCCAGATCGCCCAATCGAGCCCGGATTTGCTCGGCGTCTTCGGCTTCGGCCGCTTTCTCCAGGCTCTTACCCAGTCGCGAGATTTCGTCCAGCCCATAAGCCGAACCGGAACCGTACAGATTATGCCCGGCAAGGCCAATGGCCTCGAAGTCCGATTCGGCCAGGGCCAGTTCCAGCACCTCGAGGTCATTGATGCGGCGCTCGAGGTATCGGGCCATGAGCTTGCGCGCAAATGGATCAGAGATCGGA
>Ga0224508_10002012_pt1 | contig 17757 bp, 17 predicted proteins | sample SF_Jan12_sed_USG_4_FD_170157 | JGI IMG/M metagenome (GOLD analysis project Ga0224508, IMG submission 170157) | Sediment microbial communities from San Francisco Bay, California, United States - SF_Jan12_sed_USGS_21 | ecosystem: Environmental > Aquatic > Marine > Sediment | place: USA... | reverse complement strand
CCGTGACATCCGTGAACCGTCCGCCGCCTTCGTTTCGGAAGAGCGAGTTCGGCTGGCCATCGGGAGTCCAGGCGCCTCTCAGTGCAAAGACGTCCTCATCGCCGTCGTTGTCGTAGTCGCCCTGCAGCAGGTTCAGCCCACCGACGAGGCCGTGGAGACCCGACTCGACCGTCCGATCGATGAAGGCTCCGTCCCGATTCTCGAAGTAACGAATCGAGTCCGCGAGGCCGCGAGACGAGATGAGAAGATCGAAGTCGTCGTCGTTGTCCAGGTCGTCGAAGATGATGCCGCCGGCGTGCCCGACGAGGTCGACGCCGAGCTCGGCCGCACGTTCCGGGAAACGCGGGAACTCCGCCCCCTCGTAGAATTCGCCGGGCTCGATGCGCCAGGGCTCGGGCACCCCCTGCGGATAATCGCCGAGCGCCATGTGAGCGAGATTCAACAGCCACTGCGCGACGACGTCTTCGGGATCTTCTTCCAATCGGCCGCGATACAGAACGTCCGCCGCCTCGAGCCGAAGGCTGACCTCGGGGCCATACGCTCGCGGATCGAGCGGCAGGAGACACGCTTCCGTATCCCTCATGCAGGCGTCTTCGAATGTCCCCCACATGGCGGACAGGGCCAACAGATCCCGCAGGTCGCTTCGGAAGCCCAGCGTCACGGCGGTCCCCGACCGCTCGGCTGCCTGGATGGTGCTCAGGACTTCGGCCGACGCTTCCTCGTGACGCCCCGCCTGGAGCAGGTAGTACGATCGCGTCGCACCGATCTGCAGGAGCTCCTCCTCGCTCGACGGCGCGGGCTGCGAGTCCAGGGCCACGATGTGGCGGGTGTAGTCGTTCCCGTCGATGTAGGTCGCGAGCCGGTCGATCATCCCGCGCGTCGGTCCACCGTTCGACCCGGCGCTTGGCCCGTCATCGGGGCCGCCGGGAGCCGATGAGTCGGCGCAGCCCACAGTCAGCCCCAGCAACGCCAGGCAGGCGGCCGCGCGCTTCACGGACGCGGCGGCCACGCGGCACCCTGAGTCAATCCGTGTCCGGTATCGCGATCGTACGCGACCTGGGCGGCCCGCCCCTCCGCGATCACGCGCTCGGCCATCTCGTCCACGATCGTCTGGAGGGCATCGCAGTCGTCCGCGGCCAGGCCGAGTAGCGTCTGCCATAGAAACACGCCCTGCGCCTTCGCACGCGAGCGATGTCCTTCCTCGTGTCTCGTGAGGGCCTGAAGAAAGGGGCGCCAGCCGGTCGCGATCTCCGGCGGCGCGGTGGAGACGTTCGTCCACTCCGGCAAGACGATCGTGGATTTGAGCAGGACCGTCGCTTCGGAGAGGCGACACCGCTCTCCCGGCGCGCTCGTGAACCGGTAGCTCCAGCGCCACTCCGACGTGTGCATGCCCAGCCGCACCCCGATCTCGTCCGTCCCCGGACCGTTCCGCTGCATGTCACGATAGATGTCGCCGTAGGTGAAGCCGCTCACGTGATAGACCGAGTCGGCGTCCAGCACGTGCATCCCGGCACCGCGATCTTCGAGCTCGCCCCACCACGCGGCATCCTGCCCCACGGCGGGGGACGCGACCGTGGCCCCCAGGGTGCCGGCGATAAACAACACCGTGATCGCTGTTCCCTTCATCCCCCTCCCTCTCCCCCGGGCAGTTCGGGGCGCGGTAGCAGCACCCAGCCGGGATAGGCTCTTCTGTGGGCCTCCTCGTAAACCGAGACGAGGCTATCGTGAACCGTCGCGAGCGAATCCGCGAGCGAGGCCCGTCGTTCATGCTCCTCGATACGGGAATTCCACTCGGAGACCCGGCCAGCCTGCGCCGACCTCGCGGCCTCGTACACCGCGGCCGACTCGAAAGAGCCGGCACCCCCTCGCAGCCGCTCGGCGCCCGCGTCGATATCGCGCCCGAGAGCGGCGCGACCCGCCAGCCAATCTCGCTCCACCGCCAGCTCGGTTCGCAGCCCCTCGATCCGCCCGCCCGTCTCGGCCAGAAGACCACGCTCCGTGCCGTGGGTCATCAACCAGACGAGTGACAGAAGACCCTCGGCGGCGACGATGACCAGCATGAGCAGGGCCACACGCTTCAGGACATACACCGTTCGACCGGCGTTTAGAGGTCGAGCTCGCCGCGGACGACGGTTACCGCCTCCCCCGCGACGCGCACCGTCTGGATGTCCTCCGGGGGCCCGACCACTTCCACGCGCGCGGTCCCGGGTCGCCCCATCCAGTGGCCCTGTTCCGCCACGAACGACGGGCGCTCGATGAGGCGATAGCGCCAGAGAAACGCAGCCATGCCCCCGGTCGCCGAGCCGGTGAACGGGTCTTCGGGCGTATCGGGCGCCACCCCGAAATGCCGCGCGAAGGTGTCCCCGGCTTCGGTGACGCCCGTCGTGCAGAACAGGTGGGGACTGAAGAAACCGGCGGACTCACGAAGCGCGGTGTAGGCCGCGTGATCCACCCGCGCGCGCTCGAGCGCCGCGTGGGATCGGACCGCCATCATCAACTGCGGCGTCCCGGTGCTCACCGTCTGGATCGGCACGCCGTCGACGAAGTCCGCCGGGACCAGTCCGAACGCCGGCGCCACGTCGGCGGCTTCGTGCGTGTCCAGGAACTCCGGCGCGAGCTGGCTCATGGTGACCATGACACCACCGCCGGGTCGAGGGTCGAGATCGACCGGGATCAGACCGGCCCGCAGCTCGAGGGTGACCGTGCGGCCCGCCGCGGAGTCGAGCCGGCCCTCCTCCACGAGCGCGTGGAGGGTCGCGATCGTCGGGTGCCCGGCGAGCGGGATCTCCTCGGCCGGGGTGAAGTAGCGCGCGCCGACGTCGGCGTTCTCCGTCCGCACGACGAACGCCGTCTCGGAGAGGTTCATCTCGCGCGCTATGGCCTGCATCGTGGCGTCGTCGAGACCGTCGGCATCCAGCACCACCGCGCAGGCATTCCCCTGCAGCGGCGTCGTTGTGAACGCGTCGACCTGCAGGAAGCGCCGACTCACCTCGGGATCAGCCAGAGCTCGGTCTGTCTGCCGTCGATGTACCAGGTCGATTGCCCGTCGAAGAACGCGTCTTCCTCCAGCATGATGCGAACGACCTGGCCGCCCCACTCCGGAATCGCGACCGCCGCGTTCAGCTCGATCGAGTGGGCGGTGTTCGGAAACAGCGGATAGTCCCCGCGACCCGGCACGCCGCCCTGCTGATCCCAGAGACCGATCGTCGGCCCGGCCGCGTGTCCGTGAAATCCGATCGGATGCGTGTAGATCGTGGCGTCGATCCCCTCGGCCTCGGCCCGAGCCAGCGCCGCCGAGAGGATTTCGTTCCCGGGGCGACCCGCGACGAAGTTGTCGGTCAGGGCGTCCTGGAGACGGTTGCCGACCGCGAGAGCATCGCGCAGTCCCTTCGGGGCGGATTTTTCCCCGGGACGGAGCACGTAGGCGTGCTGCTGCGTGTCCGTGTTGAGCCGCAGGTAGGTGATCCCGAAGTCCACGTGCAGCAAGTCACCGGGGCGGATCACGTTCTCCTCCGGACGAGCCGAGAAATCTCCCTCGCCGCGAGCCTCATCCGCGGAGCGCCATCGGTCGACCGACACGCTCGGCTGGAACCACGTCTCCAGACCGAGTCCGCGGATTCGCTCACGGTACCACCACACGACGTCTTCCGTGGTGGTGACACCCGGCTGAACGACCCGTGCGCTAAACCCCTCCGCGATGATGCGGTGCGCGATCCGCACGATCTGAGGGTAGACCTCCATCTCTTCCGGCGTCCGGGTCTCCAGCCACCCGATCGCCAGTCGCTCGGCCGGCTGTACGCGCTCGCGATACATCGGCGGGAGGGCGGCCATGAGCTGATCGTATTCGGTTCCCGTCAATCCGTCGGCGAGGGCGAAGGTCTCGGACCGGTTCACCGAGATCCGCGACGGATCGCGTTCGGCGATCAGCTCCGCGACGCGAGCCCACTGGTCGGGCTGTTCCTCCGGGTCCCATGCGCGTGGGAACGGGCCGATGTCGTAGCGGGCGACCGCGAGCCGTTCGAGAGGACGGCCCTCGCCCCGGTCGTACAGGACGAGGACGGTCCGGCGTCGCGCCGCCATCCAGGTGGCCGGCAACATCGTCTCGATGACCGGGTCCTCGTTGTACTCGCGCGCGGCGATAATCCAGAGGTCGACGCCCTCGCGCCGCATGACGAGCGGGGCCACGGTCTCCATGCGGGTCTCGAGCCACCCGTCCACGATCGCGGCCTGCTCGCGAAGAGGCAGCACCACGGGCATGTACGCCGCGGGCCGTTGGGCTCCCGCGAATCCGCCGGTGTCCTGAGCCGCACCCGTCGCCGCGAACATCGCCGACAGCGTCAGCGTCACCAGAATCAGCGGGACCACGCGCTCCCTTATCTCGCGCATCTCGACTCCTTATTGGTTGTCATCGGGTGGCGTGAGCGAGGCCAGATAGGCATGCAACGCCCGCACCTCGATGTCCTCGAGCTCGACCAGAAACTCGTACGGCATCTCCGCGGCCAGCTGCCGCCCCGGCGCTTCGCCGGTCGTCACGGCGGCCGCGAACTGCTCCACGGACCACTGACCCGACGCGTAGAGGTCCGGCGCCTTCGGACCGCCACCTGGCGTCGGGCCGCCACGGAGGTCGTCGGCATGACACTCCACGCACATGAGGCCCGACAGGTAGGCCCCGTACTCCGGGGTCGCTTCGACCAGCGGGACCGGCGCCCCGGGCGCGTCGGGCTGATCCTTCGCGGGGTGCAAGACACCGAGACCGGCGATCGGGAGACCGAGAAGCCGAATCTTCGTCTCCGGGAGCTCGCGGTCCACGGGCGGCGCGGCCTGGAGCGAGGCGATCAGCAACGCTACGTGTTCGTCGCTCATCCGGTGGTAGTTCTCCGACGGCATCATCGGGAGCATGCCCGTCCCGTCCGGCCGGATTCTATAACGAATCGCCCGGTCCCAGTCCTCGACGGAGCGGTACCCGCTCCCGACCCCGCCGGCGCCTGACGTGAGATTCGGAGCCACGACGAGAAACGGCGGCGCGTCGATCATGACTTCGCCGCCCAGGTCGTCTCCGTGGCACGCGCCGCACCCGTTCACGACCGACCACCGCCGGGCCTCCTCCAGATCGATGGAGTCGGGCAGGGTCGAGAGGAGGCGAAACGACGACTCGTACGTCGAGGCCGCGACGGAGCTCCCGCGAAAGCCCGCCACGACCAGTACGATCGTGGCGAACAGCCCCAACAGTCCCAGCACCTTCACGACCTTGCGCAACGACATCTCCTCGTGATTGAAGCCATCCGGTCCCACGGCACGGGATTCGGCGGGGTGGATGGTGCGGAATCACGGGGAGTCAGACAACTGAGGGTCGGCCGTGGCGTCAGGCCTCGGCGATCGTCGCCTCGATGCCCCGGCCGAGAACCGCCAGTCGGGAGAAGTCGCGGACATAGGCGAAGCCGGCCAGCAGAAACAACACGCCGAGTCCGGCCTCGAGGATCGACTCGGCCCTGAATGCGCCAAGCGCACCTCCGACCGCACCGAGATAGATGCCGTAGAGAAGCGGCAGGAGTCCGAGCAACGAGGCGATGCCCGTCCACCAGGGCCTGGCCTTCCCCTGCGCCATGAACACCGTCGGAAGCGCGTAGACGAACATCGTGAGGGCGGCGACCAGCGCGCCGTAGAGGAGGATGCCCGTGCCGCGCTGTCCGAAGGTCCCGATCTGGATCCGCACCAGGGTGAGCACCATCACGCCGACGAGCGGGATCATCGCCCGGGTCAAAAGGCGGTAGACGAGAGCCTGCGCCTGCGCCAGCCGCGGATCCGGATCACCTTCCGACGACGTTTCTGAGGTCGGCGCCATCACTCCAAGTCCTTTCGGTTCAACGACCTGCCGCACATTACGTCGGTCGGGTCGTTCGCGCACCGGTTCGCCGAACCGGTCGACCCTTTCTCCGGTCCCGTCGAACGCCTAGCCTCGGTGGTGACCTCGGGGGAAACGGCGTCGGCCGGGTGTTCGTAGATGTCTTCGAGGACGAGCCTTGAACACCGGACGGGAGGCAACGATGAAGGACCTCGACAACCTTCCTGATTTCTATACCCAGCGGGACGTGGACAAGGCGCGCCGCAACCACCGGCTGATGGGGCGCGTGGAGGGAGCGGTGGCCATCGTCGCGTTCGGCGCGATCTGGAACATGGTCGGCTGGATACCCTCGCTCCTGGTTCTCGCGGTCGTCGGGTACGTGTTGTGGCGCCTTCTTTCGAAATCGAAGAGCTCGGACGAATGACCGTCGGACCTCGAGGAGATCGCAGAACCGTGAATCAGACAGCCGTCCTTGCCCTGATGGGCGTAGCCGGGGTGTTCGCCGGCACCACCCCGACCGCCGGTCAGTCGATGATCGAAGAAACCCGGATCGAAGTGGGCGACATGGTGTTCGACGCCCTCGTGGCGGGGCCCGAAGACGGTCCGGTCGTCTTCCTGCTCCACGGATTCCCGCAGGGCGCATTCGAGTGGCGGCACCAGATGCCGGTCCTCGCCGACATGGGGTTTCGCGCGATCGCACCGAATCAACGTGGGTACTCGGCGGGTGCCCGTCCCACCGAGGTGTCGGCCTACGTCATCCCCAACCTCGTCGGGGACCTCATCGGGATGGCCGATGCCGTCGGGGCGGAGCAGTTCCATGTGATCGGTCACGACTGGGGCGCCGTCGTCACCTGGTTCGCCGGGTTGCAGCACCCCGATCGAGTGCAGTCGCTCGTCCCGATGTCGGTCCCGCACCCCTTCGCGTTCTCGCAGGCCCTGGCCGACCCGAACGGACAGCAGGCCGGGATGTCGAGCTACTTCGAGACGTTCAGGGCCGAGGGATCCGAACAGATGTTCCTCGCCAACGATGCGGCCGTCCTCCGCAACATCTACGGAGGGCTGTCGGCGGAGGAGAGCCAGGAGTACGTGGATCTGCTCGGGACGCCCGAAGCGATCGGTGCGGCGCTCAACTGGTACCGCGCGATGGATCTGAACGTGGACCAGGCGGCGGTCACGCCGATTCGCATGCCGACGATGTACATCTGGAGCACCGGCGACACCGCGCTCGGCAGCGAGGCGGCCGAGATGACGGCGCAGTTCGTCGAGGGACCCTACCGGTTCGAGGTGCTCGAGGGCGTGAGCCACTGGGTTCCGGAGGAGGCGGCCGAGGCGGTGAACGACCTGCTACGGGAGCACTTCGGTCCGTTCAGGCCCTGAGCCGCGCCCGCTCTCCGTAGGGGCTGCCCGCCGCTAGCGGCCCTCTGCTGCCGCGCTCCCGAGCACGGGAAGCAGCACGTGCGAGGGCCGCGCCGCGTCGTGGTAGACCGTGTTGTCCGCCGGGATCATCGACGTGTGCCTCCCCAGCGGCTCGCCCGTGTTCGGGTTGAGATCGAAGCGCGGGTAGTTCGAGCTCGAGATGTCGACCCGGATCCGGTGCCCCGCCCTGAAGAGGTTCGCTGTCGGGAACGTCTCGATCGTCACCTCGTAGACCTCGCCCGGTCGCATCAACTCCTGCGTCTCGCGGGAGGACCGGTAGCGCGCGCGGGCGATGCCGTCGGTGATGTTGAGATCGAACCCCTCGGGCCAGTCGTCGCTCGGAGGGTAGACGTCGACGAGCTTCGCCGTGAAGTCGGTATCCACGGCGGTCGATGAGATCCACAGCCGGACGACGATCGGGCCGACGACGATGACGTCTTCTTCGAGCGGCGGCGTCTCGAAGACTAATACGTCCGGGCGGTCTCGAAGCCGGGGATAGGGCGGGGTCGACGCGTAGAACCCGTTGTCCGACCCGCCTCGCAGCGATCGGAACGGCCGCTCCCGCTGATCGTATCCGCCCGACTTCAGGGCGCCGGAGAACGACCCGCCGATCGTGGGCACGGGGTGCGACGGATCGTAGGTGAAGAGCGAGCTGCCGGCGACGCCGTCCGGGCGATCTTCGCCGAGCGCGCCTTCGGGACCGAAGTAGAACGGCACGAGCGCGGTTTCCGGGAGGGGCCAGCTGTCCGCTTCTCGCCACTCCCCACCATGGTGAATCCGCCCGTCTTCGGTGCGGGTGCCGTCTCCGCCTCCCATGACGAAGAGCCGGACCGGGGACTCCGGCACGGCGGCGGCCGCATCGTCCTTCAACCATCGGTCGAACCAGCGAAGGTGGAACTCGCGGCGGAAATCGACGATCGCCGCGGCCGCGCCGAACTCCACGTCGCCCGCGAACGTCCGGGTGTTCCCGCCGTGGGTCCACGGCCCCATGACGAGTCGCACGGGCCCCGACTTCGACGCCGAGAGACCGGCGAAGCTCTCGATCGTGCCGCGCGCGTAGGTGTCGTACCACCCGCCGACATGCAGCATCGGGATGTCCGCGGTCTGGTCGTAGTACTCGACCCAGTTTCGACCGATGCCACGCCAGTAGTCGTCGTAGTCGCCCTCGTTCTGCATCGTGAGGTAGTAGTCCTCGAAGTTCGGGGCGACGGACAGCGGATTCTCGCCGGGACGGAACGGCGTCTGGTCGAACCACTCCGACACCGGCTCGGAAGCCAGCCGCTCGCGGACCGCCGGATCATCGGAAGCCGCCGCGAGCTGCAAGTGCGCCCACCCGAGCTGTTGCCCGAGCTCGAACGCCCCGCCGAACCGCACCTTGTGCGTCCAGGCGTCCGAGATTCCACCCATGGTCGGGACGATCGTGGCGAGGGCCGGCGGCGCCATCTTTGCCGCGTCCGCCTGCGTGTGGGCGCCGTAGGAGGTCCCCCACATCCCGACCTTGGGCTCGACGAAATCCAGACCGGCGATCCACTCGATCGTGTCGTACCCGTCGGGCGCGTCGTATTCGAAGTACTTCTGGAACACGCCCTCCGAGCCGTACAGCCCGCGGGTGTCCTGTAGCACGACGACGTACCCGTGCGAGGCGAGCCACCGCGCCTGTGCGACGAGCCCCGACGCGGTCTTGTCGTACGGGGTACGCTGGAGGAGTGCCGGAAGCGCGTCCTCGACCGGCACTCCGTCTCTCGCCGGGCGGTACACATCGGTCGCCAGCCGGACACCGTCTCGCATGGGCACCATGGAATCGACCATCGCGGCGACGACATCGTAGGGCCCGCCGGCGAGCTGATCGGCCCCGGGCGGTGCGGGGGTGCCGGCCCCCGCCTGATTCGTGTCGTCCACCACCACGCCGCAGGCCTGGACGGCCAGGAGCAGGACCAGCGGAATCGCTCTGTACCGTCCCGAATGCCGCGTCCGCGCGGAACCGGCTTCCCGCGTCATCCTGCGACCGCCGTCTGATGCGGCACGAGTCCGTTTACCAGCTCGCTGATCGACCCCAGCGTCTCGAGCCGGTCGAGCCGGTCCAGCGCCGTGTCGATCGCCGGGTCGTCGAGAACGAGGGCCGCACACTCGCGGAACTTCCCGTGCAGCTCGTCCCGCGTCAGCGGCCGCTCGGGGCCGCCGCGGTATGTATCCGCCGTCGTCGTGAGCTCCCGCCCGTCCGTCAGCCGGACGTCGATCGCGCTCCGCATGCGGTCGTACCCCATGGCATCGATCTCCTCGTCGAACCGCACCTCGACCCGGTCCATCATGCCGGCGACCTCCGGAGACAGGACGAACTCGTCCGTGAACTCGTGGATGCCGGCCCGCCGCCGGAGCGCGATCGAGGAGAGGATGAACGGGATGCAGAACTTGGCCTCGAGCTCGTTTCTCGGCCGCGGGTATCGCAGAGGCTTGAGGATGTTGTTCCCCGCCCGGAAGGTGATGGCGTCGATGTCGCCGGGGGCCACATCGTTGTCGGTCACGAGGGCCAGCATGGCGTCCATGCTGGGGTGTCCGAGGCTCCCCGACGGATACGGCTTCACCGAGACGCCGGGGTCGACGATCGAGTGCGGCTGGCCGAGTGTCCCGACCAGTCGGTCCTCCTCGAACCCGCCGCCGAACACGCGGAAGAAGCCCCAGGTCCCCTCGAGCGGCTCGTGCCCCGAGGTGAAGCCGCGTTTGGCGAGCTCCGCCGCCGTGATCCCGTTCTCGGCGGCCCGGCCGGCGTGGAGAGGCTTTGTCATCGTCCCGAACCCGAGGCGAATCCCGGAGGCCATGCTGCCCGCGATGCCGAGCGCCATCTCGAGCTGGCCCGCATCGAGGCCCAGCAGCTTCGACGCGGTGACGACCGCGCCGTACGTGCCGAGCGTCGCCGTGGAGTGGAACCCCTCACCGTAATGCCGCGGGTCGATGGCCTCGGCCATCTTGCATTCCACCTCGAAGCCGACGAGGAACGCCTCAAGGAATCCTGCCCCCGACACGTCGTAGCGCTCGGCCACGGCGAGCCCGGCGGTGAGCGGGGTGACCGTCGGGTGGGTCAACAGCCCGAAGATCCGGTCGGGCGAGCTGGTCAGCTGCGTATCGTCGAAGTCCATCGCGTGTCCGGCCGTCCCGTTGGCCCGTGCGGCCAGGGGCGCGGTGGCACGGGTGCTCGTGCCCAGAATCGTCGCCGAGGCATCCGGGGCATGACTCCCGATCTCGTCCCGGACGATCTGCGAGCACCGATCGGTGGAGCCGGCGAGCGTCACCCCGATCCCATCGGTCACGCAGCGGCGCCCTTCGGCGAGGACCTCCGGGCTCAGGTCGTCCAGCGATGTTCCGAGGACGAAGTCTACGACGGATCTGGTAGCGGTCACGGCGACGTCTTCCTTGCACGGGTCAGGCGAGCGCGAAGCGTCGGCGCCGCGAAGCTCGCGACGGCCAACACCAACAACAACATACAGATAGGGCTTTCAACGAATGTCATGTGTGAGCCCGACGAGAGCGTCAGCGCACGTCGATAGTTGGTCTCGATCATGGGCCCCAGGATCAGGCCCAGTACCGCGGGCACCAGGGGGAACCCGCGGCGCAGCATAGCGAAGCCCAGGGCCCCGAAGAAGAGGGCGGCCCACGCGTCGAACGCGTTGCCACGAAGCGCGAACGTCCCCACGAGCGAGATGCCCACGACCATCGGCATGAGCACCGCCGGGGGCAGCCGCACGACCCGCGTCCAGACGGGGATGCCGAGGAGCCCCACGCCCGCCATGAACAGGACGGCGATGAAGAACCCGGCGTACAGCGCGTAGACCAGGGGCGCCTGTTCGGCGAGGAGCAACGGCCCCGGGCGCACGCCCTGAACCGTCAGCCCACCCAGCAGCACGGCCGCGCTCGCCGACCCGGGGATGCCGAGGGCGAGCAACGGGATCATGGCCGCCCCGACGCACGCGTTGTTCGCGGCCTCCGGCGCCGCGATGCCCTCCGGGGCCCCGGAGCCGAACCGCTCCGGCGTCTTGGAGGCCCGCTTCTCCTCGTTCCAGGCGACGATCGACGCAATGGTCGCCCCCGCACCCGGGATGGCGCCGATCGCACCACCGATCGCGGACCCTCGCAGGATCGCGGGCCACAGGGCTAGGAGCTCGCCTGGCCGGGGCAGTCGCCCCTCGATGGCCCCGGTACGATCCTCCTTCGGATCGCGCGCGAGCGCGGCGAACGCTTCGGCGATCGCGAAGAAGCCGATCAGCATCGGCACGAGCCCGATGCCGTCCATGAGCGTCGTCGTGCCGAACGTCAGTCGGGGCGAGCCGCTCAAGACGTCCAGCCCGACCGTGAAGAAGAGCAGACCGAGTAGCGCGCTGACCATGCCCTTCAGAGGGTCTCGTCCAACGAGGTTGGCGACGATGGACAGGCCGAGCACGCCCAGGCCGAACGACTCCGCCGGCCCGAAGGACAACGCCGCGCGAGCGAGGGGCCCGAGGGCCACCATCAGGAGGACGGCCCCGAGAAGCCCTCCCGTCACAGACGCGAAGAGCGAGATCCCCAGCGCCCGTCCCGCCTCCCCTCCCCGACTCATGGGGTACCCGTCGAACGTCGTCGCCAGCGCGGGCGAGCTCCCCGGCACGCCGATGGCGATCGCCGTGATCGACCCGCCGTACTGAGCCGCCATGTAGAGCGAGACCATCATCAGCAGCGCCGGCTGAGGATCGAGGGCGAAGGTCAGCGGCAGGACGAGGGCCAGCCCGACGGTCGAGCTCAAGCCGGGCATCGCGCCGGCAAAGACGCCCACGATCGTGCCCACGAGGATGAACCCCAGGTTGGCGGGCTGCAGAGCCGTCGCGAATCCTCCGAGAAGAAGGCTCATCGAGCCTCTACAGCAGCCCCGGCAGGGACACGCCGAACAGCTGAACGAAGACCACGAACACGAACGCGGTGAACAGGAGCGGCGCACCCAGCAGTCGGATGGGGCGTCGCTCGCCCATCAGGACCATGAGAACCGCGACGAGGACCGGGAGCACGATCAACGTGTGCGTGCGCGGCGCGATCGCGATGAACCCGGCGATGGCGGCCACCGCGATCGTCACCCGGGGGCCGGCGCCCGGAGCCGACGGGGGGTGCGACGGCGCCTCGCCCGGTTCCGGCTCGGGCTGCGACGGCGTCCCGTCCGGCTCGCGGCTACCTCCTCCCGGCCGGGCACGCCACGCCAGCATCCCCGCCGCGGCGAGGAGACCTGATGCGAGCAGACGCGGCAGAAAGGCGGGTCCCGGAGCACCCGGCACGAGCGACGCCGGATAGGAGAGAGAGTCGACGATGACCACGGCCCCCACGGCCGCGAGGATGCCGGCCTCGGTCAGGAGTCGCCGATCCATTCGCGTCAGCGCGAGGAGTCCAGCAGGCCGAGGCGCTCGAGCTCGGAGCGGCTCTCGGCGACCTCGGATGCCAGCCAGTCGGCGAACACCGGAGCGCCCTCCATGACGGCGTATTCCATGGCGGCCTCCGACATGTACTCGTCGAACGCGGGGTCGCCGATGAGGGCCTCGAGCCGCCCCCGGATGTCTGAGACGTGTTCCGCCGAGAGGCCCGGCGGTCCGACCACGCCGCGCCAGTGCACCGGCGCTACATCGTAGCCCTGCTCGGCGTACGTCCGCGTCTCGGGCAGCGCGTCGAGCGGCAACGCGACGCCGAGGACGCGCATGGACCCGGCCCGTATGTGCTCTCGGATCGTGTTGTAGTTGCTGTGCACGGCGTCGGTGTGGCCGCCCAGGGCCGCGACCGCGGCGTCGCTCGAGCCCGGGTAGGCGATCCACCGGATGTCGGGATCGCCGGCGAGAGCCGTCAGCCTCGAGAACCCGAGGAAGTGGGCCGATGCGGCGCCGAACCCCGCGATGGACAACTCCCCCGGCCGGGATCGCGCCTCCGCGAAGAACTCGTCGAGCGACCGGAACGGGCTCTCGTCGACGACGGCGATCAGGAACGGATCCATCTGGACCCGGAGCAACGGAGTCACGTCGCCGGGACCGAACGGGATCCGGCCCGTCGCCATGTTCACGGCGCCCGAGGCCGTGAACACCGCGAGCACGTGCGGGTCGCCGGCTCGTCCGGACAGGTACTGCATGGTCGCGGCCCCCGCCCCGCCCTGCCGATTCACGACGTTGATCCGCTGGTCGCCGAAGTAGGGCGAGCCGACGCGCGCCAGCGAGCGCGAGAGCACGTCGGTCGGACCGCCCGGGGACGCCCACGAGACGATCTCGATCGGGCGAGAGGGATACGACGCCCCGTCCGCGCCGGGGTCGGGCGCCTCACAGGCGATCAGCAGGAAGGCGGCGGCGATCGCGCCCCACCGGCTCACGTCCGCCCGCACCCGGCTCACGGCCGCGCCGCCGGCATTCGACGCGACAGCACGTCCCAGATCTCCGGGTCCTCGGCGCCCATCACCCAGGCCGAGATCCCGCGCAGCCCTTCGTACTCCTCGAACAGATTCAGCTTTTCCTCCAGCGACCGGGCGTCCTCGAGAAACAGCCACTCATAGATCCCTTCGTTCGACCAGAACCCGTAGTGGACCCCGAGGTCGGGGAGCCAGGTCATCTCTGGCTGGTGCTCGGCGATCTCCTCGGTGGCCCGCGCGTGCGGGATTTCGAACCCGCCCACCCGCGCCCCTCGGGCCTCGTTGTGCACTGGATGCCACAGACCGGAATAGGTCGGCACGCCCAGCGAGATGCTGGAGGGCGGCACCCCGAGCGACAGCGCGTGCTCGAGCATCCGGCGCACCCAGGGCAGACCCGCGATCGGGCCCGGCGCCGTCGGCCCCCCGTGTTGGGCGTACGTCATGAGAGAGACGAAGTCCCCCGCCTCGGCCAGCGCCGCGATGTCGAACCCGTTCCGCCAGTTCGCCTGCATGTACTGCTGAAACGAGGTCGTGCCGTCGCTCCCGTCCGTGGGCACCACCGCCACCGAGAGAGATAGCCCCGCCTCGCGGAAGGCGGCCGCCGTCTCGCGGTAGTAGGCCGTGAACGCGTCCCGGTCATCGACGTGGAAGTTCTCGTAGTCGAACTGCCACCCGGCGAACCCGTGCTCGGCCGCGAGCGCGACGAACGACTCGATCGTCCTGCGGCGGGCCTCCGGGTTGTGGAGCAGCGAATGCATGAGATCCTGGTCGAACCCCGGGTTCACGATCAGCGGGATCACCTGGACCCCGTTCGCCCGCGCCACCTCCATCACTTCGGGGTACACGCCACCCGTGACATAGCCGAGCGAATCGGTTCGGTAGGCCTGTGGCGAGACGATCGAGATCTGCGCCGCGCGCTCACGAAACGTCTCGAGCGCCCGCTCTCCGCTCCCGCCCATGTAGAACAGCACCTCGCGCTCGACCGCCTCGCTCGCGTCGATGCCGGTGCAGCCCACACCCGCCCCGGATGCCAGGAGGCAGGCGGCGAGCCCCAACAGGGTCGGCCGTGTGCCACGGTGCTTGGAAGCCGTCATGCGGGGAAAATGCTCTCACGACGCTTGTGCAGCCAAGGGGTGTGGACTGGACCGAATCGCCGCGGGTCCGCAATCTGTCCCGCATGAAAACGCACCGGGAGATCTTCCCCGGGATCCACTGGATCCAGGAATGCGGTCCGAACCGCCAGGGCATCGCCGACGCCGTCGTCGCCACGGGAGCGGAGTGGTGCCCCGCGGGCGTCGCGCTGCACGTGCCACAGAACGCGTACCTCCTGACCGGCGAGCGGACGCTCCTGTTCGATACGCTCTCCCCGGCCGCCGGTGAGATCGTGCTGGCCGGGCTCGAGAGCGTCCTGGGCGACCGACCGCTCGACTTCGTCGCCATCTCTCACACCGACGTGCCGCACGCGGCCAACGTGAGCCGCATCCTGCGCCGGTACCCGGCCTGTCAGCTCGTCGCGCCGGCGGCCGGGGAGACGCATCCGCTGTATCACCTCGCGGACGCCACGCTCGTCGGCCCCGGGGACGAGATCGACCTGGGCGGACTTCGCGTGACGTTCCCGGAGGCGACGTTCCTCGACGCGGCCCTGCACACGTGGATGACCGAGGAGACGACGCGATCGCTGTTCACGGTGGACTGGCTCGGGTTCCCGCACATGGAGGGCGAATGCCTCCAGTGCGTCGACGAGCTGCCTGGTGAGATCGACGTCAGTCGCCTCGAGGCCTTCCACAGCCGGGTCATGTTCTGGTTCCAGTACGTGGACGTGGACACCGTCCGCCGGGCGACGGACGCCCTGGCCCGACGGTACGCGGGCTATTCCCTGCTCCCCTCGCACGGTCTGCCGATCCGCGAGGACCCGGAACGCTACTACGAGCTGATGAACGAGGTGGTCGCCAACGTGGCCGCCTCCGGCCGGACGGGGGTCCTGTGAGCGCGAGCCTCGAGCTGGGACGCGGCGTCGAGTGGATCCACGAGTGCTACTCGGAGCCGACCGGGCATCTCCACGTCTCCGTGTATCTCGTGCGCGCGCCGGGCGGCGACATCCTCGTCGACTCGGGGTCGTTCTATCACCGCGACAGCCTCCACTCACGGATCGAATCCGCCACGGACGGTCGCGGGCCACGCGCGTTGATCCTCTCGCATTCCGACTACCCGCACAGCGGCAACATCCCGACGTTCCGCGAGGAGTGGGGAGACTTCGAGATCGTGGCCTCCGTCGCGTCGCCCGAGATCCAGGGACTCCCTTACGCTCGCCGCGCCCGGATCGGCGAGTCGCTCGACGTGCTCGGCCGACGGTTCACGTTCCTCGATCCGCCGCTCGCCGACCGCTCGCACACGACGTGGATCTACGACGAGGAGGGGAAGACGCTGTTCGTCGCCGACGGGTTCGGGACGATCCACCCGCCGGGCCACTGCGACTCCTGGTGGGGCGACCTCCCCCTCGAGGGCCGGACCGAGGGCGTGCTCGAGTTCCACGATCAGACGCTCCGCTGGCTGATCTACGTGGACCCCGATCGGCTCATGACCGCGCTCCGGGACATCTTCGCCCGCCACCCGGCAGAGGTCGTCGCGCCGATCCACGGACCGCCGATCGCGAGGGCGGACCTCGAGGCGTACCTGGACGATCTCGAGAGCGGAGTGCGCACCATCGTTTCGACACACGCAGCCATGACCACGGAGGAAGAGTAGATGGAAGTCCTGTGTCTCGGAGGGACCGGTGCCGTCGGGAGCCTCGTCGTCCGAGGGCTGCTGGATCGCGGAGCGTCGGTCCGGTGCATGACGCGGTCCGAGGTCGGGGGCCGGGAAGCCGGCGGCGTCCGCTACATCAGAGGCGATCTCGAGGACCCGTCATCCCTCGGGCCTGCATTCGAAGGCGTCGATCGACTGCATCTGCTCACGCCGCTGCACCCCGACGAGACCGGGCTCGGACGCGCGGCCGTCGATGCCGCGGTGGCCGCGGGCGTGGGGCGGATCGTCTTCCACTCGATCCACAACGTCGAGGCGGCGCCGCATGTGCCCCACTTCGCGAGCAAGATCGCGATCTTCGATGAGATCCTGTCGTCCGGCATCCCGTGGGTCACGATCGAGCCGAACCACTACTTCCAGAACGACCTCATGCTCCGCGAGCCCATCATGGAGATGCAGCTCTACCCCGCCCCGATCGGGGAGGTAGGGCTCACGCGCGTCGACGTACGGGACATCGCGGACGCCACGGTCAACGCGCTACTCGACGACGGGCACGAGGGGAACCGCTACCCGATTGTCGGACCCGAGACGCTCACGGGCGAGGACGTGGCCGGCACGTGGGGGGACGCGCTCGACGGGACGATCGTCTACGTGGGCGATGACCTCGACATGTGGGAGGACAGCGTCCGGGACATGCTCCCCGGGTGGATGATCGACGACCTCCGAGCCATGTCGCAGCACTTCCTCGACCACGGGCTGGTGGCGAGCGAGGAGGACTACGCGACGATGAGCCACGTCCTCGGACACGCGCCGCGGCTGTTCCGGGACTTCGTCGACGAGACGATCGCCGCCTGGCGCTAGCGCCCCGTCGCCGGCGACCCGTATGGTTCGGCGCGGGCGACGTCCCGTGCCCTGCCTCACCCATGGAGCAGAAGATGAAGCCTCGCGTCCTCCTCGTCGCGGCCCTGGCCGTGGCTTTCCCCCTTCCCCTGTCGGCCCAGCGCTCGGATCTCGGCGTCGTCACGTTCGAGAACTCGGGTTCGGCGGCGGCACAGGCGCACTTCGTCGACGGCGTGCTCCTCATGCACTCCTTCGAGTACGAGGACGCGGCTGGTGCGTTCAGGAAGGCCCAGGAGGCCGACCCGGACTTCGCGCTCGCGTACTGGGGCGAGGCGATGACGTACAACCACCCGATCTGGATGCAGCAAGATCGCGACGCGGCCCTGGCCGCGATGTCGCGTCTCGGGGCGACCCCGGCCGAGCGACGGGCGAAGGCCGGGACCGAGCGCGAGAAGCGGTACATGGACGCGCTCGAGCTGTTGTATGGGGAGGGGTCGAAGCAGGACCGGGACGACCTCTA
>Ga0224508_10002011_pt1 | contig 17758 bp, 16 predicted proteins | sample SF_Jan12_sed_USG_4_FD_170157 | JGI IMG/M metagenome (GOLD analysis project Ga0224508, IMG submission 170157) | Sediment microbial communities from San Francisco Bay, California, United States - SF_Jan12_sed_USGS_21 | ecosystem: Environmental > Aquatic > Marine > Sediment | place: USA... | reverse complement strand
TCAAGGAGTTCAGGGGCATCGCAACCCGATATGACAAGACAGATACAAGCTATGCCGCTAACTTAAATCTCGTCGCGGCTATCATCGCCGCAAGGTAATTGTCCACAGACCCTAGCAGACTGCGTCAGGGCGAAATCGTCCAGGCGTCGTCGATCGGGATCGAGGTGCCGGTGATTTCCTTCGCGGCGTCGCTGCACAGGAAGGCGATCAGCTCGCCGACCCGTTCCGGCTCGATGAACCGCGCGCTCGGCTGGCGGCCGGCGACGAACTCGCGCTCGGCCTCTTCCACGCTGACGCCCTTGGATTCCGCGAGCGCCCGTATGCGTTTTTCCGCCGCCGGCGTGCGCACCGCGCCGGGGCAGATCGCGTTCACCGTGATATTCGGTTCCTGCTGCGTCTCGATGGCGATACCGCGCGCCAATCCCATCAGCGCGGTCTTCGTCACGATGTAGTCGATCCGGTCGGGCATCGCCATGATGCCGAGCGAGGAGGCGAGGTTGACGATGCGGCCGAAGCCGCGCTCGCGCATGCCGCCGAGGGTCAGCCGGATCAGATGGAAGCCAGCGGTCAGATTGACGTCGAGCGATTCCTGCCAATCCTCGGTCTTGAACGCCTCGATCGGTGCAAAGTGCCGAACGACGGCATTGTTGACCAGGATATCGACCGGACCGACGGTGCTGGCGGTGGTCGCAACCAGGTCTTCGATTTCGGCAACCTGCCGCAAATCGGCCCCATGGTAGCCCGCCTTCACGCCAAAATCCGATTCCAGCGCGGCACGTTTCGCCTCGATTTCGTCGGCATCGGCGAAGCCATTCAGCATGATGTTGCAGCCCTGCTTCGCCAACGCCTGGGCGGCGCCATAGCCGATCCCACCGATCGACCCGGTGATAAGCGCGGTCTTTCCCTTGAGCATGTCGGTTCTCCCCAATCGCAGGCTGGCCGCCCGCAACAACTTTTATTGTCATTCCGGTCGGTGCGAAGCGCCGTTCCGGAATCCAGTATGCGCCAAACCATATGGATTCCCGCTTCCGCGGGAATGACGTCATGTGTTTATCGACACGGTACAATGCGGCAGCCACTGGATCAGGCGCGCCGCCAGATCGTGCCGTCCGGCGTGTCTTCCAGGATTATGCCAATTTCGGCGAGTTCGTCGCGAATCCTGTCGCTCTCGGCAAAATCCTTTGATTTCCGAGCATCCGTTCGCTGCGAAATCTTGTCCTCGATCCATTCGTCGGAAACACTTGCCTTAGCCGTCGCCTGAACAGCCAGCGTTACATCGTGGATCCGTGGCTGGCTTTTGAGCCAATCCTCCGGATCCTGCTGCAGCAACCCGAGCAAGGCGCCGCCGGCCAGCAGTTCGCCCTTGAATTTCGCTTGCCCGCCAGCGTCTTTCGCCCGGTTGAGCGCGCTCAACGACGCATGCAAGGCCGCCAGGGCCGCCGGCGTGTTCAGATCGTCCGACAAGGCCGCCACAACCGCGTCCGCCGGGCTTTCCACGGGGCCGATGTCGGCCACGTTTCGCAACGCGCCGTAGAACCGGTCGAGCGTCGCCTTGGCCTGCCGCAAATTGTCCTTCGCGAAATCCTGTTGCTGCCGGTAATGCGTCTGCAATAGCGTCAGCCGGATCGCCTCGCCCGGGAATTCCTGCAGCAGCTCGTTGATGGTGTAGAAGTTGCCGAGCGATTTCGACATCTTCTCGCCTTCGGCCATCAGATAGCCGTTGTGCATCCAGTATTTCGCGAAATGCGTATCCGGATTGGCGCAGCGGCTTTGTGCGATCTCGTTTTCATGGTGCGGAAAGATCAAATCGCGGCCGCCGCCATGAATATCGAAATCCTTGCCGAGATACTTCATGCTCATCGCCGAGCATTCGATGTGCCACCCCGGCCGGCCGCGGCCCCAGGGGCTGTCCCAGCCGGGCAGATCGGCTTCGCTCGGTTTCCACAGGATGAAATCCGCCGGATCCTTCTTGTAGGGCGCGACCTCGACCCGGGCGCCGGCGATCAACTCGTCGCGGGTGTGGCCCGACAGCTTGCCGTAATCGGGCATCGCCGGCACATGGAACAGCACATGGCCGTCGGCGACATAGGCGAAATCTCCCTCGATCAGGGTGGATATAATGTCGATCATTTCGGCGATGTGGTCGGTCGCGCGCGGCTCGATATCGGGTTCCAGATTGCCGAGCGCTTCCGTATCCGCATGAAACTGATCCGCGGTACGCCCGGTCAGCACGCGGATATCCTCGCCGGTCTCCTTCGCGCGCGCGTTGATCTTGTCGTCCACATCGGTGATGTTGCGAACATAGGTGACTTTCGGGAACAGGTGGCGCAGCAGCCGGTACAGCACATCGAAGACGACGACCGCGCGCCCGTTGCCGATATGCACGTAGTCATAAACCGTGGGACCGCACACATAGACCCGCACATTGGCGGGGTCGATCGGCTCGAACGGCTCCTTGCGGCGGCTGGCGGTGTTGTGAATTTGCAGGCTCATCGGGTCTTCCACACGGGGCGCATTACAGAATATTGCGGAACGCATTGGTGATCGGATAGCGGCGGTCGCGGCCGAAGGCGCGGCTCGAAATCTTGACACCGGGCGGCGCTTGCCGGCGTTTGTATTCGGCCAAGTCCAGCATGCGCCAAATCCGCTGAATGGTCTCGGCGGCATGGCCCCGCGCGGTGATGTCGCCGATCGCCATTTCACCTTCGATCAGGCACCGCAGGATGTCGTCCAATTCGTCGTAGGGCGGCAACGTGTCCTGATCCGTTTGATCGGGCTTCAACTCGGCGGAAGGCGGCTTGGTGATAATCCGCTCGGGGATGACCCGGCCTTCCGGCCCGAGCAAGCCGTCCGGACGGTGCTCGTTACGCCACGTCGACAACCGGAATACGTCGGTCTTGTAGACATCCTTGAGCACGGAATACCCGCCGCTCATGTCGCCATACAGCGTCGCATAACCGACCGCCATTTCTGATTTGTTGCCGGTGGTCAGGAGCATCGCGCCGAATTTGTTGGAGATGCTCATCAGCAGCAAACCGCGGCTGCGCGCCTGGACATTTTCTTCCGTGGTATCCGGCGGGCGGTTGCCGAACACCGGCTTGAGCATGGTTTCGAACGCCCGCATCGCGGGCTCGATGCCGATCACGTCGTAGCGGATGCCCATCAATTCCGCCGCCTCTTCCGCATCCTCGACGCTTTCGCGGCTGGTATAGGGCGACGGCATCATGACGCAATGGACGTTTTTCGCGCCCAACGCATCGACCGCCACCGCGGCGCTCAGCGCCGAATCGATCCCGCCCGAGAGGCCGAGGATAACGCCCGGAAAACCGTTTTTGCGAACGTAGTCGCGCAGCCCCAGCACCATGGCATTGTACATGCCGTCGAGACCCGTTGGCGGCGGCGCGATTTCGCCGGGCGCGCACTGCCAACCGCCGTCCGGATTTCGCGTCCAGACGGTGGTCATGCACGCTTCCCGCCATGCGGTTGCCTGGCCGGCCAGACTGCAATCCGCATTGAGCACGAAGGACGCGCCGTCGAACACCAGCTCGTCCTGTCCCCCCACCTGATTGACATAGGCGAGCGGCAACCCGGTTTCCGTAATCCGCGCGACCGCATGCATTTGACGATCGTTCGGTTTGTCGGTCTCGAAGGGTGAGCCGTTGGGCACCAGAAGGATTTCCGCCCCGGATTCCGCCAGGCATTCGGCCACGTCGCCGGCCCAGATATCTTCACAGATAGGCACGCCGAGGCGGACATCGCGGAAATTGACCGGTCCCGGCATCGGCCCGGACGCGAAGATGCGCTTTTCGTCGAAAACGCCGTAATTCGGCAGATCGTGCTTGAACCGCATCGCCGAAATCTCACCCTGATCCAGCAGCAGCACGGCGTTATACAGCTTTCCGTCGTCGCGCCATGGCGTGGGCACCAGCATCGCGGGCCCGCCATCGGCGGTCTCGCCCGCAAGGGTTTGCACCGCATGTTCGACTTTTCCCTGAAAAAACGGCTTCAGAACGAGATCTTCGGGCGGATACCCGCAAACCGCCAATTCCGGGAAGACCACAAGGTCCGCATCCTTGGATTGCTCTCTAATCCGCCGGATGAGCGCTATATTTCCGTCGATATCGCCCACGACAGGATTTATCTGTGCGAGCGTTATAGTTAACCGGTCAGTCATAATTTTAATCTAACTTTGAGGCTCGTGCTGTTCACGTATCGTTTGCCGGGCGGACTATGAAGCCCATCTCGGAAAAATCAAGCCTGAGCAACAGATACGCCGCCCCGTCCCGAGAAAGCCGAGTAATGGCCGAAGAAAGCACAAACAGAGCCACAGAAACAGCCGATTTTGATGGCCCCGCCCCGGCGGACACCGATCCTTCGCCCGGGACCGGTATGCCGGCGCGTGGCACCACACGGCGGCCGCAAGGCGCATCGATTATCCGCGATGCCGCCAACCGCAGCATAGACATGCTGTTCGAGCATCTTCAGGAATGTGCAAAATCGAGGCCGAACGGAACGATGAGCTTTGCCGAGATTCGCGACGAGGTCGGCAACTTCCAATCCTATCCCAGTGCGAAGGTAAACGCGTTCTATCGCGAAACCTGGGACAATTGTCTACAGGCATTCCAGTCGACGCAATGGGCCGAAGACAACACCCAGGCGTTCGAACGGTTGATCCTGACGAATTTCAGCCATCTCCTGCCGGCGGTCGGCGAGCCGCCGATCCGGGGGAAGAACCTCTCCCGCCGGATTATTGATCCTTTCATCAACGTGCTTCGCCAATTGCTGGGACCCGACCAGTTCGACCAGTATCAGGCGGCCGGCGATCGAATGGTGTCGCGCCTGCAAAGCGAGCATGGGTCGAACTTCGACTGGGACATGGTGATCAGAGAGCCGACGGCGCAAACGGTCGTCAACGACGTCCTGGTCCATATCAGCCAGCATTTCATGAAAATGGGCAAACGCCGCCGATGGATGATCGACATGATGGCGTCGGGAATGCCGCCCGCGGAAACCCGCGAGGAACAAGAATGGCAATTCGGCGACCGCGAATTCCATATGCTGGTCGACGCCTTGTACTTCGGCATTCGCGGCGCGTTGGATAGCGAAACGGACCGGCAGGTGATGGTTCGGCGCTACGACGAGAAAAACGTCGCCCGGCTGTACACGATGCTGCAACTGCTCGACCGCGACTACATGGAAGTGATGCGCCGGGAAGGACAGCAATGATCGCCAACGCTTCCACAACGCGCCGGTGAATGATGGCCAACGGGACGGTGGAAACGATCCTCGGATTGCCGATCGGCGGATTCCTGCGAACGTCGGCGGGTTTTTTCCAACGCCTGCCTGACGGCAGTATTGCCTTCCTGCCGTCGATATTCCGCATGCCGTGGCATTCCAAGACGCCGCACATCGTGAACCGGCCCGGGATCGAACGGCTGCTCCGCATGGAGTCGATCGAAATGGCCATCGCAATCCTGATGCTGCTGCTGGCGGTGCACTACTATTTCCTGGATATCCTGGACTTTTACCTGGGCGCCCTGAATTTGCCGATGGCCGTGATTGCCCATGCGGTCAGCACCGTTCTGTCGGTAATTCTCATTCTCTATATCAACAACGCGCCGTTCTCCTGGCTGCGCGCGCGCATGGCGGCGGCGCTGCCCATCGCCGAAGGCGCCTTTACCGCTGCCGAATTCGATAACTGGCAGGGACCGCAAAAGCTTTGGCGCCTTTCGCTCGTGACCAACGAAAATGCCGCATCCCTGCGCAAGGGCGTCGTGCTGCTGTACTTGGTGCTGATGATGTGCTCGTTGCCGCTGCTGCTGGCAATTATTCTGTCATTCGTCTTCGGCAATACGAAGGGAATGGACAATTCGGCCTTTATCGCCGGTTTCGCGTTTTACGCCACGCTGTCTTTCTGGGCGTTTTTCGAAAGCGCGCTCGTCCTGCACAAACGCTGGCAAGGCGGCCGGACCCGCCGCCTGCACCGCATGCACCACGCATAACCGGCCGGACGCCGTTAACGGCGTCCGGTATCGAGATACAAACCGCCGGTTAGGACGCGGCGGCGGCCAGCCGGTTGCCGGAACCGCTGCGCAGTTCCTTCAACGATTCAGCGATCAAAAACGCCAGCTCAAGCGCCTGATCCGCATTCAAGCGCGGGTCGCAATGGGTATGATACCGCATAGACAGGCCGTCATCGTCGATCGCCTGCGCACCGCCCAGACATTCAGTCACATCCTGACCGGTCATCTCGACATGAATGCCGCCGGCATAACTGCCCTCGGCCTTGTGCACTTCGAAGACCCGCCGAACTTCCGTGAGAATCCGGTCGAATGGCCGGGTCTTGTAGCCGGTCCCCGACTTGATGGTATTGCCATGCATCGGGTCGGACGACCAAACGACGACATGGCCTTCCCGCTGGACGGCGCGAATGAGCGTCGGCAAATATTTGTCGACGTTCTCATGCCCCATACGAGAGATCAGCGTAATCCGGCCCGGTTCGTTGGCGGGATTAAGCGTGTCGATCAGACGCATGAGGTCGCCCGTTTCCAGTGTCGGACCGCATTTGATGCCGATCGGATTCTTGACGCCCCGCAAGAACTCCACATGCGCGCTGTCCGGTTGACGGGTCCGGTCGCCGATCCAGACCATATGGGCCGAACAATCGTACCAATCGCCGGTCAGACTGTCCTGCCGGGTCAGCGCTTCCTCGTACCACAGCAGCAGCCCTTCATGGCTGGTGTAGAATTCGGTTTCCCGAAGCTGCGATACCGCATCGCCGGTAATGCCGCAGGCCCCCATGAAATCCATCGCTTCGCTGATGCGTTGCGCCAGTTCTTCATACCGTTCGCCCTGCGAGCTGCCGGCGACGAAATCCAAATTCCACTGATGCACCTTGTGCAGGTCGGCGAAACCGCCCTGCGCAAACGCGCGCAACAGGTTCAAGGTGGATGACGCCTGATGATAGGCCTTCAGCATCCGCTCCGGATCAGGAATGCGCCCGGACGGATCAAAATCGATGCCGTTGATGATGTCGCCCCGGTAACTCGGCAATTCGACACCGTCCAGAACCTCCATCGGCTCCGATCGCGGCTTGGCGAATTGTCCGGCCATACGGCCGACCTTCACGACCGGACAGGCCGCGCCAAAGGTGAGTACCACCGCCATCTGCAGCAAGACACGGAATGTATCGCGAATATTGTTCGCGCTGAATTCGGCGAAACTCTCCGCACAGTCGCCGCCTTGCAGCAGGAAGGCCCGGCCTTCCGCGACATCGGCAAGATGCTCCTTGAGCCGGCGCGCCTCGCCGGCGAACACCAAAGGCGGCTGCCGGCGCAGCTCCGTCTCGATCGACTCCAGCGCGGCCTGGTCCGGATAATCCGGCACTTGGCCGATAGGAAATTCGCGCCAGCTTTCCGGCGTCCAGTTCCGGGTCATAACAACCCTCCCATTTTCACTATTCTCCCTGTAAGTCCGTGGCTTTTACGCCGATTATGGGGTGTTTTCCACCTAAAAGGCGACGAAAGAAGACATAATCCGTTAAAGTCAAATGTCCAGATCGAGTGAGGAAACAGTCCATGACCGACCATGACGCGCCCTGGCAACGCCTGCAACGGCTTCTCGATGCATGCGACCGCGCCGTAATCTTCACGGGCGCGGGCATCAGCACGGAGTCCGGCATTCCCGATTTCCGCAGTCCCGGGGGCGTTTGGGAGAAATACAAGCCGGTGATGTTTCAGGATTTCGTGGCCTCGGACAGCGCGAAGCGGGAGGCCTGGCGGCAACGATTTGCGCGCCAGGACGACCTGATCGACGCCGAGCCAAACCGGGGGCATCGCGCGGTGGAAAAGCTGGTCCGGACCGGCAAAGTCGCCGCCGTGATTACCCAGAATATCGACGGACTGCACCAAAAATCCGGGGTGCCGGAGGAGAAGATTATCGAGTTGCACGGCAATTCGACCTATGCGGCCTGCCTCGATTGCCGTCAGCGCCATGAAATTCCGCCGATCCGGGAAGCCTTCATGAAAGACGAGACATTGCCCCTATGCGACGTCTGCGGCGGTGCGGTCAAGACCGCAACGATCTCCTTCGGCCAATCCATGCCCGAAGATGAAATGCGGGCGGCGCAGGTCGAAACCCTGCAATGTGATCTGTTTATCGCGGTTGGGTCGTCGCTGGTGGTCTACCCCGCCGCCGGTTTTCCGCTGATGGCGAAGGAAAACGGCGCCCGGATGGTCATCGTCAATCGCGACCCGACCGAACTCGACCCTTACGCCGACCTGGTGTTGAATTCGGAAATCGGTCCGACGCTCGGCGACGCGGTCGGCGTCAATTAGGGCAACGGCGCTAACCCATCAATCCCGGACGATCTTCCGGGAAAACGTTATAATTTCAGCGCATTAAGCCAGACATCATGGATGTTGCACATGCTCGTCACATAGACGGTGCCGCCGAGTTTGCTGATATCGTGGCTCGATACCGGTTCGCCCTTCATCGGATCGAACATCACCTCGGAGACGTACTCGAAATTGGCGTCGAGGACCGTGTGCTTCACGATATAGTGCTTGAATGCATCTTGCGGATGCCGTGTCCGGACATTGATTTTGCTACCCGCGCGCTCAATCACCGGCAAATGACTGGAAACTTTCTTTGCCCAACGTCCGGGCCGCTCTTTGGTGTAATACACGCCACCGGCCATCGGCAGCGAGCCTGCTTTGAAATTGCCCGCCGCCATAATGGTGGTCGGAACAAACAAAGATCCCGCAGCGCCCGCGAGACCGAACCGAAGTACATTACGCCGTTCCACAATCACTCTCCTTGATACTATACGTTACCCAGATTCTGCCGATCGAATTCATGTCTCTCCGCAGCCGGCGCGTTCGGTTCCGATCGGACAATTTTCCATCGCACCCGTGGTTTGCCAATGAATTATAGTAGTATTCCGGGTGATCTGCGACCAAGGCCTATCGGATAAGAAGCCCTAGACCGGTTGGGTTGCCCGCGAAATTCAGCGCCCTCCAATCGTTCTCCGCCGCCTCCGCACGCACTCGCTAGTCAGCGGCCGCGTCGACCTCATCCGGAATCGGCTCGCGCATGGTGACGAACTCTTCCGCCGCCGTCGGATGGATACCGATGGTGGCGTCGAACTGCGCCTTGGTCGCACCGCATTTGAGCGCGATGGCGATACCCTGGACGATTTCGCCCGCATCCGGTCCCACCATATGGCAGCCGAGCACCCGGTCGTCGCCACGATGCACGATCAATTTCATAAAAGTGCGTTCTTCACTGGCGGTCAGAGTATGTTTCAGCGCCTTGAATTCGGACACGAAAATGCGAACAGGACCGTACCGTTCGCGCGCCTCCGCCTCGGTCAGGCCGACCGTGCCGATATTGGGTTGGCTGAACACCGCTGTCGGGACGTTTTCGTAGTCGACCGCCGCAGCGTTTTTATTGAACAACGCGTTTGCAACCGCCGTGCCTTCCTCGAGTGCGACCGGCGTCAGTTGCATCCGGTCGATGACGTCGCCGATCGCGAAAATGGACGGCACGGATGTACGAAAATGCTCATCGACCTTGACGGCGCCGCTAGCGCGCAATTCGACACCGGCTTCTTCCAACCCGATCCCCTGACTGAAGGGCGCGCGGCCGGTGCAATACATCACCGTATCGGCGGCGATTTCCCGGCCGTTTTCAAGCATCGCGGTAAAACCGCGCTCCGCCCGCTCGATACAGGCGACATTTTGGTTGAATTGAAGGTCCACGCCCTTTTTGCGCATCTCGTCGGCGAGATAATGCCGGACATCGTCGTCGAACCCTCGCAAAAAATGCGGACCCCGATAGAGTTGCGTCACGTCGACCCCGAGACCGTTGAAGATACCGGCGAATTCGACGGCGATATAACCGCCGCCAACGATCAGGATCTTCTCCGGCAATTCATCCAGATAGAACGCCTCGTTCGAGGTTATGGCAAATTCCTTGCCGGGAATATCCGGCACCACGGGCCAGCCACCCGTCGCCACCAAGATGTAGTCCGCGGTCACTGTTTTGCCGCCGACCTCGATGGTGTGCGGATCCACGATGCGGGCGCGGCTCTCGAATATTTCGACGCCGGCCGCTTTGAGCATGCGATCGTAAATGCCGTTCAGCCGGCTGATTTCTCGGTCCTTGTTGGCAACCAGGGTCGACCAGTCGAAACGGCGTTCCCCGACGGTCCAGCCAAACCCGGCCGCATCTTCGAAATCCTCCGAAAAATGCGATGCATAGGCGAATAATTTCTTGGGAATGCAGCCGACATTGACGCAGGTGCCGCCGAGATTGCGTTCCTCCGCGACGGCGGCCCGCGCGCCGAACCCCGCGGCAAAGCGGCTCGCGCGCACGCCGCCGGATCCCGCGCCGATGGTAAAGAGGTCGTAGTCGTATTCAGGCATGACGAATCGTCTCCTGCCGGGGTCCTGTCAAGAACGCGCCAAGCTATTGTTGAATGATGTTATTTACTGATTCCGCCCATGCAGACGTATTTGATTTCGAGATAATCCTCGATCCCGTACTTCGACCCCTCGCGGCCGACACCGGATTCCTTAAAGCCGCCGAAGGGCGCGACCTCGGTCGACATGACGCCAACGTTGACGCCGACCAAGCCGGATTCTATGGCTTCCGCGACCCGCCAGATGCGGCCGATATCGCGGCTGTAGAAATAGGATGCGAGCCCGAACTCGGTGTCATTGGCCATCGAGATGGCCTGTTCCTCGGTCTCAAAGCGAAACAGCGGCGCAACCGGCCCGAAGGTCTCTTCGCTGGTGACCGCCATTTCCGTCGTCACGTCGGCCAATACGGTTGGCTCGAAAAAAGTGCCGCCGAGGGTGTGCCGGCTCCCGCCGACGACCACCCGCGCGCCCTTGCCCACGGCATCGGCGATGTGTTCCTCCACCTTGGCCACCGCGCTGCCGTCGATTAGCGGGCCCTGGTTGACGCCCGATTCGAGGCCATTGCCGACCCGCATTTCGGCGACTGCGCGGGAAAGCTTGTCGGCAAATTCATCATAAACACCGGACTGCACAAGGATGCGGTTGGCGCAGACGCAGGTCTGGCCCGAATTGCGGAACTTGGACGCCATCGCGCCCTCCACCGCCGCGTCGATATCGGCATCGTCAAACACCACGAACGGCGCGTTGCCGCCGAGCTCCATGCTGATTTTCTTCACCGTGCCGGCGGCCTGCGTCATCAGAAGCTTGCCGACCTCGGTAGAACCGGTAAACGTGATTTTACGGACGATCGGATTGCCGGTCAGTTCGCCGCCAATTTCCGCCGAATTTCCGGTCAGCACGCTGAACACGCCCGCCGGCACGCCCGCACGCTCGGCCAGTTCGGCCATGGCAAGCGCGGAATATGGCGTTTGCGACGCGGGCTTGACCACCATGGTGCACCCGGCGGCGAGCGCCGGCCCGGCCTTGCGCGTGATCATCGCCGCCGGGAAATTCCACGGCGTAATGGCGCCGCACACCCCGACCGGCTCCTTTAGCACGACGATGCGCCAATCCTCCGCCGGCTGCGGAATGGTGTCGCCATAGACGCGCTTTCCCTCTTCGGCAAACCATTCGAGAAACGACGCGGCGTACATGATTTCGCCCTGTGATTCGGCCAACGGCTTGCCCTGTTCGGACGTCATGAGGATGGCGAGGTCCTCCTTATGGGCAAGCATCAGATTGTACCATTCCCGCAGGATCGCGCTCCGTTCCTTGGCGGTACGCTTGCGCCATGCCGGATACGCCGCATTCGCCGCCTCGATCGCGCGGCGTGTTTCGCTGGCGCCCATCCGCGGAACCGTACCGAGAGTCTCCTCGGTCGCCGGATTATTGACCGCCACGGTGTCGCCGCCATCGGCGTCCACCCAGGCACCGTCGATATAACATTGTTGACGAAACAGGCTGGGATCTTCGAGTTTCATGACATCGCTCCCCGCGGCAGTGGCATTGGCGTTTGGATTTCCATGAAATCCACCGGGAGTGAGTATAGGTCGCCAGGCAGCGGTGAACCACCGCCGACACGTTCGCGACGTTCAATTTTATCCGGGATGTCTAAAGTTATGGAGCCGGCGTCCGCCGGCGTCATCCGATCGTCAGGGTTGCGCCATGACAAGCGTGCCCACAACCATAATAGGCATTGGTTTTGCGCGCTTTCACACGGCCATTCGGGGCCGGTCGCCCGCGAATGGCCGTGCAGGAAAGCATGCAGGATGATCCCGCTATGTGGGAATCACCCCCACTTAAGGGCAGAAAGCCCTATCGCATCATTCCGCCATTTGTTTCGGCGGTGTTGGGCGCCTCGGCGGGCGACCGTTCCATCGGCGCATCGGCCTGCATCTCTTGAGCGGCCGACGGCATAACCGGCGGTGTCATCGCCGTCTGGTCCTCGACGTTGAAGGTCTTCTGCGCCAGAACCGTTCCGGCATCATCGACCAAATCAACCCGCCAAGTGCCGGGTCCGACAGCGCTGTTGGACCAGGTACGCCAGCCCGACGAAGTGCCGATATTCACAGTCTTGCGGGCTCGTTCATCACCCGCATAGTGCCAAATGAAGCTTAGATTCGCGGTTTCGCCGGTATTCTTGATACGCGCGAAAATATAAGCCTTCCCCTCTCCATTCATGGCGGCGATCGTTTCCTTGGCGTCGGCCGGTTCGCGATCGACAACGCCGGTCGTGAGCACCAGCTCACTGACGGCCATTTCCGCGGATGCCGGCGTCGCCGTCATGCCGAATACGGCAATGGCCATACCGGCCAGCGCAGCCGCCATGGAGCCTTTTCGAATGGCGCGATTCATTACTCTGTCTCCTCAAAATTCCGAAACGGGATCATCTGTCTCATAATACTTCGACACGCGAGAGTAGTGCGTCATTTGCTAATAAAATCCAAATAAACGAACGGATGTTATTAAAATATATACTATAATTAATACCTACTTATTTGTTTTTACAAGAATTTTTGATAGCTATTCTTGGCCGACGGTAATTAAATATGATAACCGGACCGGCTCGCCGGCGCCCGGCCACCAACGGGCCGGGCTCACGAATCCGCGGATCCGGAATTCATCGCGCACATTAGTCGCCATAGGACGGCGGACCGCGATGTCAGTCTTGCGGGTCCATCGCCGCTGCTTCGCGACCGGCGGATCGGCCGCCGACAAAGCATTCGGACAGGTTGCCGCCGCCGAGATACAGGTGGCCGAACACGCTGCCGAGTTCCCCGGCGGCAAAGAGCCGTGGTATCGGCGCGCCGTAAACGTCGATGATGCGTTGCCGCGCGTCGTGCACCGGGCCCCCTTGCGTATTGGAAACCAGCGGCCAGGCCTGGGCATAGTAATAAGGGGGCGTTTCGAGCGGCATCATGCTGGATGCGGGACGGGCGAAATCGCCATCCGCACCGGCGGCGCAGAAGCCGTTGTAGCGTTCGACCGTTTCCGCCAGATGCGCGGGATCGAGCCCCATCGCCTGGGCCAATGCTGCAATGCTGTCGGCGCGATGCAAAATGCCAAGATCGACCTCCGCCCGATTGTCACTGCTCCAGACGAAATCCAAGCCCGCCTCATTGTACAACGGCTGTCCCACCGGAAAGGTCCCGCGTCCCGCTTCGTCGAAGACGAACCAGCCGGGAATTGCGGGAAAATCCTGGGTTTCCGGGCGGAAACGCTCCATCGCCCGATGCCCGGTATCCTGCATATAGGGTTCGTATTCGTTCATGAACCGGCCGCCGTCCCGGTCCAGCATGATCCACAGCATCCGGACGGCACGGTCGCCGGCAAATCCGGCATCCCAGGCGATCGTGTCCTCCCCCTCGCCGACAGGGAACCAGTCGGGCAGCCTCTTGGTGCGGATGCCGAACGGATAGTCGGGATCGCTGTGCTGGAACCCGTAGGTGCCGTGATAGTGCCACATGTGCCACAAATCGGCGCCGAGATCCTGCGCCATGCGAATGCCGTCGCCGGTATTGCCCCGGAAAGCGGTGGCAAGAACCGGTTTGCCCTGCCAATAGTGCTGCTGCATTGCCGGGTTCGCCTCAAACCCGCCGCAGGCCAATACGACGCCCCGCCGCGCCCGGATCGCCCGGCGCGCATCATCCGGTCCGACCCATATACCCAGGACCTCCCGATCCGGCCCCGCGATCAGACGATGCGCCGGACAGCCGGTGCGCACTGCGATGCCACGCTGCCGGACATTGTCATCGACCACCTTGAACAGACGCGAACCGGCGCCCAGGCTGCGCGCATAGGGATATTCGGCATTGATATCGACGCCGGGAATATCCTCGATCATCACAAAGCCAAAGCTGTCCCGTCCGGGGAACGGGTAATTCCCAAGGCCCGGGCGATAGATGACCTTGGCGCCGTTCACCTCGGCCAGTTGGTGAATGAACTGGTCGATCTCCGCCATTCCCGTCGCAAAGCGGTGCAGCACATCGTCCGGCGTGGTCCCGGCGTTGGTCGCCTTCAGATAGGCGAAGGTGCCGTCCGCGTCCCGGGAGATCCGCACACCGCCCGCGGAGCAAATCGAGATGCCGCCGGGATCGGCCATCTTTTCGACGATCATGACGTCGGCACCCGCATCATGGGCGGATATTGCGGCGGCGCCGCCGGCGAACCCGAAACCGACGACAACAACGTCTACTTCCTCATCCCAATGGTGCGCCGACGGATCCGGTTTTGCCATGCCCAGGGTTCCTGCTGGTGTAGTTGCTGTTGAGCGCGATAACGACCCGATCCCTTAGCATCTCCCCGGCGCCGCGAACAACCGCGCGCGTTCGCTATTCACCGCCAAAAACATTGCCATAGACGTGTTTTCGAAATCGGCGGTCGCGTTTGAGGTGCCATTCGCGGCTCATCGCCTCGCCACGGGTCTGATAGCGCTCAAGATACAGAAGCCGCCACTGCCGGCCCCGCGTCGAGCGTGCGCCGGATCCATCATTATGCCGGCGCAGGCGCTGTTCGGGATCCGTCGTCCAGCCGACATAGGTGCGCCGCCGCCCGCCGGTTTTACTGCCCAGGAGGTAGACAAAACAGGCCACCGCTCCTACCCGCCCGCCAAGCCCGGGCGCGCGTCCCAAGCCGAATTCCGGCAAGTTTTCCTTGAATTCGCAGAGTTTCTTAGGTTATCCAAATATTCACAAGACGTTAACACTTGGCCGATAACGTGCCGCCCATGACCGAAACGTCCAAAAAATCCTACACAGTCGCGGTGTGTCTCGCTGCGGTGTTCGGCGTGCTGGGCATCCATCACTTCTATCTGGGACGTCTTTTGCATGGATTGTTCGATCTCGGCCTTTCAATCGCCGGATTTACCTTCATCTTCATTGGCGAACCTGAGAGTCTGGTAATGACCGGTGTCATCCTTCTCGGCATCGATGTGCTGCACACGCTCTATGTGACCTTTAAATTACTGGTTGGCGAATACAAGGACGGCCAAGGAAATATAGTCACCTATCCTGGTCAAAAACGAATTCAAGAATCCCAAAATAGAAGTATCTAGCATTAAGGAGATTATCATGAGTGACGTACATTCCCCAGATGTTCAGACCAGCACGACCGAGCAAATCAGCGACAAGGGCTTCGTTCCCGCAATCCTGCTTTGCTTCTTCCTCGGCGCCTTTGGCGTTCACAGATTCTGGGTCGGCAAATACGGCACCGGCATCTTGATGCTGTTGACGCTTGGCGGCCTCGGCATCTGGGCACTGATTGATTTCATTATTATCGTGACCGGCAGCTTTACCGACGCCCAAGGCCGGAAGATCAAGGCGCAATCCTAACGGATTGTCGTTTAAACGCTCAGCGGGACCCGATACCCGCGAAAATCCGGCCCGGACGAATATCATTTCGTCCGGGCCGTTTTTTTGAACGTTCGTCCTGTCGTCGGCGCGGTGCTCAGGCCACCGCCATGACCATCGACGCGAAGCTTTCCATCTGCGCCAAATCGTTGTCGTAGGAGTCGGATCGGAAATCGAAGATCAGTTCCGAAACGCCCAGCGATTGGTACGTGCGGACATCCTCGACGATTTCGTCCTGTGACCCGGTGAACGGCAGGCGCTCCTCCCGGCCCGCGCGCTTGTTGAGATCGTAGAGCGGCGCCTTGAACGAGATCGTCATCTTTCCAAAATCCCGCCCTTCCTCATCCATGAATTGCTTCAACTGGTCGATCAGCCCCGCCAACTCCTGCGGCGTCATCGGCACGGCGGGGTTGGCGCCGACCGGATGCCAACCGTCGCCATAGCGCGCCGCCCGTCGAAGCGCGGCCCGGCTATGGCCGCCAACCCAGATCGGCGGGTGCGGCGTTTGCACCGGCGCGGGCTGGCATCGCACCTTATTGAATTGATAAAACGCGCCCGCATGCTCCACCGGCTCGCCGGTCCAGAGCTTCTTGAAGATCTCGATATATTCATTGCTGACGGCGCCGCGCTTATGGAAATCCGGCGCGTCCAAAGCTTCGAATTCTTCCTTGAGCCAGCCGACGCCGACGCCGACCGTCACCCGGCCGTTCGACAGCAGGTCGATGGTCGCCAGCATCTTGGCGGTCAGGATGGGATTGCGGTGCGGGATCACCATGATGCTCGAGACCAGCCGCAACCGCTCGGTCTTCGCCGCAACGAATGTCATCAAGGCCAGTTGCTCGAGTGCGTCGCCGTGTCCCGGGAAATTGCCGGCCAGCGTATAGGGGTATTTCGAGTCGATCTCGACCGGGAAGACGATGTGATCCGCGATCATCACGGATGTGAAGCCGAGACGCTCGGCATTTTGGACCAGCGCTGTCAGCGCCTCCGGTTCGGCCGACTTTCCCCGGGTCGGCAGATAAAATCCATACTTCATGCGATGTGCCCCAATCCTCCGCCAACTGCCGCCCATGCCAGACCATTCGGCGCACGGAACCTGAACGCAGAAACACGCGCTTCGACTATCGCAGTATGGGCGTTATCGGCATGCGGCAACAAGCCTTGGGCGGAAATCCGCTATTCCACCGTCACCGATTTGGCGAGGTTGCGCGGCTGATCCACATCCGTGCCCTTGAGCACGGCGGTGTGGTACGCGAGCAGTTGCACCGGGATGGTATACAGGATCGGCGCGACGAACGGATCGATCTCGGGCATTTCGATCGTCGCGGCCGGCTCCGCCTGCCGCTCCAGCCGCGCGATGCCGTTTTTGTCGGAGATGAAAATCACCCGGCCGCCGCGCGCGATCACCTCCTGCACGTTCGACGCGGTCTTGTCGAACAGCGGGTCGTTGCCCGGCGCAATCACGACCACCGGCACAGATTCGTCGATCAAGGCGATCGGACCATGTTTCATCTCGCCGGCGGCGTAGCCTTCGGCGTGAATATAGGAAATTTCCTTGAGCTTGAGCGCCCCTTCCAGAGCGATCGGGAAGCTCGTGCCGCGCCCGAGATAAAGCACGTCCCGCGCCTCGACCAGCTCCTCGGCAATCGACGCAATCGCGTCCGCGTCGCTCAACGCTTCCGCCGTCCGGCTCGGCACCTCCGACAGGGCGGCACAGAGTCTGGCGCCCTCCGCCTGGTCGACCGTGCCGCGCGCCCGGCCGAACGCGATGGCAAAGGCGGCAAGCATGGTGAGCTGCGTCGTGAAGGCCTTGGTCGACGCGACGCCGATTTCCGGCCCGGCAAGGGTCGGCAACACGCCATCGGATTCGCGGGCAATCGTCGATTCCGGGACGTTCACCACCGACACGATGTGCTGATCCTGCGAAGCGGCATAGCGCAGCGCCGA
>Ga0224508_10002010_pt1 | contig 17759 bp, 15 predicted proteins | sample SF_Jan12_sed_USG_4_FD_170157 | JGI IMG/M metagenome (GOLD analysis project Ga0224508, IMG submission 170157) | Sediment microbial communities from San Francisco Bay, California, United States - SF_Jan12_sed_USGS_21 | ecosystem: Environmental > Aquatic > Marine > Sediment | place: USA... | reverse complement strand
GAAGCGCAAAGGCGATCCCCACGGCACTGAAAATGACCAAAAGCAATCTCAACGCCCCTTCGATGACACCGCCAATCGTTGGGACCGCAGGCAACAACCAAAGCACCGGCACCACCGTCAACGGGAAAATCGCCGTGCCAACCAGCAAAATCCGCATGGGCGCCGCTGGATCGCGACCCATTAGAATGGTGAAATTCGCCGCCCCTGTGACCGGAGGTGCCGCCAGAACAAGGACCATTGCCAATCCTGCAGCCGTTCCAGAAAACCCTAGCGCCAACGCTCCTGCTAGCGCCACGAGCGGCGCAACTAATTGATAGATAACTACTGTTCCGAGAGTGCGCCCGACGTCGCGTAAACTGCCCAGAGTGGTGCGAGGGCCGATCCTGAGGGCTGCCAGAAACAGGAGCAATGCAATCATTTCGGGCAAATAAGGCGCGAGAACTTGCGCCAGATCGGGCTGTGACAATCCGGCGACCAGTCCGAGCACAAGACACCAGCGACCGTAACGCGCGGCAAATTCCAGCGGAGCGATCACATCGGGATTCCGAATTCGATATAGCCCGAAGGCGACGGCCGAACCGAAACCGCTTGGTCACAAGCGCCAATACTTGGACGGGTCAGCCCCCCGGCCCTTTTCGGATATTTTCCGGCAACCAGGTCGCAATCTCGGGAAACTGGATTAGAACAAAGACCATCACAACCATGATCAGGAACATCGGAAAGCCGGCGCGAGCTATGAACCCCATTTCGTGATGGGTCATGCCCTGCAGAACAAAGAGGTTGAAGCCGATGGGCGGGGTGATCTGCGCCATTTCGACCACGACGACGATGAAGATCCCGAACCAGATCAGGTCAATTCCGGCTTCGCGCACCATCGGCTCAACAACAGCCATGGTCAGAACCACCGAAGAAATCCCGTCCAGAAACATTCCGAGGACAATGTAGAAGACCAGCAGAACCATCAGCAATTCGAAGCGTGAAAGCTCCATCTGTGCGATCAGATCGGCCAACCCGCGCGGCAACCCGGTGAATCCCATCGAGAGCGACAGAAAAGCGGCACCGGCAAGTATCAGTGCGATCATCGCGCTAGTTCGGGTGGCGCCCATCAGGCTTTCGGTGAAGGTCTTCCATGTCAGCGAGCCTTGCGAGGCCGCCAGCAGCAACCCGCCAATGACACCAAATGCGGCGGCCTCGGTGGCCGTGGCAAAGCCCAGATACATCGAGCCGATAACGACAAGGATCAGGCAGATTACAGGGATCAGGAAACGCGAGTTGGCGACACGTTCACCAAAAGTCATCGGAGGCTCGGCGTCTGGATTCCACTTCTTCGAGACGCGCGACATGATCGCGACATAAGCCATAAACATTGTCGCCAGCACCAGTCCCGGCAATATTCCGGCAAAGAACAATTTCGAGATGCTCTCGTTAATGGTCACGCCATAAACGATCAACGTCAGCGACGGCGGGATCATCAAGCCCAACGTAGCAGCACCCGCAAGCGTGCCGATGATCATGGTTTCGGGGTAATTGCGTTTGCGCAACTCGGGGATCGACATCTTGCCGACCGTTGTCAGCGTCGCGGCGGATGATCCCGACACGGCGGCAAATACCGTGCAACCGACGATATTTGTATGCACCAAACCACCCGGCAACCCAGCCATCCAGGGCGAAAGCCCCTTGAACATGTCCTCGGACAACCGCGTTCGATAAAGGATCTCACCCATCCAGATAAAGAGCGGCAGCGCAGTCAGCGTCCAGGATGACGATGTTGTCCAGACCGTCGTCAGCATCACATCGCCCACCGGTCGTGTCGTGAAGAGCTCCATGCCGACCCAGGCGACACCCATCAGCGCCAGACCGATCCACACGCCCGAGCCCAAAAGTAGGAACAGAACGAAGAGGAAAAGAATGATGATATTGAGGTCTTCCATTTCCTATTCCCCGAAGCTCTGATCGACCAGATCGCGTTTGATCCGATGGTCCCCAGATATGATTAAGTGGATCAGATGATCTGTCAGTGCGACGGCAAAGATCACTGAACCCAACAGCACAAAGCTTTGTGGAATCCACAGCGCGGTACGGTCCTGGCCCTGACTAATGTCGTTCAGCTTCCACGACCAGAAAACGAATTTTGCGGCGAAGCGGGCGAAATACCAGGCAATGAGCGCGCCGATCGCAAAACACCAGATATTAATTATTCGCCGAGCTTTTGGTCCGACAGCGTTGACCAAGATCGACACGCGGATATGGCTTCCCCGGTTAAGCGCATTTGCAAAGGCCAGGAATGACGCTGCGGCCATGAAGTATCCGGCATATTCCGGTATGCCCGGCGCCACTTCTCCGGTCCATCGCGCCAGCATCTGCAAGACGATCAAGACGAGAATTGCGACCAGGCACAATGCCGCCAGAACGCCTGAAGCTAGATAGATAGAATCCAGTAGAGACCGAAGATTTTTCCACGAAACCATGCCGTCCCCGCTATTTAGTCTTATTGTTGTGTCGTCGGGCGACCGGTTGGGGTCGCCCGAGGAGGTGGATTACTGCATGCCCTTGAAGGCATCGACGATGGCGGCGCCTTCGTCACCGGAAGCTTCCAGCCATTCGGAAGTCATCGTCTCGCCGATCACTTTCAGCTCACCGACCATCTGGTCACTTGCCGGACCAACAGTCATGCCGCCGTCACGAAGACCCTGCAGGGTAAAGCCGGTGTATTCTTTGGACCGCCAAGTTCCGGAATACTCCGCCAGACTGGCACAGCCGCGAATGACGTTCTGGTTGGCCTCCGAAGTGGCCGCCCAGACATCGGAGTTAACCATCACATAGTTGCGCGGCAGCCAGGCATCGACTTCGTAGAAATAGTTCAGCGATTCCCATACCTTACGGTCATAACCTGTTGATCCCGACGAGACCATTGAATCAGCCACGCCGGTGGCGAAGGCCTGGCTAATCTCAGCCGCTTCGATAGTCACCGGCAGCATGCCGGTTAGTTCCGCCAGTCGCGAAGTGGCGTTGTTGTAGCTGCGGAACTTGATGCCCTCCATTTGGGCCACGGAGGTGACTTCGTCCTTGAAGTACAGACCCTGTGGCGGCCACGGCACTGCGTAAAGCAGTGTGAGGCCCTGACTGGCTAGTAGCTCGGTCATTGGACCCTTGGCGGCTTTCCACAGATCCTCGGCATCGTCAAACGAAGTGGCCAGGAACGGTACTGAATCGAAACCGAACAGCGCATTTTCATTCTGGTGACCAGACAAGAGCCGCTCGCCGATTGGCACTTGGCCAGTCTGGATAGCGCGCTTGATCTGCGCGCCAGGGAACAACGATCCGCCCGGATGGGTCACAATCTCGATATCGCCACCGGTACCAGTGGTCACACATGCGGCAAACTCGGCACCATTCGCCGAGTGGAAGTTCGACGCAGAATACGCCATTGGCATATCCCAGGTTTCGGCCGCTACCGGTGCGGCCATCGCGGTCGCAACCGCAGCCCCTGACACAATTTTGGTAAGCTTAGTCATGAGTATTTCTCCCTAATTGAGTTCTGATTTTTGATTATCTTCTCCCCGATATCGCGAAACGTGCGGGCGAATAGGGGCTGAGGTCAAGGTTTGGATGATTTCCAGAGATCAGTTGCGCTAGTATCCGTCCTGTTTTGGGACCACCTGTCAGCCCGATATGGTCGTGTCCAAATCCAAAATAGGCGCCCTCCACTTCCGGCACTTCGCCAATCAATGGCAGCGAATCAGAAACCGAAGGACGGTGACCCATCCATTCGCTCGTTTCTTTCCATTTGATCCCTGGTATCGCGCTTCGGATATTCCTCTCTAACAATTCAATGGGTTTGCGCGATGCTGGTGCATCGAGACCGCCGAATTCGACAATTCCCGCGAGGCGCAACCGGCCGTCCATCGGCGTCGCAACGAACTTGCCCGAAGCAACCATGACCGGAGAACGAGGCATGATGCTGGGCTCCCAAAGCTCCAGATGATAGCCACGCTCGCTTTCCATCGGCACATTGACTCCGAGCAAGCGGGCAAGCGGTCCTGACCAGGCACCCGCAGCGAGCACAACAGATGTGCAATCAATCGTTTCGCCATCAACTTTTACGCCGGTCACCCGACCACTTTCGCGAACAATATCATCGGCATTTCCGATAACGATTTTCGCACCGTTGGACTCGGCGTGCGCAGCGAGATCCTTCACATATTGACCTGGATCCGCGATGCGGCCGTGGTTCTCAATGCGCACAGCGACATCAATTTCGGGCCCAAAAGCCGGATCATATTCATGGAAGGCGGCGCCTTGCAGGACGTCCCATTCATAGCCGTTTTCGCGCCGAACTTTCCATCCAAACGCATCGCTTTCAAAATGCGCCATGTCTCTGTAAAGAAACAGATAATCTGATGGAATAATCCATTTCTCGGCACCAGAACCGGCCGCAAGCGCCTGATGATCAGCAAGACTGTCGCCGATAATGTGCGAAATCGCCGATGCCCGATGTCGAACGGCATCGGCATTGGCATTGCTCATATATTTCAGGAGCCAAGGGATCAGTTTCGGAAGATAGCCCCACTTGAGGAACAGTGGTTGGTCTGCGCGAAATAGCATGCCAGGGGCTTTGCCAAGTAGTCCTGGCACGCTGATGGGAACCACACTTGCCGCAGCCAGCACACCACCATTGCCGAAGCTCGTTCCTTCCGCGGGACCTTTCTTGTCGATCAATATGACGCTGTGGCCGCCGCGTTGCAGCCAAATTGCCGTCGAAACGCCGACTATGCCCGCGCCGATAATCGCCACTGTCTCTGTCACGAATTGCCCTGTCCGCCTGAGTCCTCTGCGGATCATCGCATAGCCTTCGAAAATGTCGATGCTTTTCAGGTCGGTAGAGCTAGTGGGCAACTGATGCAAATACATCCGAGAAGGAATCGGACCGGACCCCATGGAAAGACGCGCAGCCCGCTACGATAATGTGCCGATTCTTTTTCAACGAGGTGCATTGATGAAGGTGGCTGGCGGAAAGGCAGTTTACGGTGCGTCGGTTGGCATTTTGATGCTCGATGCACGATTTCCACGTATTCCAGGTGATATGGGCAATGCGACAACCTGGCCCTTTCCGGTGCATTATAAGATCGTCAAGGGTGCCTCGCCCGACCGGGTCGTTAGAAACCGCGCGAAGGGATTGCTGGATGCTTTCGTCGTCGCCGCCAAAGAACTGGTCGCCGAAGGCGTCGACGGCATTACCACAAATTGTGGATTCCTATCGCTTTTTCAGGACGAGCTTGCGACCGCTGTTCAAGTTCCGGTTGCCACGTCATCGTTGATGCAGGTTGCGCTGGTGAACGCCACGCTTCCTCCGGGCAAGCGTGCTGGCATACTTACAATTTCTGGAAGTACACTGACGGAAGAACATATGGCAGCGGCAGGTGTTCCCGATGGCACACCGATCGGGACGACCGAAGGCGGGCAGGAGTTTACCGAGGCTATACTCGGCAATGCGCATGAACTCGACGTTGATGCTGCACGGAGCGATAACGTTGCGGCGGCAAAAGCGTTGATAGAATCAAACCCGGAAATTGGTGCGCTGGTGCTAGAGTGCACAAACATGACACCGTATGCGGCAGATATTCGGGAAACGATCTGTTGCCCGGTTTTTACTGCGGAAAGCTTTGTTTCTTGGTTTCATTCCGGCCTCGTTCCGCGACGTTATTGACTCTTCTGGACTGGACCGAGGGCCCAAAAAGGTTCATTATTGGGAGGTTCAGCATTCAAATGTGCAGCGCGACAAATACCGCGTGGGCGCATTTGGAAAGATGAGCGACTTTGGTTCGAATTCGCGAGTGGCGTGTTTTGGTGGGGGATTAAGAAAGTTCGCGTGAAGCCCAGGCGGAGATCCGTTCGGAAGTTCACGCGAGTCAAACGATCATGAATTGGGAAAAGCGCCTTGAAGATGCGCGTGCCCGACGGCAAGTCGTCCTGGAACAAAAAGACAGGGCGGCTCAGGCCGCTAAGGCCGCGGCGCAAATCACACCCGATCCGGCAAAATCGCCGACACATTCGGGCGTCGTGCAAAGCGTTCCTCGGGCGCGGCCTGCGGGTACGAATGCGCGTGCCGTCGAAGCGGCCTTGCGCAAGCGCGACATCGTTCAACAAGCGGACCAGTTGAAGATCGACACTTTCGATTTTCGCGCAAACGAAAATGTAGCCCCCGAGATTACAGAAATTCGAAAAGATCCCGTTGAAGGCGTTCCGCAAGCCGCCGAATATAGCGGGGTCGCCCACGCTGGCCAGGTCGCTAACCGTAAATCCCGGCCGGGTCTTCGGATTTTGCTGGTCGCGTCCGCCGTATTGATTGGTTTCGGCATCGGTATATTTGCAGGTCCATCAATCATTTCCAGAATTCAACGACTTGCCCCTTCGACGCAGCATCCTATTGCAACGCACATTGCACCGCGACTGCCAGCGGCCATCCAGATTGCTGATGGGCAAAGACCTTCGTTGGCAAATGCGAATAGCCAAGAGGCGCCGCCGCGCGCCGGACGAAGCGCCCCGTCAACGCCAGAATTGATTGTATTCAAACCGGCTTTACCCCTCGTTTCGTCGCCGGTGGTTGGTTCCAATGAGGTTGCTGCCGTCGCCTCAACGGCTCAGGTTTCAGAGCCCGGTGAAATTACGACTCTTAGTTCCCCACTGATCGCGTCGACTAGACCAGCGCCACGCCGGCCAGATCCAGAGGCTGCGAAGATTCTGGAGGCGGCGCCTCTTTCATTGGCTGCAACCGATAGTCCAAATTCACCACTGCTGATGCGCAGGTCTGTAGATGAAGTGTCGAATATCCAAATTGCCGCACTTCCGCGAATACACAATGGCGGGGTTAGCGCCGGTTCTTCGACCCTGTCGGGTATTTCGGTTGACACTGCGCCTATAGCTTTACTTTCGCCGGGACCTCAGCTTGTCACTGCACCCGGCAGCGATGATTTGTTGTCGCTGCTGAATCCAGATGAATTGCCGACATTGCCGCTGCAATCTAATGCGCCCAATCGACCCGATTCTGGGCCCACGGCCCTAACTCCATTGGTCGGGGATAGAGGCGTTTCAGCGGGCATTGCCGCGCCGCCTGCGACAATTCAGACATCGCCTCGCCTAAGTGGCATTGGCGACCTCCGTACTTATCTGGTGCATTTGCAGTCGCCTAGATCACTCAGCGACGGGCAGCATGCTGGATTTGAATCTACAATTACCGATACGGGTTTGCCGATCGGAAAAGTGAACCGCGTCGGTTACAAGATTTCCGCCAGCCATGTCCGTTATTATCATCCTCGAGATGCCGTTGCCGCGACGGCATTGGCGGAACGGATAGACGCGCGAGCGCGCGACTTCACCAGCTTTCGCCCGTCGCCGCCAATCGGTACGCTTGAGGTCTTTCTTTCCAGAACCGCAAATTCACGCCGCGCTGCTGCTCAAGGCGGCGCGCAATCAAGCCAGCAAGATCGCGAGCTGATCGAGCTTCGCGACCGTCTTATTCAAAGCTTGCGACGCGGAGACCACTTGTGACGCCATTGTTCCCCATACTTCCGGCCATCCGGATTTGCGCGAGAGCCCGACATGCCCAGTAACAAGCTTTTTGCAATCATTACGGCGCTAATATATTTTGGCGGACACTCCGGCGTTCAGGCTGCCTATTCAATTGAGCAGCTCCGCGAAATGGAACAGCTCATCGCCACGAAAAATTGCGGCGGTCTGCGTGGCTATCTGCGCATCAATCCCGGGATAATCGAAGGACCGGATCCATTAGCGGAGGAACTCCGAAAATTTGCATTCGGCGTCGACACCGGTTTGATCCAATGCCTCGCGGCCAGAACGACGGTGTCGACCCCTGCAGTCGTGGAATCGTCGACTGCCAGCCTCGACTTACCTTACTAGCATGAAGCACCGAGTGACGGGGCACGCAGAATGAGTGGGCAACCAACCATTGCATACCTGCTTGACCCGCGGTTTCCGGGCGGGACGTCATCAGCGGTTGCCGCGGAACTAGATGCCGTTGCGCCTTTAACGCGTCTTGAGGTGCATGCGTATAGATCGCAAATGTTCAAAGGTGACGCTGTTTCCAAATCCTTGGCCGAAGCGCTTGATCGGAATCGATTGAAGCTGATTTGGGACGCCCGTCGAGTAGCAGCAGATACTGTAATTGTTCACAATCCTTCGTTTCTGAAATTCGAAACCGAACCGCGACTTCAAATATTTGCGCGCCATCTAGTGGCTGTCTGTCACGAAAACTTCACGCGCCCTGGCGGGACGCAGTCTTTCGATGTCGCAAGCTGCCTTTCGCAGCTCGAGGAGGGCAGCCTGGCAACCCGACGCTCTCTGGCGCCCGTGTCGCCCTGGAATCGCGAGACGATTGAGGGCTGGCTAAGCGATAATCATACGCGCGGTATTTGGTCGGTTCTTTCGAACGATTGGCACAATATCTTTGCCAGCAGCTACGTCGATCCTACCTCGGAGCCCAACGACCGCCGCGGGCGACACTCGCGGCCAGGCTTTGAAAAGTTTCCGACGATCGAAACCATGGATATGTGCTTTTCAGAGTCAGCGGATTCAAACGTCATTCTCGGAGGCGACAATTGGGTAGGAGGCGGGATTCATCGCCCGCACTGGACCGTGCTTCCATTTCAAAGTATTGAAATAGAAGACTATTTCGAGATGATAGATTTCATGGTGTATTTTACTGCCCCAACTTGGCGAGAAAGTTTCGGTCGCGTAATTGCCGAGGCAATTGCCGCTGGAAAGCTGGTGATATCCGACCCCGGCACAGCAGCCACTTTTGGTGGCGGCGTAGTCGTGGCGCGGCCCGACGAAGTTGATGACGTTATTCGGCGATATACTGAACGGCCGCAAGACTATGTCGCGCATGTGCAGCGGGCACAGAAGGGGCTTGGCGTATTTGCCCCAGAATCATTTCTGGGGGCGCAGGATGCGATATTCGGTGTCAAACAGGATACCGCGGCATGATCCTGTTGGAATCGGGTCCGCAGGGCGATCGCGCCTTTGATGCGAAAGCCATTTTTGCAGCACAGCTATCCGCCCACGGTCATTTGATTGCTATCGACGACAGCATTCTTCCCGACGATCTCGATCGGCACCGCAAATACGAAGCTGCGCCGTTTCTGGCATCGATCGATAAGGCAGAGATCAGCCAAGTATTGGTGATCGGTGCCGAGCAGATCGAAAATGAAACCCTGCTCAAGCTGCGAGAGTACGGGATTTCCTCGGAAGTTCCTGTTTCGGCGACCGGACGGTTTGAGAATCATCAAGCGCTGCTCGGTGCACAGTCCCGATTGGCCTACGCGCTTGGCCGTGAGCCGAGGATTGTGGATCTGTCGACTGTTCAATCTGCTGCCCTACCGGTCACGGCGGTTTCACCGTTGGCCGCGTCGGGTGTAGCGCCGTTGCAACCGATCCGGCGAGACGTTCCAGAGCTGTTTGTGTTCTTGCCACTGGATCTTGCCGACGAACCCGCGACAATCCAGGTCCTGGCGGCGATGGACAACATGGCCGGGTTTCGGCTGAACATCGTCGCCCCGGCAAAAGGAAAAGAATTGATCCGCGCCTCGCGGTATTCGCAGTTGTGTGTCTACAGCTATTCCGAAGTTAGTCCGGTCGCTTTGGCGCAGCGCGCTGATGTCGCAGCTTTTTTTGGCGATAGCGTGCCAGGTGAACGCATGGCCATTTTTGCGTTGGAATTGATGGGCGCAGGCAAGGTCGTCATAGACGCGACTGTCCCGGCTGTCTTCGAGCAGGCCGGCGCGCCGGCGCTTCGAGGGCCTGAGGAATTGGCGGCACTTCCGCCGTATCTCGAGCATTCTGTTTTCTCGAACCTGGACGCCATTGGTGAACACGTGCGCGACAGCGCCTGGATCGCCAGCCGAAGAATCGAACGTCTAGAAAGTGAACTAGACCTTGTCCGGCCGACGCCGACAAAGCGAATAAACCAGAAAAATCCAAGGCACGTATTCTTTCCGACTAACGGCAACGGTCTTGGCCACGCGCAGCGTTGCTCGCTGATTGCGGCGGAGCTTGAACAGCCAAAGGAAAGCATCTTTGCAGCCTTCCCAAGTTGTTTGCCACTACTTCAGGGCAAGGGCTATCGCTGCCTGCCGTTGGTCTCGCGCAGCGACGTGCATCCCGAAAGCTACGCAAATGACCTGGTAAATTATTTGCGGCTGAGAGACTGCGCTACCTCTGCCGATCACCTCGTTTTTGACGGCGGCTATGTATTCGATTCGGTCTTTCGAACGATTGTCGAAACGGGGTGCAATGCGACCTGGATTCGGCGTGGCCTGTTGCAGCCTGTGCAGGTCAACGCCATTACGCCCGAACGTGAGAACGCGTTCGGCCAAGTGATTGTGCCGTTAGAAGCATTTGACGAGTTAAACACCGACAATCGGTTCCGAATGAACACCGCGCGCGTCGGGCCAATAGTTCAAAGGCCATCGGAATTTTCGCGAGACAAGTTGCGCGAGAACCTGAGCGAAAAGTTCGGCATCAAATTCGACACTTTGGTTGTGTCTGCATTGGGCGGCGGCGTGGCGACCGATCGATCGGCGCAGCTCCAATCGCTATCCATGATGATGGAAAATCGAAAGAACTGCCTTCACCTGATATTGGTTTGGCCGAATGCCAGAATTGCCCCTAACCTTTACGGCTGGAGCCGTACTCGCGTGATAACCACCCGCGCATCCGCCGCGTTGATGCAGGCGGCCGATCTTGCAGTGTCTGCAGCTGGATACAACTCCTTTCACGAGATGCTTTATCACCGCGTGCCGACAATTCTGATCCCCCAAGGTGCGGATTATATGGACGACCAGGAACGACGCGCAGTTGCGGCAAACGAGCGCGGCTTAGCTGAGATGGTGCAAGCTAACGACTTGCTGAAACTCGAACAAACGATCAACTCCTGCCTTGACAACGGGCGCAATGAAGATCTGGCAAAGGCCTTGGCCGAAGTCGAGCTGCCGCCGCCCGGAAATACCGACGCGGCGCGACTTTTGCAGTCTGGAGACATGAAATGACCTCTGATACTTGGAATGTGATCATGTCCCGGTTGACGCCGAATTCGCCGGTCGATCTGGACGATTTATTGGGCGCCGAGGCGGAGATGCCGCCGGCGCTGGACAGCAGCGGCAACGCGACGTCGCCAAGGCTTTGGGCGCGGGACGAGGACTGGGCGTGTATCGGTGTCCGGGTTCTTATGCCCCCTGAAAATCTGACCGAAGCGGCGCGTCGGCTTGCGTCTGTGGCAATCGAACGGAACGTCACCCCAATCATTCTCAGCTCTCTGCCGTCGTCCGGTTTCGAGCGATTTGGATTTCGCGTGGAAAAAATTCCGGAAGAACCCGGCGAGGCCCGGAACACCTGCGAGGCAGAACTGCAGTCGTTTTGGGATATGCCGATCATATTCGATCTCGAAGAAAGCGCGGCGTTGGGTTAACGCAGACCGGATGTTGGATGTGCTAACCGCATGTAATCCGCCGCGACCGTCAGAACTCGATCAATTCCGCCTCGTTCAAGTTTTTAGGTCGGCCAGAGATGTTGATGCTTGGAATTACCGGCGCGCATTCCGACACGACTTTCCCCGACCGTACGACAGCAACCCGGTGCGCTCTGAGGCGAATGGCCTCAATTTTGTCTTTGGCTTGCAACAAAACGAAATCCGCTTTGCAGCCCTTGGAAACACCGTAGCCCTCCAGACCCATGATCCTAGACGAATTATTAGTCACCGCGTCAAAACACCATTCCATATCCGCGCGGCTTGACAGTTGGCCGACGTGCAATCCCATGAACGCCACGTCCAACATGTCGGCTTTGCCCAGCGAATACCACGGATCCATAACGCAATCCGAACCGAAACCAACGGTGATCCCGGCGTCGCGCAACTCCCGTACGCGGGTCTGACCCCGGCGTTTGGGATAGGTGTCGTGCCGGCCTTGCAGCATGATGTTTATGAGTGGATTTGGGATAGCGTGAACGCCCGCCTCGACCATCAAAGGGATCAACTTCGAGACATAGTAATTATCCATCGAATGCATCGACGTCAGGTGCGACCCGGTGACCTGGCCCTCAAGGCCAAGACGTTGAGTTTCATACGTCAACGTTTCGACATGGCGGCTGAGCGGATCGTCGCTTTCATCACAGTGCATGTCGACCATCAGCCCGCGCTCTGCTGCCAGCTCACAAAGCAGCCGGACGGACGTGGCCCCATCCGCCATGGTGCGCTCGAAATGCGGTATCCCGCCAACCACATCCACGCCCATGTCCAAAGCGCGAACTGTGTTTGCCATCGCGGTCGGATCGCGCAGCACGCCATCCTGCGGGAATGCTACGAGTTGCAGATCCAGGTATTCTTTGACCTTTTCCCGCACGTCCAGAAGCGCCTGCACGCCCTTGAGTTCATCATCGCAGGTATCCACATGGCTGCGGATCGCGCCAATTCCCTTTGCAACAGCCAGGTCACAGTATCTCAGCGCGCGATCAATGATATCGTCGATCGATTGGATCGCTTTCAGTTCGCCCCAAAGGGCAATGCCTTCCAAAAGCGTGCCCGAGACATTCATTCGCGGATTACCCAAGGACAGCGTCGCATCCATATGGAAATGCGGATCCACAAATGGCGGCGACACCAGATAGCCGCCTGCGTCGATCACTCGTTGCGCTTCGGCTGTGATGCCGGCTTCGACCGCCGCGATGCGGCCATTCTCGCACGCGATATCCACGCCCGTCTGGCCGTCGGTCAGTGTCGCGTTCTTGACGATCAGGTCGAACATCGGCGTCTCCTAGCGTTGGCCCTTGAACCAGGGGGTCAGCAGTGCGCGCGGATAGTCGGCACTGCGCGCCGCGATGACAAGGGCGATGATCGACAGGATGTAGGGCACCATGAGGAACACCTGACCTGGCACGAAGGCACCCATTTCGGTTTGCAGACGGACCTGCAACGCATCAAAGGAGCCAAACAAAAGTGCGCCAAATAGTGCTTTGCCTGGCCGCCAACTGGCAAAGATCACCAAAGCGATGCAGACCCAGCCACGTCCGTTGACCATGCCAAAGAAAAACGCGTCGAAAGCCGACATAGTCAGAAAGGCGCCGCCCAGCGCCATCAGCGACGAACCGACCACAATCGATCCGATCCTAAGTCCGTAAACCGATAGCCCTTGGGCATCCACGCTATCGGGATTGTCGCCAACCGCCTGTATGGCGACGCCAAGTGCGGTTCGGTTCATCACGTACCAGACCAATGCAACCCTCCGCAGCGCACGCCAGGTCAGCGCCGTTTGCTGGAACAAAACCGGGCCCAGGAACGGAAGGTCCGACAACACAGGGATATCCAAAGGTTGAAACGGCTCTATCCGAGGTGGCGATGAAACGTTGGGCAGAGCTGTGCGATAGGAAAAATAACTGACCGAAGTCGCGAAAAGCGTGATGCCGAGACCGGACACATGCTGTGACAGCCCAAGGGGAACCGTGAGAATGGCATGCAAAAGCCCAAAAAACGCTCCGGAAAGTGCCGCGACTAAGATCCCGCCCCAAAGTCCAGCACCAAGCCAGACCGCCATCCAGCCGGTCATTGCGCCGACGACAAAGATGCCCTCGATTCCAAGATTCAGCACTCCTGCTCTTTCGCAGATCAACGCGCCCAGCACGCCGAAGATCAGCGGTGTCGCGATGCGCAGGCTTGCAGCCCAGAAGGAATCGCTCAGCAGAATGAAGATAAGATCGCTCATACCGGCGCCTTCCCTGCGTCAGCGCGGACGATCCGGTATCGTGCAACAAACCCGCCAACAAGAACGCAAAGCAGCGACATCGAGACGATGAGATCGGCAATGAACGAAGACACGCCCATCGCCCGGCTCATGCTGTCAGCACCGACAAAAACGGATGCGATGAAAAGCGCCGCGACGACCACGCCAACCGGCGACAAACCTGCCAACATCGCAACGACGATGCCAGTAAATCCAAACCCCGGCGACAGATCCGCGGTTAGGTAGCCCTTCAGTCCCGCAACTTCGCTGACGCCCGCAAGCCCGGCCAGACCGCCGGAGATGATTGCGACTCCAAAGAGCGAGCGGTTGACCCGGATCCCTGCGTGGCGTGCCGCGGCGGCGTTTTCTCCTACGGCGCGCAGCTTGAAGCCCCAGACCGACCGCGCCAACATGAACTGCGCAATGCCGGCTGCCACGAGCGCAATGATGAGACCGGAATGAACCCGCATGCGATCCATCAAGGGGGGCAACATGCCTTGATCCAATATCGGCGAGCTTTGCGGCCAGCCAAGCCCCATCGGATCTTGCAACGGGCCCTCTAGCATCATTTGAAGGAAGATCAGGATGACAAAGTTCAAAAGCAGTGTCGTCACCACTTCGTCCGCCCCAAACCGGGTTTTCAGATAGGTGGGCACGGCCATGCCAGCCGCTCCGGCGGCAGCGCCAAGGACGATGATTAATGGCAGCAAAATGATGCCAGGGACATCAAAGGCGCCTGATCCAATGGCGACCGCCGCCATCGCGCCAAGGTACAATTGCCCCTCCGCCCCGATGTTCCAAAGTTTGGCGCGAAACGCCAGCGCAGCGGCAAGTCCGGTGAAGATCAAAGGCGTCGCCCGCGTTAGCATTTCGGAAGTTGAAAATACCGACCCAAAGACACCTGTAACCATCTCGCCATAGGCGGCGATGACATTCGCGCCGGCGAACCACAACGGCACTGCGGCAAGCGCCAAGGCAACGATCGCCGACAGGATCGGAATTACGAAGGAAAAGACACGCGAGGTGCCGGTGCGCGGCTCGATGCGGATCATGCCGGTTCTCCCGCCATCATAAGACCGATCCTCTCGCGATCACGAGTTTCAGCCGCGACCAGATTGCCGTCGCGGATCACCATAATTCGGTCCGCCAACCCCAGTATCTCGTCGAGATCTTCCGAGATCAGGACAACGCCCGCGCCGCGTTCCCGCGCCTCTAAAAGGCGCCGACCAACTTCCGCGGCAGCTCCCATGTCCAGCCCCCGCGTAGGTTGGTTGGCCAGTATCAAACGGGGCGCACGATCGAAGACCCTGGCAAGAATAAGTTTCTGGATATTTCCGCCCGACAGCAGCCGCGCGTGGGCGGTCACACCGGGTCCGCGCACGTCGTATTCCGCCGCCAATTCCACGGCATTGCGTCGGATCGCGTCGCGGCGCAGTAATCCGCGCGTTTGAACTTCAGCGTCGTCCAACCTTTCGATGACCATGTTCTCGGCCACGCTCATAGCACCCACGATACCTTCGCGATGCCGATCCTCGGGGATCCGTCCGACGCCTGCCCGAACCATGACTTCCGCCGAAGGTTTGGTGATCTCGCTTGTGTCGATATGGATTGATCCTGCAGTTGCCTCGGCAAGGCCCGAAATGAGGTTTGCCAAAGCGGTTTGGCCGTTGCCCGAGATCCCAGCGATGCCAAAGATCTCGTGCGCTCTCACTTCAAACGTCACATTCTGCAACGTATCGCGCTTTGACCGACCGGCGACGGAAACGCTGTTGAGGCTCAAAACTGGCGATCCTGGCACCACTTCTGTTCGGGCGGTTTCCGGCGTGTCGGCGCCGACCATCATTCTGGCAATTGCTTTCTCGTCCGCCGCGGAGGTGGGCAATTCGCCGACCATGCGCCCGTGGCGCAGTACAGCAATTCGGTCCGAAAATGCCAATACCTCGCGCAGCTTGTGCGAAATGAATATGACTGACAGCCCCTCTCGGGTCATTGCTTTGATGTTGTCGAACAGAGTGTCCGCTTCCTGCGGCGTCAGAACAGCGGTCGGTTCATCCAAGACAAGAATGCGCGCATCGCGATAAAGTGCCTTCAGGATTTCCACCCGTTGCCGTTCTCCCACGGAGAGGCGGCCAACGGGAACATTGAGCGGCGCCTGCAATCCGCTGCGCTCAATGATTGCATTGATCTTGTTGCGCGCGTGCACGCGATCACGTTTGAGCGCCAACAAGGGTTCTGAACCCAGGACAATGTTATCCAGCGCGTTGATGTTTTCCGCCAAAGTAAAGTGCTGGTGCACCATGCCGATCCCGGCCGCCAGCGCTGCCTGCGGATGACCAAGCTGCAAGGGCCGCAGCTCGCCGTTATCGCCCGCCACATCAACCGTCCCAGCGTCGGGCAGATAATGCCCGAAAAGCATGTTCATCAGCGTCGTTTTTCCGGCACCGTTTTCGCCAAGAAGCGCCAGAACTTCGCCTTTACACAAGCTCAGGCTAACGTCATCAACGGCGACAACGGGGCCAAACTTCTTGGTAAGCCCTTTGAGCCTTAATACTGTTTCACCTGTCATTGGAGTATGGGCCGGCGAGGCCGCCAGCCCATATTCTTAATTGTCGGAAACTGGACGAGCGTCGTTCACATTCACGCGAAACAGGCCGTCCATAATTTCAGTTTCTTTCGCTTTGACTGCAGTCACGACATCGGCCGGAACCAATCCCTCGTCCAGAACCAACGATCCGCCTCCAAACGCCATGAAGCTGTATTGTCCGTAATCGGAGGCCTCGAAGCTGCCGCTGGCGACGTTAGCGATGGCTTTGTTGATCGTCGATTCCATGTGCCAGAGGGCCGACGCCAAGATCGTTCCGGGGTAGTCGCCCGAGGTATCGATCACGTTGCCGATCGCCTTCACCCCACGCTCGACCGCCGCGTCCGACACGCCGAATCGCTCGGCATACATAATGTCTGCACCGGCATCCATCATCGCAAAGGCGCTTTCCTTGGCCTTTGGAGGGTCGTACCAACTGTCGATGAAGTTGACGATGAACTTAGCATCCGGGTTCGTTTCCCGCGCGCCATCCATAAAGGCGTGCATCAGGCGGTTGACCTCAGGAATGGCATAGCCACCGACCATACCAATCACATTACTCTCGGTCAGCGAACCGGCAACCATGCCCGAGAGGTAGGACGGTTCATGAATCCAATTGTCGAACACCGAGAAATTTGGCGCAACCGGGCCGAAAGACGACCCCATCAAAAACGCCGTTTCAGGGTAATCCTTGGCAACTTTGCGCGCGGCACGCTCCAGCCCAAAAACCTCGCCCACGATCAACTGCATGCCTTGTTCGGCAAACTCGCGCATCACACGCTCGTAGTCGGTGTTGGCGACATTCTCGGAAAATGCGTATTCGATCTCACCGCTCTCGGCAGCACCGTTCAGCGCTTTGTGAATTCGGCTGATCCACTGTTGTTCGACCGGTAGCGTATAAATAGCGGCAACTTTTATCTTTTCGGCAGCAGCGAAACCGGCGCTAAAAAGCGTGGACGCCACGATAAGCGATGCAAGCAGCGCCCTTTTGGTCATGGTCAGTTGTTTAATCATCATCCTCTCCCGTTTTGGCAAGGACATCACTTCCTGTCCGCGCAGTCAATTTTTATGGGAGAAATGTTGAACGTGGCGACGGCGCAGGCGCTATTCAGTCGGCCGGGCTTGGGTCGCCAGTCGAGGCCAATCTCGGGACATGCACGATTAGTGATTTAGTTTCATTTGGCGGATCGCAGCCGGCAAGTATAGTCTGAAGGAACGCATTCTGCCCACGGAAATCCTTGGATGGCGATATCGCTCACCGAGGTGTGTTGTTTGTCAGGTTGTCTCGAGTCTCAATACATTTCGAGGACGCGCACGCCATGGACGATACAAAAGACACCGCTAATTTGGCCCTGGCGCTGGAGCACATGACTGGTCCATCCCGAGGGTCG
>Ga0224508_10002009_pt1 | contig 17768 bp, 21 predicted proteins | sample SF_Jan12_sed_USG_4_FD_170157 | JGI IMG/M metagenome (GOLD analysis project Ga0224508, IMG submission 170157) | Sediment microbial communities from San Francisco Bay, California, United States - SF_Jan12_sed_USGS_21 | ecosystem: Environmental > Aquatic > Marine > Sediment | place: USA... | reverse complement strand
ACAGTCGCAATGCTTCCCCTCGCAAGATATCTGATAAACAGCCTGCGGCTGACCAAGTTGCTGTTTTCTTAACGGTGTAAGTTTGAGGCTAGCCATCTGAGGTAAATATACGGCGCTTCCGGTACAAATTTACCAAGGACCAGCCAGCTAATGCCCCTAAGGAAAGGACCAGGAATTGTGAGAGATCCAGCACTAAGAACAACCAAGTCATTAAATGTAACAACCACGGAAATCCCAAGAGGCCGCCAATTTCCTTCCAGGTGAGGTTCAAAGAAATCCTCAAACACCAAAAAGCAAAGGAAGGCACCTTAACCAACAGCACCGCCAACACCAGTGCCTGCACCAGGATGTCGATTGATATAAACGCGGTAACGGTTACTACCAAAATAATAACCGTTCCCTGGATCCAGGCATATCTAGTATACAACCTTTCCTTACGGGCCAGCACAAACATGATCCTGGATGTGCTGCATACCACTTGGAAACCCATTACCAGGGCTAAGACTCCCAGAAACGGGGCCACTCCAGCCCAGTTTTTACCCCACAACCACACCGATATTGGTTCAGGAAATAACATTACCACTACCATGGGCAGGATACATAGACTTAAGATCACGGTGATCAGAACGCCATATGTCCGGTTGATTTGATGAGTGTGATTGGGGTAATCCTGCCACTCGGGAAGCAGTATCGAATTGATTAAGGGTTTGAACAAAGCCCTTGGGAGGTGGGATACCAGGAAAGCCCGGTTATAAACCCCCAATACCGCACTTCCTTGTAGTCGTCCAATCCAGAAATTGTCGGCCTGATCTTCCCAATATTCCACCAGATTCACTTTACTGATCTGGGTAACCAGTGAGCGCATTTTTAGGGCAACATTTTTTAATGATTTTAGGGTAGGCATCTTCCAGGGAATAGGCTCACAATATTGATATACTGCCATATAAAAAAGTGGAATAACAAGATGCGGTAAGATCAAGGACCAATAGGACCAGCCAAAATAAGCCAGGCCCACGGTAAGCACTAGTCCCATAACCGTACCCCACAGCTCCGTTTTGAAAATAAGCACCAGTTCTTTCCTTTTCATTAGGAATGACTCAGAGGCGCCTGGCAATGCATAAAGAAATAATATCGCTCCGTATACCATGGCAGGAGCAACAATACCGGGTTCATGGTAAAACCAACTCAAGGGGTAGGCCACAATCAACATCATAAGGCATAGCAGCATTCCATGAAGCGTAAATATCCACTGGATTTCACCGCGATGATCTGTGCTGTCCGCTTCACGGACTACCATATCGGTATAACCCGGATTGCTAAAACGGGCTATAAAAAGATAGCCCACAGCTATCATGGCGATTAATCCATATTCAGAAGGAGTCAGTAATCTGGAAATTATTATGGAACCCAGAAAAGCTAAAACCTCTGCAGAGTATTTATATACCCCCAGGTGCAGAAATGCTTTCCAAAGGCTAGCTTTCGGGTTCATCTAGAGGGATTGCTTTCTGCAGATCCATTTGGTAGAAGCGATCCCTCCCAGCCTCTCTTTAAAAGAGATCAAGCCTGGCAAAGGTTGTTCATTTGCGTAGGAAGTACCCAGGTCCAAAATCTTTACACCCTGAGCGAAGGCCGTTTGGTAAAGCTGTTGGGTTAGGAATACCAAAGGGCTCACTTTATCAAACCGGGGATGGTGAGCGGGGTAAAAGTTATACCATATTTCTGGATAAACACGAACAGTGACCATGGCCGCGATTAATGTCCCCTGGTATTGTACCCCCGACAGCAAAAAATTTCGGACATTGGCCGCTACCGAGTTTACAAAGGTTTCTTTGTCCAGCGAAAGTGACTGGTGCTTCTTCTCCCGGCACAACGCCACAAAGTCATAGATCTCTGGAGCCCTATCAACGTATGTGATAAATTCCAGGTCTTTAGCCTTGGCCAATTTGCGTTGCTCCATACGGTGGATCTTTTGAATGAACTTCACGCTATCCACTTCCAAATGGTGATTTATCAAGGGAGTGCATTCATAGTCATGGTCCACTAGCAGCCCCAGCCAGGCCTCTCCACCATAGATTGAGGAAGGGTGATTAAAAGTAATCTGGCTGATCCCATTGGTTTTCAAATCCTCCTCTAAATATTGCAGCAATTGCAGAAGTTGGTCTTGATTCAGCTCCAGTCCATTAAAGGATCCAAAAGGGGCTTGGGAATGACTAACAGCTGTATCACCTGTCAAATCAAAATGTATATTACCCAGAATGTCTCTTTGCAAATGGTCCAGCAACCAGTATGACCGGCGGCAGGGGTGTGCTTGGGCCTTTAGATACTCCTCACTATGATAGAAACTTTGCCGGTAGGCAAATTGAACGGGAGTTTTAGGTAGGTCCGAGACTACTATTATGGAATCAGCTAAGTTGGTTGGCATGCTGTAAACTTTTAAAAACCTGGTAATCCCGAACGTAATCGTCTTCATCAAAAAGATCGGAGGCCAGGCAAATGGCTTGGGCGCTTTTATGGAAGGTATATTCTCCCCATACCAAAGGTGGAATGTAAAGCGCTTGCCCCTGTGGTTTGAGGCAATAGTCATACCCCTTGCCCGTCAAGTCCTCCAAGTGGACCATGATCTCACCCTGGAAGCAAATTAATACCTGCTGGGATTGGTGATGAGCGTGCCCACCTCTCATGGTATTATCCGGGACTTCCGTCAACCAAAACACCCTGCGAATGGCCATGGGGATTTCACTATCTTCCACGATTCCAATAATACCATTGGAGTCCCGATACTCTTTAACCGCAAAAAGGAATGGATCCTTAATTGATTTCATTTCTAACCCTGAATATAAGCGTAAGAATTTATAATTATCGATATATGTGGGTAATTTAAGCCCTCCACCATGAACTTTTTAACTATTAGCATTCTGCTGAATGTCGCCCTGTTTGTGGCCTTCAAAACATTTAACAAATGGAGGATCCCGGTATTTCAGGCGGTGGTCTTCAATTATATTGTTTGTGCCTTGATGGGGGCTCTTTTTTTATCCCCTGATAACCTGGAAATACTCTCACCGTTGGGAGCCAGCTGGCAATATTTTGCTATCATTTTGGGATTTATTTTTATCGGCACCTTTTATATTTTAGGATTAACCACCAATGCATTTGGGATTACCATTGCCACCATATCTTCTAAGATGTCTTTGATAATTCCGGTGGTTTTTGCCTTGTTCATATTTAAAACCTCCATCCACCTATTCAATATCTGGAATTATCTTGGCATAACCCTGGCATTGGCAGCCGTGATATTGACTTCCATTAAAAAACCCTCAAATTACTCATCATGGTCTCAAAGAGGGATTAAACAGGCCTTGCCACTAGCGCTTTTTCTCTTAGCCGGCACTCTGGATACCATTATAAACTATGTGAATTATCGTTATTTGACCATCGAATCGCAAGTGACATTTATATGGATTATTTTCATAACAGCTGCTGCCATAGGCGTAATAATACTTCTGGTACGATGGGAGCCCATTCGCGCCAGGAGCATCTGGGGAGGTCTGTATCTCGGCGTTCCTAACTTTTTTTCTATGTATTTTATAGTCAAGGCCTTAACTGCTTTTAACAACGATGGAGCAGTTCTATTCCCGCTATTTAACGTAGGTATTATCATAGGCTCAACATTAGCCGCGGTAATTATTTTTAGGGAGAGATTGTTATCAATTAACAAAATAGGCATCATATTAGCAGTGATTTCCGTAATAATGATATCCTATCAGGAACTCATTATTTGGTTGAATTAAATGGACAGAATGAGAATTTTTTTTACCGTAATTGCCATTTTATTGATTTTCTGCCCTCGACTTCAAGCCCAAAACTCCTCTGAGGTGTATTTGGAAGAGGTTAGAGAAGGCATAGAGCTTATTTACAATCAAGAATTTACCCAATCGCAAGAGATCATTACCAGACTTGAGAAGAAATTGCAGGGCAGTGCGATTCCCGATCTTATGAAAGCCCTGCAGTTGTATTGGATCCACTACCCTATTCATCTTAAAGAGAAACAACTGCAACAATTTCAGAACTATTTGGACCGCTCTTATCAACGTTCTCTTAAAGTACTGACCAGCGACCCCGGGAATCCCGAGGCTATTTTTCTGGCCTTAGCCTCTCAAGGGTTTTTAGCAGAAAGCTATGCGGAATCTGGTCGCAGCTTTAAGGCGGTGGGTGCTGCCAAAAGGGCTTATAACTACATCAAATTAGGCAGCAAAAAATTGGATGACCTTACGGAGTTTTATCTCTCCACAGGATTGTATAATTATTACCGCGAATATTACCCGGATACCTACCCCATCTATAAACCTTTTATGTCATTCTTTATGAAAGGCAATAAAGAGTTGGGTGTTCAACAATTGGAAAAAGCCGCCAAGGAAGCCTCGATAGCTCATGTGATTGCCAAATACTACCTTAGCTACATATACATGCGCTATGAATATGTGCCGGAGAAAGCGTTGAGACAGGCCCGGGATCTCCACCGTACCTATCCCAACAACCTGATATTTACCGCCATTTACCTGGAGAGCCTTATTATCAACAATCAATTCCGGGAGGCACAACCATTGGCCGTCAAATTACAAAGACAAAAGAGCCCATATCTGAAAATTTACGGTGACCTGTTTATGGCGGTAATACAGGAAAAACAATATCAGGATTATGATAAAGCGGAAAAGCTATACCGCAAGGCCCTAACCCTGAATGACGAGAACGATATGGACAGAGATCATCTGGAAGCTTTCGCCTACATGGGATTAGGTCGTATCTATGAACGAAAAAAGGATCCGGAAGCCCGAAAGTATTTTAAAGAAGCTTTGGACCAGGCTTACACCAAAGCCATGAAGGAGGAGGCAAAAAATCATCTAAACTAGCATACCATTGGCATCCAGCTGACGTTCTTTAGCTGGACGGTACCGAACATGAAATATTGGGTAATTTTTTTCGTCTTCATTTCCAGTTTTAAGTCCTATCCACAACAGAGGCTTTTGGAACATCCTCATGCTCTGGCTATTGTAAAGAAAGGGCTGTTCCACATTTATAATGCCGAAACCCATGAGGCTGTAGGATATATAGAACAAGTGGAGCAGCTAATGCCAAAGCACCCCGTTGGTCCTATGATGAGGGCCCTGAATACCAACTGGAGTTCAAATCCTCTGGAAATTGACAGTAAGGAATTCAATCAACTTAACGGACACTTGCAACTCTCTCTTGATCTTACCAAAAAGATGCTTCAAGATGACCCCAAACACATGGAAGGTGTTTTCTTCGCCATGGCTATAAACAGCTGGCTGGCGCAATTCTACGATGAGGATGGATCTACTTTCAAGGCCTTAAATGCCGCCAAACGAGCTTATCACTTCATGAAACTAGGTTTTGAGCTGATGGACCAAAGTCCTGAGTTTTACTTCTCCACTGGCCTTTATAATTATTATCGCGTTCAATATCCTGAATCCAATCCCGTTTATAAGCCTTTTATGTGGTTTTTTCGATCCGGGGACAAGCAGCTGGGTCTGGAGCAACTGGAAGAGGCCAGCAAGATAGCTACATTCACCAAGGCCGAGGCTGCCATGTACTTGGCCCATCTCAATCTACGGTATGAACAAAAACCTAAGGTTGCCGTCAAATTTAGCGGGCAACTGGTGAAGCAATATCCCAATAACATCTTCTTTAAGATCAACTTTACCGAAGCGTTGTTAGCCGCAGGATATTATCAGCAAGCTTACACGATTATCCAAAATTTACTTCAACAGAAGAAGACATTCTATCGCATGTCCGGAGAGATCTTCTATGGTCTGTACTTGGAGCAATTTGAAAAAAACCCTGGTAAGGCATTGATCTGGTATACCAAAAGCCTGGACACCGGAAAGGATCTGGGACCGCGGGCCGACAATAAAAAGAGCCTGGCCCACGTAGGCATAGCCCGCATTAATCACGCCGGTGGTGACCATCACCAGGCTCGTGATCATTATAAGCAAGCCCTAAAATTGGCCCAATACGATACCATAAAAGATCAGGCAAAAGCCTATCTTCGAAATAATTAATGATCCACAGTTATTTAACCATTGCCGGGAGCAGCCAGGGTCTTTACAAGGAAAAAGGCAGTAAATTTTTGGGCTATGCTTACCCGGTCACCACTACCGATGGGGTAAAGGAACTTCTTTTAAACTTACAGAAGCTTCATCATCAAGCCCGGCATCACTGTTATGCATATGTTTTGGGGTTTGACGGCCAAGTATACCGGTCCAATGATGCCGGAGAACCCAGACACAGCGCTGGTGATCCGATTTTACGACAGATCCGGGCGCATAACCTAACTAATGTACTGGTGGTAGTAGTGCGGTACTTCGGGGGCTCCAAGCTGGGAATAGGCGGATTGACCCAAGCCTATAAAGAAGCTTCCAAATCCGCCATAGAAAATGGAAAAATCGTGGAAAAAGAGCTTAGTGAGACCTGGGAGTTGACATTTAATTACCCTGAGATGAACTCAGTAATGGGAGTCATAAAAGAGCTTAACCTCAATATTTTAAATCAAGAGTTGACCACGCTTTGTATCATACTTCTAGAAGTACCCCATTCTGCTAAAGATCTTTTTCAAGAACGTTGCTCCAGAATCAAGAAAGTCAGGTTGCAGCCACAGGCAAATTCTTGAAATTCTGATGGCCATTGTCAATTGTAAATTGTTAATTGTCAATTGACCAATGGAAACCTACATCGCCATACTTCGGGGCATCAATGTAAGCGGACATAATAAGATCCCTATGGCAGAGCTCCGTGAACTTTTAACACAGCGGGGATTACTTGATGTACAAACCTATATCCAAAGTGGCAACATCGTATTTAAGGCCCTTGAGGAATCCTTTGGAGCCCTAAACCGGATGATCGGGGATGCTATCCAGGAACATTTCGGTTATCAGGTACCGGTGATAGTGCTAAAAACCAACGAGCTTCAGCAAGCCTTTGACCACAATCCCTTGGTCGACAAAGATACCAGTAAGTTGCATATCACATTTTTAGCGGATGAGCCGTCGAAGGAGCTAGCGGCAGCCCTACCCCCTTCACCAAATCCCCGCGAATCATTCGCTGTTGAGGGTAAGGTCATTTATGTATACTGTCCGGATGGTTACGGCCGCACCAAACTCAACAATATGTTTTTTGAAAGAAAATTAAAGGTTACTGCCACCACCCGCAACTGGAAAACCTGTATGAAGCTATTGGAGCTGGCTGGAAATTGATTTAATCACTATGAGAATACAACTACATCCTGGTTTGGAGTTTTCCCGCTTAGTGCACGGTTACTGGCGGCTGGCAGAGTGGAACCTCAGCGATCAGCAACTTCTGACCCTGATCCACGATAATCTCGAGATGGGAATAACTACTGTCGATCATGCCGATATCTACGGTGACTACAGTTGCGAGGGGTTATTTGGCGGGGCTTTGAAGCTGGAACCTGCACTGAGGGATAAGCTGGAGATTGTCACTAAGTGCGGCATCAAATTAATTTCCGATAAATTCCCTGAAAGGAAATTAAAGCACTACGACTATAGTGTAGACCATATCGTCCAATCCGTTGAACAGTCGTTAAGAAACTTAGCCACTGATCGAATTGATCTGTTGCTTCTGCATCGACCTTCCCCATTTTTTGATCCTCAAGAAGTGGTAAAAGCCTTTGATCAGCTGAAGACACAGGGAAAAGTACTTTTCTTTGGGGTCTCCAACTTTACCGCCCGCCAATTTGAAATGCTCCAAGCCTATTGGGATGGGCCACTGGTAACCAATCAACTGGAGATCTCGCCGTATTGTCTGGATAGTTTTCTGAACGGCAGCCTGGACTTCCTGCAAAAGGAAGATATCAAGCCTATGGCCTGGTCACCGCTGGGTGGGGGGAAGATTTTCAATCCTACCGATACCAAAGGCGCCCGCTTGTTGGAAGCCTTAAACAAAGTAGGTCATGAACTGCAGTGTCCATTATCACAGGTTATCTATCAATGGATCCTAAAACATCCCGCCCGGATCCTGCCGGTAATTGGCAGTGGTAAAAGCAACCGGATCAAAGAGGCTGTGGCAGCCCTGGCTCTGGAAATGACCCTGGAGCAATGGTTTGAAATTTACGAAGCCTCGCTGGGTTGGCAATTGCCCTAGAACTCCTTCTTTTTATATCATCTGCACATTTTTTGATTTTTTTTTGGTATTGGTACATGGAGGCGCATGAAGATTTATATACCTCTATTCTCAATTCGGAAAATGCCGCGGCTTTTTACACTCGGGGATTGATCAAGGTGACCATGAATAATAAATACGATGCCTGTCGCGATTTTAAAAAAGCCTTTGAGATGGGCCATGAAGAGGCAAAGGCCAAGATGTCGGACTACTGCATTGCCCCGGAAACCGATCAGTAATGGGATACCCGCAGGATCTTATTAATAAAGCTTATCACATAGCAAAGCAGCACCTAAACCACAAAGCACAAATCAATGAAAGCCTTTCACCGCGAAGCTTGATCAACATACTCCACAGAGAGGAGATTCCGGAGCCATTGGCCCGTGAAGTGGCTGATAACTACTAAACACCCCCCTGCAAAAAAAAACCGACAAGGCCAGAAAGGTGCTGGTACGGGGTTTTTTGTTGCTGCTATTTGGGCATTAGTGGCGATTGCCAGTTATTTCTATACCGGTGGTGTCCAGGTATATTTTACAGGTTTGGTGTTGGTTCCCGCCCTAGCCTATTTAGGTGCCGGGATCTGGGAGCTTCTCGACGAATGATCCTTTAACAAATTTTAACGGTTTGCAACTTGTCATTTAAATTTTCGTTATGTACTTTGTGATTCAAAGTACTTTTACAATATGGTGGAGAAACAAGAGTATATCAAGGACCTGAAGGAGATCAAAGATATTATGAATCGATCCTCTCGATTCATTTCCCTCAGTGGTCTATCCGGTGTCTGCATGGGGGTATTGGCTCTGGCCGGGGCTTACTTAGCCTATAACACCTTATATGATCAACAGGATTATTTCAGTTATCGCCAGGTTATCATCACCAATGCTATGATGTTCAAGATACTGGCCATAGCAGTAGCTGTGTTGATTCTATCTTTGGCAGCCGGCATATTTTTTACTACCCGCAAAGCCAAAAAACAGGGACAAAAGATATGGGATTTACAGTCCAAACGGTTGTTGGTAAATCTTATGATCCCGTTGGCTGCTGGAGGCATATTATGTTTGATCCTATTTTTAAAAGGTTATATGGGATTGGTGGCACCCCTCACCTTGATATTTTATGGTTTGGCACTGGTTAATTCCAGTAAGTACACATTGACTGACATAAGAAGCTTGGGACTATTGGAGATCGTGCTGGGATTATTGGCCACACATTATATCGGGTATGGCCTCATCTTCTGGGCTTTGGGTTTTGGTATCTTACACATCGTTTATGGAGTTGTGATGCATTTAAAATATGATTCGTGAAAGACCTGTTAAAAGATCTGGATAAGGCCTTTGAGAATAAAGTTCGCCTGGGCATCATGTCGGCCCTGGTGGTCAACGATTACCTGGACTTTATATCTTTAAAAGAGTTGCTGGATGTCACTGACGGCAATCTGGCCAGTCACCTAAAGTCCTTGGAACAAAAAGAATATGTCACATACAAAAAAGAATTCAAAGGCCGCAAACCTCATACCCGCTATTGGGCTACTGCCCGAGGTAAAGCGGCTTTTAAAAAACATATTAGTGCCATTGAAAGATTACTAAAATAATTTTTTGTCCATGTACTTTGAAATACAAAGTACTTTTAAATAATCAATATGAATGATTTCAAATCCAACATCGATCAAGCCAATCAATGGGTCCGACAATCGGTTACCCTGAAATTGGTCACTATTGGGATACTGGCCTTATTGCTACTGATCCCTTCATCCATGATTCAATCCATTATAAACGAGCGGGAGATCCTACACCGGGAAACGGTGTTTGAGGTCAGCAATGATTGGGCCCAGCATCAACAGATAAGCGGACCTATAGTTTCAGTGCCCTTGATCTACAATCACGGAACAGAACGATTACTGCATATACTTCCCCAGTCGTTGGATATAGAAGGGGATATTGATCCTGAAACCTTGAAAAGAGGCCTCTATGAGGTGGTAGTATACCGCTCCCAAATGGATATTAAAGGCAGTTTTGAGCCAAGAGTTGAAATTGATACCTCCAAAATTGAACGCATTGCCTGGGATAAGGCCTTTGTTACCTTTGGGGTTTCGGACTTGCGGGGTGTTCAAGATGAGCTGAAGATCCAGTGGCAAGATCAAACATTAGCTTTCCAGCCGGGAAGCAAGATCCCTGAGACCTTACCGTCCGGGATTTATGCCCCAATTTCTCTGACTCCCGATACTACTATCCCCTTTGAATTCAAACTTGATCTAAGAGGGAGTTATGGCTTAAGCTTCTTGCCTGTGGGTAACTCCACCAACATCAGAATGCGTTCAAGCTGGCACTCCCCAAGCTTCCAGGGACAATTTTTGCCTTATCAAAGAGAAGTCAGCGATGAGGGGTTTTATTCAGAATGGAAAGTAACACAATTGAACCGCAACTATCCCAGCAGTTGGATAGGTCAAGAACAGACTGCCAATTTACAGGAGTCGTCATTTGGGGTGGAGCTCATGCTTCCTTTGGATAATTACCAAAAAAACACCCGCATGGCAAAATATGGCATCATGACCATTGCCTTAACCTTTTTGATCTTTTTTTTAGTAGAGATCATGAATGGGCGGCGCATCCATCCTTTTCAATATACATTGGTGGGTTTGGCTTTGTGCTTGTTTTACATTTTACTGCTGTCCATTTCAGAACATTCCAATTTTGAATTGGCTTATGTTATTTCCTCCCTGGGTATAGTCGTGATGATCTCGCTCTATTCCGTGGCCCTATTCCGGTCTGCTAGATTCACTTTTTGGATGACTTTCTCGTTGTGTGTGATCTACGCATTTATGTTTGTGATCATGCAACTAGCAGATTATGCACTGTTAGTAGGAAGTATTGGATTGTTCCTGATTTTGGCGGCCACCATGTACTACACCCGAAACATCAACTGGTACAAAATTCAGGTGCCCAAAAGCACGTAAAATCCATGTACCTATTTAACAGAGATCTCTGGCTGGTACTAAGCGCTGTATGTGCAAGCATTGGAGCTGTGATCGCCTTACTTGATCCCTTTCTAGGTTTGTTCGTGGTGCCATTGCCTTACTACTATTTTTTCTGACACTGGTGACAGTAGTGGTTGATCTTCATTGGAATACCAAAGTGGCCCGTTACTTCCTTTTGGGATTTATAAATACCCTTTGGTTATACCCAGCCTTGTGGCTACTTACTGGATAGATCGTAAGATTCAATGGAACATGGCCAATAGTATTGTACATCAACTGGAATGGTCAAAAGCGACCCGGGGAAAATACCCCGGGTCGCTAAAAAGCATTCGGGATGCCCAAGGGTTTCAGAAAATCCGCTATGAAGTGTATGGAATGGTTCCGGGTTTAGATTGGAATACTACGGTTGGAATTACCGATACTAAGACAGTGAAATTGGAGAATGGCGCAGGTATTGATGGAACCTAAGCACGCTGCCAGTGGTTTTGATAAAGGTCTGCAAAATATTTTGTAACCAAAATCTAAACTTCCTATCTAATGGTCATGGACCATGTAGGCAACTATATCCATGAATTTACCCGCTTGGAACGTTCCTGGTCCGATGACCAAGTAATTGACCATGTTTTACAGGGAGAAAAGGAGTATTTCGAGCTGTTGATTCGCCGGCACAACCGGCAGCTTTTCCGTATTGCCAGGGCTTATTTGCCTTTGGATGCGGAAGCTGAGGACATCATGCAGGAAGCCTATATCAAGGCTTTCGAAAAGCTGCATACTTTTCAGGGCCGCTCCAAGTTCTCCACCTGGCTGATCCGTATTTTGATCAATTGTGCCCTGGTGCGCAACCAGGAGCTTACTCGTGAAGCCTCACAAATAGATATTGATTCCCTAATCCAAAGTCAGCACCCCCCTTTTGAAGAGCCAAAACTGCCTTCTGAGGAATTGAAACGCAACCTTCGTGGAACTATGGAAACAGCCATCGACAGTTTGCCTGAAAAGTACCGTTTGGTATTTGTTATGCGCATGGTTCAAAACATGAGCTCCAAAGAAACGGCGGACTGTCTGAATGTGAGCATTGACAATGTTAAAATTCGTCTGCATCGTGCCAAAAAGCTCTTGCGTACCCGGCTGGAGAACGTACTGAATGTGGAGGAGCTCTATGGTTTTTACTTGGACCGCTGCGACCGCATCACCAAAACAGTTCTGGACCAGGTCCTGTAGCTCAACAAACTCGATTTCACACTCGCACCTCACACTCTTACCTCACACTCAACTTACTAGTACATCTGCAATATCAGTATTGTATCCATATAAGCATGGGCCAATATGGTGATCCATAAATTGCGTCCGTATCGCAAATAGAAGTATCCCAGAGTCCAGCCCATGGCCGCAGTTTGTATAATCCCTAAAAGTCCCCAACTAAAGTGCGCTAATCCAAAGATTACCCCGCTGATCATGACCGCCCAGAATCCGGGGTAGAACCCCTCAAACAACCGGTGGAGACGGGTGATGAGAAATCCTCGAAATACTACCTCCTCACCAAAGGAAGCGCTGATATATACTGCTAGCAAGGACAGCAGTACTAAAGGAAGATTTCCTTTTAGAAAGTCATACCCACTGAGATCGGCCTGTTGAGGAGCCCATCCAAAATTCGCGGCCAGCATGCCCACCACTATGAAAGCCACGGTGGCTCCCACAAATACTATCAAGGATCTTAAGATGGTAGAACGCCAGGAGAAGTTGTCCTTCCAGTCAAGTCCCAATAATGCCCACCGTTGGCTATGGCCCTTTTGAAGTCTCCAGATAATTGTCATCACCAGCAGGTAGGTGGTCCAAACTACTGCGTGGGTTAAGATTGGGTTGGGCTCTAACCAACGGCCGGCTATCCAAAGCAAAAAGATGGCCGTTCCAAATACTCCCAGTACCTCCCATAAAGGAATCCACCGATAAACTGCTTTTGTTTGATAGGCTTTTTTGAGGCTGACTTGTTCCATGTCTTCGTTGTTTTTGCTTAAAACAAATCAAAGCGCCCCTAATAATCGACGTAGTTCAGGAACTCGAACCTTTTTCTGAGATTTTTTTAACCCTGAAGGCTGTAGGTGTGGTACCGGTATATTTTTTAAAAAAGGTATTAAAAGACGATTTGGAGTTATAACCGCATTGGTAAAGTATCTCCAATACCGTGCGATCGGGCTGGCTAACCAGCAATTCTTTGGCCTCCGCAATCCTATGTCCGTTGACCCATTCATAGAATCGCTGGCCGTAGGATTGATTGATGACCTGACTTAATTTTTTTGCTGAAGTACCCATTTGGTTGGCCAATTGGTCAATGGAAAGATCCGCATCCAAGTAGGGTTTTTTGTCTTCTAAATAACGCTCAAGTGCTAGTCTTAGCTTCCCTCCTTCATCCTCTGATAATCTTGATCCCCTATATTTTACTTTTGGTAATGCGGCTATTCCCTCAAACAATTCCGAATGCTTTAGTGCTTTCAGCAACCAGCGGTTAACAAAAAACAGCAGCCAAATGATCAACACCAATAAACTTAGTCGGGCGAAATCAGTTTGGAAGATCACCGGCGCCAAGGCATGTAATATGGCCACTACCATAAGGAACAACACCGAATTCAGGGTGAATCCCAACCACTTTAGATCAATAGTGCCAATATTTGAAAACTGCGCCCGGATAGATTGGCGGTATTGACTTAATAGTCGGTACGACCACAGCAAATAAATAAGGGGGTGCAAATAAGTAAGAGACATGGCCAAAAAGATGGCTTTAGGTAAGCGAAACTGGTCTATGTCTTCCAGCATCTGAGTTTGCTGTGAAACGGGATGAAGATTCTGGATTAATAACATAAAGAATGCCAGTAGTATGAAGGGCACAAAATGCCACCACCATCGGTTTATCCATTTTACATCTTTATAAATTATGGTGTAGGAGTATAGGAATATTAAAGGACCATACAGCAGTACGAAGGCATCATCAACCAAGGCCAGCGGCCGGTAAAAGGAATCGTAGCCATTAAACTTAAGCAATAGGTCGATCAGATTCACAGCCAACAACAGAAAAAAGATCCCCAATATTCGGTTACTGAGAACTTTACCCTGCTTACTGGTAAATAAAAAGAAACACAGAAAGGTCAATTGACCGATCACCACAATAAGCAGAACTAAGCCCAATTTCTCAATCATCACCTAATAATAACAAATTATCAATGCCTGCACGCACTCCCACAGCCAAACTCACACTCAATTTGTATATTGCTTGCTGGATGGATTCAAGGAATATGATAAAGTTTTTGCTCTCGACCATGATTATCAGCTCCCTGCTTGTCGCTTGCCAAAACACAACATCTACAGAATCTACAGGCCAAAGCCCTCAGCCACCAGAAATGGAAAAACAGAAAATGGTCATTTACCAGGTATTTACCCGCTTATTCGGGAATACAAAATCTAATAATAAACCTTGGGGTACCCTGGAGGAAAACGGCGTAGGCAAGTTTCATCATTTTACTGAAAAAGCACTTCAAGAAATTAAAGATCTGGGCATAACCCACATCTGGTTTACAGGGGTTCCTCACCATGCTGTAATTACGGACTATTCTGATTATGGCATTTCAGCCGACGATCCCGATGTTGTGAAGGGACGTGCCGGCTCGCCTTATGCGGTAAAGGACTATTACAACGTAAACCCTGATCTAGCTGAAGATCCAGCCCGCCGACTTCAGGAATTCCAGGAATTGATCAAGCGCACCCATGCCCAAGGGTTGAAAGTAATGATCGATATCGTACCCAACCACGTAGCCCGGGGCTATGAGGGAAAGACCAATCCCCCGGGTGTGCAGGACTTTGGCGCCCAAGATGATACCAATGTTATTTACCATCGGGATAACAACTTCTACTACAATCCCCATGAGAATTTTAAGGTGCCGAACGCACTAGATGGTTACCTCCCACTAGGTGGAGAGCCCCACCCCATGTCCGATGGATATTACCGGGAAATACCCGCTAAATGGACCGGAAACGGATCTCGCTTGTCCCAGCCCCACTTCCATGATTGGTACGAAACCGTTAAGATCAACTACGGGATCCAGCCCAACGGCACCGAGGATTTCGTCTCTCTGCCCGATGGATTCCACCAACAAGGGTATGAGAGGCATCTTGAATTCTGGAACACCCAGGAAGTTCCGGACTCCTGGAAAAAGTTCAAAGATATCACCCAGTACTGGTTGCAATTGGGTGTGGATGGATTTCGCTTCGATATGGCCGAATTGGTGCCTGTGGAGTTTTGGAGCTATCTCAATTCCCAAATTAAAAGTCAAAATGATCAAGCCCTTTTGCTAGCCGAAGTATATAACCCCAAGCTTTATCGGGATTATATACAGTTAGGGAAAATGGACTATCTCTACGATAAAGTGGAATTATATGATACTTTGAAACATATCATCCAAGGCAATGGGTCGACAGATAACATCCCTCCAATCCTAGAAGGACTTGCCGATATTGAACATCACATGCTGCATTTTCTGGAAAATCATGATGAGCAACGTATAGCCAGTCCTCAGTTTGCAGGTAATGCTCAACACGCCAAACCTGCCATGGTCTTATCTGCCACCATCAGTACCTCCCCCACCATGATCTACTTTGGTCAGGAAGTGGGTGAACCTGGTGCAGAAGATGCCGGGTTTGGCAAGCCCTCACGAACCTCAATTTTTGACTATATAGGGGTACCCCACCATCAGCGGTGGGTGAACAACTTAGAGTTTGATGGTGGTCAATTGTCTTCAGAAGAAAAAGAGCTGCGTGATTTTTACCGGAGACTCTTAAATTTCACTTTGAACAACACGGCGTTGTTGGGAGAATACCGGGAAGTACATAGTTATAACCGTGAACAAACCAAAGGCTACTCCGATCAAGTATATGCTTACTTAAGATTTAAGGGGGAGGAAAAACTACTGGTGATCTGCAACTTTAGCCCATCACAGTCACAGCAATTCGATCTGCTGCTCCCTCCTGACATTGTAGCTACTTTGAATATACAGGATGGAAAAACATTCATTACAGATCAGCTTTATGGTGAACGGAACTTGGAATTGAATGTAGTGGATAATCTTGGGAAGATCCCTGTAAGATTGCTACCATTAGAATCCTTATTGCTAATAATAAATTAACAATCGGAAAGTGTCATTACCGTCGGTGTAAATACCATTGACCACTCCCCTTCAAATTTGCATATTGAATAAGCCAATCATCAAGTCAATATGCTTATTAACTTGCACAACCTGTTGCGGATCTTTCTGGCCATCATTGTTGGAGAATTGCTGTTAGTGCTGGGCACCACTTTAGTTCAGGAAATAATGTTTCATGGAATTGGCTGGTATGAATCCGGCCCTGTGGAATTAGTGTTAGGAGGATTGGGTTCATTTTTAGCAGCAATGCTATCCGGAGTCGCAGCCTTTTCAATAGTTCGTCGGCAAACGGAAATACCTTTGGGAGTGCTGTCACTGCTGGTGATATTGGAAACTTTTTGGTTGATTCAAACCGGCAAGGCTTCCGGACCTGTGTGGTTTGATGTAATCGGTGGCACTACTTTGGTTTTGGGATTATGGGTAGGAAGGTTTCTGTTGAGATCAAAGAAGTTGAAGCTATACGGTTAAAACAATATCATTGGTGTATTAATGTGGTTACAATTGATATTTATGTCGGTGATTTGTGGTTTCGAAAGTCTCCGGATCTTCTCTCATGACCTGGTTAACAAATAGGTGTGTAATTCTAGCAGGACTGACTTTGCTGTGGATTCCAGCTATGGCACAAGTCACCATCACTTACACCGGTAATATGGGAGTATTACTGGAATCTTCAGAACATGCCGTATTGATCGATGGGCTGCATGAGTTCTACAAACCGGCCTACCTCCCTCCTTCTGAGAAACTAGTTGCAGACCTCCTGCAGGAAGGCGGGAATTATCCAGTGCCGGACCTTTCTCTGGTCACCCATTACCATGGTGATCATTACAGTTCCCAGCTACACTTGGGATTACGTAAAACCACCGTAGTCGGCAGCAGGCAGGTAACGGACCCCTTAAAACAAAAAAGCTATGCCCACACCATTACCATCCCCTATGATGATTACCGGATAAACGAGTACCAATTTGAGGGAATGCAACTACAGGCCTTCCGGATGGATCACGGCAATGAATACCTGCACAAAAATGTGCAAAACATCGGTTACCTGATATCAATAGGAGGCAAATCCATATTGCACGTAGGGGATACCGATTGGTATGAACATGTTTTTGATGCGTTGCAATTACCACTTGAAACCATTGACTTGGCCATTTTACCTTACTGGCTGCTATGGGACGATCAGGGACCCCAGTGGGTGGATCAATACATTAAACCCAAACGTCTACTGCTGACCCATATAGATCCCAACATTAGCCCTGCTGATCTTAAAGAACTCCGCCATAAGCTTCCCGGTGTGGAGATATTTACCGTTTTGGGACAGGCCATAGTGGTGGAATGACTAGACCTCGTAAAGATAGAAATAATAAGATTTCATTGGGGTGCCCCCACCCACCCATTTTTAAATTACCAACTTTGAG
>Ga0224508_10002008_pt1 | contig 17769 bp, 15 predicted proteins | sample SF_Jan12_sed_USG_4_FD_170157 | JGI IMG/M metagenome (GOLD analysis project Ga0224508, IMG submission 170157) | Sediment microbial communities from San Francisco Bay, California, United States - SF_Jan12_sed_USGS_21 | ecosystem: Environmental > Aquatic > Marine > Sediment | place: USA... | reverse complement strand
GCGATCGAGGTCGGCGTCTCGGTGAAGCTGGTGTTCAGGTAGTTTCTCGCGGGCGCGGTCACCAGGCGAAACGGCCGCTGCTCATCGGCATGATCGATCAGCGTCATGTGATCCGGCAGTTTCGGCATGACCGCATGGTCCGGACCAAAGGCCGCCCAGTCCGGCTTGAACCGAAATCGCCCGGTGGCGGTTGGAAAGCCGTTTCGGTAATGCGCGGTTTCGACATCCGGCATGGCGTCATGCCCGCCCGCCTCATCGACGGTCTCGGCATTCGGCCAGCCGGAGCGGGTGAGCAGATCGTCGATCAGCTGCCATTCGGTCATGCGAAAACCGGGATGATCGGGCGCGCCCAGCCGCTTTGCCAGCTCACAGATGACGAAATGGTTGGTCCTGGTCTCGCGGTAGGGCTCGAACAGTTTTCTGCCGATCTGAATCGAGCAATGGCCGCCGGCCTGATAGATGTCGTCATGCTCCAGGAACATGGTCGCCGGCAGAACGACATCGGCCATCTTCGCGGTCTCGGTCATGAACTGCTCATGGACGCAGACGAACAGATCTTTGCGCGCAAAGCCTGCATGCACCTTGGCAAGTTCCGGCGCCACGTCCATGGGATTGGTGTTCTGGATCAGGAGGGCGGTCACCGGCGGACCGTCGCCGAGATCTCTGACATCACCGTTCAGGATCGGTCCAATCCGCGATTGGTCGAGCACGCGGATCTCGGGGTCCACCAGGTCCAGCCCCTCGATGGTCGTCTTGTCCCAGCGATAGAGATCGCGCTGGCTGTAGAGCGCGCCACCGCTCGGATATTGCCAGGCCCCGGTCACGATCGGCAGCGCACTCGCCGCATGCATGCCGGCGGCGCCGTTCCTCGAACGGGTGAAGCCATAGCCGAAGCGGATATAGGATCGCTTGGTCCGACCGTAGAGAGCGGCAAAGTCCTCGATGGCCTCGGCGTCGAGGCCGGTGATCCCGGCGGCCCAATCGGGCGTGCGGCTCGAGAGATGCGCTTCGAGCTCCTCGACGTCATCGGCGTGGCCGGCAAGATAGTCGCGATCGGCATAGCCATCCCGAAACAGCACATGCATGACCGCACAAGCGAACGCGCCATCGGTGCCGGGGCGAAGGGCGAGATGCCGATCGGCCTGCTCGGCCGTGCCGGTGCGGTAGGGATCGACCACCACCAGCGTGGCGCCCCGCTGTTTACGTGCGCGGGCGACATGGGTCATGACATTGACCTGGGTCGATACCGGATTGCCACCCCAGATCACGATGAGATCGGACCCGCTCATCTCCTCGGCCTCGACGCCCCAGCATTTGCCGTAGCCGGCCTTCCAGCCGATCTCGGAAAGCGTGGTGCAGATCGTGGCGTGAAAGCGGGAATAGCGCATGGCGTGGCGCAGGCGCTGAATGCCGTCGCGCTGCACCAGCCCCATGGTGCCGGCGTAGAAATAAGGCCAGACCGTCTCGCTGCCGTAGCGTTTCGCGGCCTCCGAGAAAGCCTCGGCGACCCGGTCCAGCGCCTCGTCCCAGCCGATCGGCCGAAAGCGACCCTCCCCCTTCTCGCCGATGCGCAAGAGGGGCTCGCCCAGGCGATCCGGATGATGGAAACGCTCGGCGTAGCGGGCGACCTTGGCGCAGACCACGCCTGCGGTGTAGCTGTTGCGCTTCGATCCGCGCACGCGGCCGAGACGGCCATCGGCCAGGCGCTCCACCTCAAGCGCACAAGCGCTCGGACAATCATGCGGACAGACGGATGGCAGGATATCGATGGTCATGCCGGCCCCTCGCGTTGACGGCAAAGCCGTTCGTCTGCGGCCTTGCGACAGGGAAAAGGCTCGCCTGCCGGCGGGGCGGCGTCAAGGCAGATCTACGAAATTCCCGAGAATCCCGGCCTCAGCCCCGGTCGATCTCTTCGCGATCCAGATCGATGACCCTGGCCTCATGACCGATCGCCTTGATAAAGACCGGCAGATCCGCCGACTTGATCGTCGTGGTCGCCTCGTTGGTCAGGGGATGGTAGTTCAGGAGCTCATGGTCGAGCATGGCCTTGTCGAGCAGCGGTTGGACCCGGTGCTCGGGGTCATTGATCAGGGCGAACGGCGTGACCGAACCCGGCGTTATGCCCAGAACTTCCATCAGGAGCTCGGGCTTGCCGAAGGATAGCCTCGGGCTGCCGATGGTCTTGGCGAGACGGTTCATGTCGAGCCGCCGACGGTCCAGGCAAACCAAAAGCCAAAGCCCGCCCTTTTTGTCCTTCAGGAACAGGCTCTTGCAGTGACCGCCCGGCAGGTGCGCAGTGTGCGCTTGCGCCTCCTCGACGGTGAACACCGCCGGATGATCGACGGTCTCATAGGCGATCCCGAGGTCGCCGAGACGGGCGAGCAGCTGCCCTCGATCATGGATCACGGTGGGCATTCCGGCTCAGTCCTCGACGCCCAGCTCCACCGGCGCTGGCACCGGTTCGCCGGCATCCGCCCTGACCGCGCGCGCCGCGATCACCGCCGCGTCCAGATCGATCTGGCTGCAAAGGCCGAGGATGACCGGATCGCGCGGCCGGATCTCCTGGCTTTTCCAATGGGTGCGGTCGCGCACCGCATTCACCGTGTTCTTGGTGGTGCCGAGCAGTTTGCAGATCTGCTGATCGGCGAGCTCGGGGTGATTGCGCAGCAGCCAGGCGATGGCATCCGGCCGATCCTGGCGCTTGGAAAGCGGCGTGTAGCGCGGCGTCTTGCGCTTGGGCTGCTTGATGTCGGCGGCGGCCGGACGCAAGAGCTTGAGCTCAGCCTTCGGGTCCTTTTGACAACGCTCGATCTCCGAGCGCTCCAACTGCCCACCGGACACGGGGTCAAGACCGCGAATGCCGGCCCCGACCTCGCCATCGGCGATGCCCTTCACCTCGAGCGCGTGCAGGCCACAGAACTTGGCGATCTGCTCGAAGGTCAGGGTTGTGTTGTCCACCAGCCAGACGGCGGTGGCCTTGGGCATCAGGGGTCTGTCCATAATCCACTCCTAAGCGCGACCGAAAGGCGCCAATCCATTCAGACGCCAGGGCCAACAGGCCACGCACGCCGTTTTCTAAGGACTTCCGTCCGGTTTGGAAAGGGGTTTCGGGGGCTGTTGCCCCCGCCTTGCCTAACTATTGGGCACGGGGACGGTATAATTCAAGCCGAGCCGGCCGCCATCGGGATAGACGCATTGTCCCGTCATGTAGCTGGCATCGTCGCTCGCCAGGAACGCCACCACGCTCGCTATTTCCTCAGGCTCGCCGCAACGCCCGAGCGGCGTGCGTGACAGGATCTTCTGGCGCGCCGCCTCGTCGATCATGATGGTTTTCAGCATGTCGGTCATGATCGAGCCGGGCCCGACCGCATTCACCCTGATGCCCTTGTCGGCGAGCGCCAGCGCCATGACGTTGGTGAGCTGGTTCATCGCCCCCTTGCTGACCACATAGGGGATCTGGTTGGGAATCGCGAGTACCGCGTTGGCCGAGGACATGTTGACGATCACCCCCTTGCCCGCCTCGGCCATCTTGCGCGCGGCGGCCTGGCCGACGAGAAATGCGCCCTTGAGATTGACGCGCATGACGCTGTCGAAATCCGCCTCGCTGATCTCGAGGAAGTCCGCGGCCTTGATGATGCCGGCATTGTTGACCAGGACGTCCAGGCGCCCGAAGCGTTCGACGGTTGCGCGCACCAACGAGGTTGCCGAGGCGGCATCGCCGACATCGGTTCGGATGAAGGCGGCGCGGCCGCCATCGTGAACGAGTTGCTCGGCGACCTTCGGGCCGTTGTCGGCATCGATATCCGCGACCACCACGGCCGCCCCTTCCCTGGCGAACAGCTCGGCGCAGGCCCGGCCGATGCCGCCAGCGCCCCCGGTCACGATCACCGTCTGATCGGCAAATCTCATGCATCACCCCTTCTCATCGTCTGGCTTCCAGCGCCCGCTGGCCGAAATGGTCGAAAACGATCTCGGTCAGCCCATCAATATAAGCCCGCGCCTCGGGCCCGGTCGCCGGACCTTCGTAGCTGCCGTCTTTCCAGGCGTCATGAAAAAACCCTTCGCCTGGCAGGCGATCGGTCTTGCGCACCACCAAGACGGCGAGCTCCGGCTCCCGGCGCGTGCGATTGCGCTCGGACACCGCGCCGAGATCGCGGCAGAGCGCATAGACCCGGATCGGCGTCACGCGCTTGCCGAAATGGCTGAGCACCTCGCTATAGGCGAGCGTGCGACGCGCGCACGCCGCCTCGATCAACAATCGCTCCAGCTCGTCGATATCGACCATCACGGTTACTCGTTCAGCACCGGCGCGCCTGACCGAGGCCAATTGGAAGCATCGCCCGATCAATATGGCTTTTGCGATCTCACCTCAAGGCCACGTTGCTTGGCGATCTGCAAAATCCGACGGCCGAGCCTCCTATCCCAAAACAGACGACGTCGCATCCCATGAGAAGACAATGGCATTCGCGCAATCACGATGGCGGCAGATCTTTGAATAGGTTACGAATAGACGATGCCGAATAGAGATGGCATACCATAGGATCACATGAATTCAATTACGCATCCAATCATTGACTTAACTATGCTATAAACCTGTCTTTCAGTTGCCGCTCAGATCAACCTTCAAGCGTTTGTCGATGACAGGAAGCTCTGCCATGAAGCTCGTCGCGCATCCGGAGACCAGCCCCTATCAACAAGGTCTCGATCGCAACGCCGCCAACTATGCGCCCTTGTCGCCGCTCAGCTTTCTCGAGCGGGCGGCGGACGTTTTTCCTGACCGGCTGGCCGTCATTCACGGGTCCTATCGCGCCGACTATCGAACCTTGCGCGAACGCTCGCGCCGCCTGGCGTCCGCGCTGATCAGACATGGTGTCGAACCAGGCGACACCGTGGCGGCGATGTTGCCGAACACCCCGCCGATGCTGGAAGCGCACCACGGCGTGCCCATGGCCGGCGCTGTTTTGAACGCGCTCAACATGCGCCTCGAAGCGGAGACCATCGCCTATATTCTCGACCACGGCGAGGCCAAGGTCCTGTTGACCGACACCGAGTTCAGCCCCGTGATCGAGCAGGCGCTGGCGATCGCTAAGGTGCAACCTCTGGTGATCGATGTGGTCGACATGGAGGAGGGCTCTCTCGGCGACCGCCTCGGCGACATCAGCTACGAGCAGCTGCTCGAAGAGGGCGATCCCGACTTCCGGCCGCTGTTTCCCGACGATGAATGGCAGGCGATCGCCTTGAACTATACGTCCGGCACCACCGGGCGACCCAAGGGCGTGGTGGTGCATCACCGCGGCGCCTATCTGAATGCGGTCGGCGACATTCTGGTTTGGAACATGCCGATGCATCCGGCCTATCTGTGGACGTTGCCGATGTTCCACTGCAACGGCTGGTGTTTTCCCTGGGCGGTCTGTCTGCAGGCGGGCACCCATGTCTGTGTGCGCAAGGTCGATGCCGCGAGCATCTACCGGGCCTTGTCGGAGCATGGGGTGACCCATCTGTGCGGCGCGCCGGTGATCATGGGCATGATGATCAACGCCACCGAGGAAGAACGCCGGCCTTTCGCCCAGAAGGTCGAGATGATGACCGCTGCTGCCGCTCCGCCCGCGGCGGTGCTGCAGGCGATGGGCGAGCTCGGCATCCGCGTAACCCATGTCTACGGCCTGACCGAAGTCTACGGCCCGGCCACGGTCTGCGCCTGGCAGGATGCATGGGCGCATCTGCCTGCGGAAGAACAGGCGAAGAAGCTGGCGCGACAAGGCGTTTGCTATCCGGTTCTCGAAGGCCTGGAGGTGATGGACCCGGACAGCATGATCCCGGTGCCGCGCGATGGCGAAACCATCGGCGAGATCATGATGCGCGGCCATGACGTGATGAAGGGCTACCTCAAGGACGAGCAGGCGACCAACGCCGCCTTCGAGGGCGGCTGGTTTCACACCGGCGATCTCGGCGTGATGCACGCGGACGGTTATATCGAGATCAAGGACCGCGCCAAGGACATCATCATCTCTGGCGGCGAGAACATTTCTTCGATCGAGATCGAAGGCGCTCTCTACCGACATCCGGCCGTACTGGAGGCGGCGGTGGTCGCCAGGCCGGACAGCCGATGGGGCGAAACGCCTTGCGCCTTCGTTACCCTCAAGACGGGTGAGGAGGCGAGCGAGCAGACGCTGATCGACCACTGCCGCGATCTGCTCGCCCATTTCAAGGCGCCGAAAACGGTCGTCCTGACCGAGCTTCCCAAGACCTCGACCGGCAAAATCCAAAAAAACATCCTGCGCGATCGCGCCCGCACCCTTTGACATCTCCCGAGCTGTCGGCGCACGGGGCCCCTTGGGCGTCGCGTGCGCCATGCGGCGCTTGTCCGAGCAGGACAGGGCAGGCTCATCCTGCTGGCATCTCCTGAAGACCCGCGCAAACCATGTTTCATCATCGATGATTCTATACATTTTTAGTTGTAAAATAAGTTGCGTTTAGCGTGTTTTTTGTTCATAGATATACATCTAAAAATTGATAATTGGCGTCTGCCGTACCAACAGGCCGGCTTGAGTAACACAGGCGCCGGCTCGGTCGGCGGATTTCCGTCCCATGGCTCGAGTAGGAGGATGGCGACTGTGAGCGGCACGGACTACGCAAAAGCACATGACATCGGGCGCATGAAAAAGCTGGAAGGCGAGCTGCAGCGGCTGATCGCAGCGGTCGACGCGCGCATGTCGGAATCACCGGCGCCACGCCGAACGGACACCGAGTCCAGGGATGAGATGGCCTGGCTCTACGCCCTTAGGGGCTGGGACGTCTACCATGTGGCGGCGGTCGCCGGCCTTGCGGCTCTTTTGTTCACGGCGGGCTGGGCCGGATCGAGTTTGTTCTACGGCAGCCGCCTGCAAGGTCAGGTCGAGGACGAACTTCGGCCCTATGCCGCCGAGCTGGCCGACACGGTCGCGACCATCCAGACCGATCTCGCGCCGCGCATGGCGGTCGCCGACGACCTCAAGGTCGAAATCGATCAGGCAAGGCGCGATCTTCTGGCGCGCGACGAGGAGTTGGACAAGACCATCACCGAGGCGCAAAGCCAGCTCTTGGGCATTCGCGATTCGGCAATCGACGACATCGAGCGGCGCCTTTCCGACCAGACCGACGATCTCAGCCTCATGCTCGAAGCGTCGCGGCAGCGCGCGGTGGAGCTCGATCAGGGCCTTGACGACGTCGCCCAAGCGCTGGCCGCCTTCGATCGCCAGCTGCCCGTGCTCACCGATGGCCTTGGCGACGTGGCGTCGGTGTTGATGGAGAACCGTGAGCGGCTTGACGGCGTGTCCAAGGAACTGGCCAGCCTGGACGGTCAAGCGCCGCCCTTGATTGAGAATCTCGACGCGCACCGGGCGACCCTCGATAACCGCACCAAGACGCTGACCATCCTGCAGGCGCAGCTCGAGGCGCTCAAAACGCAAACCGCCAGATCAAGCCAGCAGCTCGATCAGGTGCTGTCGGAAGGGCGCAGCCGGATCGCCGATTGGGAAGGCGTGGATCGTGAAATCGCAGGTCGCAAAGAGGACATCATGCGCAATCTCGATCACTACGCCGACAACCTGAACGCTCGGGTACGCGAGTTCATCGACGCGCTCAACATCGAACCCACCTTCACCGGCGGCTAGTGGCATGGCCACCTCAGTTGGTTGACTGAGCGCCGAAGCTAACGTCCGAGGCCACCAGCAGGTGCTGTTGGCGGGCGAGAAACATCCGGATCGCGTCATTTTCGATATCCGGACCGTTGGCCATCTCGAACCCCAACGAGCTTGCCGTTGACCAGTAAGGGCGCGCTGTTGGCGTCGTGCGCGGGCGGTGTTGTCGATGCGTAGCCCGCGCTTATCGGCAACCCGTCGTCAATCGCGATCGGTTGTCCCGAGACCGGTGCTTGGACCAGCGCCAGGCCGAGTCCATGGTCGACGGCGGCGACCAGGCCAAGCGCTCGATGATCCGGGCCATCTTCGACGTCGACCAGGCCGCGCGCACCGATCACCTCGCTCGACGTCAGGATGAAGTGAGGTGCGACGAAGACGCCGTCTGCCGGCCCGGCCTCGCCGATCACCTTGATGATGCCACCAGACGCGCGGTCGACGCTCGACACGCCGTCAACGCTCGACGCGCGGGCGGCGGCAACACGCCCGGCATCGAGCAACCGGGGTCGCGGCAGGGCGGCGGCGTCCATGGATACATCGCCGGCTATCGGCCCGAAGTCGGCGACCGACCCGGGGGCGGCTTGCATCGGTCCTGTTCCCGCCAGAGCCAGACGATCGATGGGAATGGCTGCAGGTCGATCGAGCAGGCTCTGGACCATGTCGACCAAAGAGGGCGTGGGCGATGCGGCCAGCCATTGGCGAAGACCGTCGTCGGTCAGACTGTCCTGACGATGGCTCGCATAGTCCCGGTCGCGCGGATCGAGCCCTTCCAGCACGGTGAAAGTCCGCACTTCCCGTCGCTTGAGCTTGACCTGCCAGCTCTTTTCGAGGGATCGGTCGGTCAGGGTAATCGGCACTGTCGCCGCGCGGACCGCTCTCACCAGCGCGCGCTCGAAGTGATAGTGCTGATAGCGCGGTTTCTCGATCGAGCGCGGTGTCTGCAACAGCTCGTCCATCGCTTCCTCGAGTTCGTCGCCCCGACCCCATTGCCCGAGCCCGGTAAGCGCGCCGCCGACCAGCGTGCCCACCAGATCCATCAATGGATCGCCGAGCTTGACCTTCGACGACTTGCCTGGCTTGGTCGCCTTTTCCGCCTGGCGAAGCCTTGCCTTGGCGACGTCATAGGCGGGGTTCTTCTCCGTACGCGCGCCGCTTTGATAGCTGGAGCGCACCTGTTCCCAGCGAAGGACGCGGTGATCGCTGGTGAGATCATGCGCACGACCGACCCGGACGACGCAGGGCCGGCTGACCGCGGACGAACCTGCAGCACGCCACGCCTCGTGCATGTCCAACGGGTCATCGGTCATCAGGCGAAAGGGGCTGTCTTCCAGACCCATGATCCGGCCGTCATTCAAGCCCAGACGAAACAGCGCGAGCTTGCCCCGACAGTCCGATGCCGCCGCCCAATCCACCGCTGCAGGCAATGCCTCGTGAGCAATGGTCCGAACGGCAGGAGACGGTTCGGACGACGCGGCCGGCGCCGCCGGCTGGGTTAACTTGGCTTCGCCCGTCGGAGACAAGGGCTGACATGCCGAGAGACAGATCGGCAGCAGCAGCAGCAGCCAGCTGGTCCAGCGGCAAGAGCAGATCATGGTTCGCCAATCCCCATAAACGCGAATATAAATTAAGATTATCAACTAATAGTTAATTCACGCAAGAGTCTTTCGCGACGATGGGAAGGTTGCGGTCCCCAGGATCGACCATGCGGCATCGGCGCCGCTGGTCAATCGACCGGCAGTTGGCTAGAAAGCGCAAAGAGCTCATGGCGCGAGGATGGAGAGATGGCGAAAATCAAGGTCGCGAAACCGATCGTGGAACTGGACGGCGATGAGATGACCCGGATCATCTGGCAGATGATCAAGGACCGCCTGATTTTTCCCTATCTCGACCTTGAGACCATTTATTTCGATCTCGGCATCGAAAAGCGCGACGAAACCGACGACCAGATCACCATCGATGCGGCCGAGGCGATCAAAGCCAACAATGTCGGCGTCAAATGCGCGACCATCACGCCTGATGAGGCGCGGGTCGAGGAGTTCGGTCTGAAGAAGATGTGGCGCTCGCCCAACGGCACCATCAGGAACATCCTGGGCGGCACGGTGTTCAGAGAGCCGATCATCTGCCAGAACGTGCCCCGTTTGGTGCCGGGCTGGACCCAGCCGATCGTCATCGGCCGTCATGCCTTCGGCGACCAGTACCGCGCAACCGACCTCAAGGTGCCCGGCCCCGGCACGCTGACCATGACCTTCACGCCCGATGACGGCTCCGCCCCGCAGGAGCTCGAAGTCTACAAATTCCCGTCATCGGGCGTCGCGCTCAGCATGTACAACCGCGACGACTCGATCCGCGACTTTGCGCGTGCGTCGTTGAACTATGGGCTGATGCGCGGCTACTCGGTCTATCTCTCGACCAAGAACACCATCCTCAAGACCTATGACGGCCGCTTCAAGGATCTGTTCCAGGAGATGTTCGACGACGAATTCAAGGACAAATTCGCCGAGAAGGGCATCACCTACGAGCATCGTCTGATCGACGACATGGTGGCCGCCGCGATGAAGTGGAGCGGCGGCTTCGTCTGGGCCTGCAAGAACTATGACGGCGACGTGCAAAGCGATACGGTCGCCCAGGGCTTCGGTTCCCTGGGACTCATGACCTCGGTGCTGATGACCCCGGACGGCAAGACGGTCGAGGCGGAAGCCGCCCACGGCACGGTCACCCGCCATTATCGCCAGCATCAGCAGGGCCAGGAGACCTCCACCAACTCGATCGCCTCGATCTTCGCCTGGACCCGTGGCCTCACCTACCGCGCCAAGATCGACAACACACCCGAGGTCGGGGACTTCGCCAAAAAGATCGAAGACACCTGCGTCGCCACGGTCGAAGGCGGCCAGATGACCAAGGACCTCGCCCTCCTGATCGGCCCGGAGCAGACCTGGCTGACCACCGAAGGCTTCCTGGAGGCGGTCGCCGAAAACCTCGGAAAAGAGATGGCCTAGTGGTGCGACCACATCGCTTGGTTCACTCGGAGTCCTGCAATTGGGCCTGGAATCAACGCGTTGCACTCCCAGTCAGGTAAATCTTCTGATGTGGTCATGCCACTAGTGGTGCGCCCACATCGGAGGATTCACTTCCCGATCAGGGTAACGCTCTGAATTCAAAGCCAATTGCAATATAATTCGGTTGATCTGGCCACGCCGCTATTCCCAGCCATAGCCAAGCCTGTCCAGAGCGTCGGCGAACAGCCGATTGAAGTGATCGACATGGCGAGGCGTGAAGACCTCCCGCCATTGGCTGGCGGCGCCGCTGCGCATGTGACTGCCTTGCCTGACCTCGCCGATCGGCCGTTTTGCCACCCGCTGGAAGGTTTGACTGAGCGCCGTCTCCATCGCGGTTCGATGGGCCTCGCCGGAGAATTGATAGTGGGCGAACAGCCGATCGAACACCGCTTCCTCATCGGCAATCAGCTCCTCATAAACGATTTCCAGCACGCGCTCGTCCCGGTAATCCCAGGCAAGCATCAGATTGATGTTATGGCGCGACGATCTCTCCATTTCGAACAGGAGCCCGTCCTCCGGATCCAGAGAGCGTAGCTGCTGCTGATAGGAGGCCCCATTGAGATTGTCGCGCGCGGCGTGCAGCCAGGCTTCGTCCGCCCAGAGATGGTAGTGATAGGCGGAGATGATGAGATCACGCGGATCACGCCTGATATGCGAGCCGCGAAACGGCGGCAAGACATCCTTGTCGAGTTGGCTGTGATCTTGAAAAAACAGGTCGGCGGTGTTCGGCAGATCGGCCTGGGCGCTGCGGTGATAGACGAGCTGCAGACGGTCGCGGAGGCGCCGAAAAATACGGTCGAACCAGACCGTGCCGCAGCGATGATGGCCGCAATGCACGATCAGGCTACCAGGGCCTTGGCTGGTGGACAGGTCTGACATCGGTCTCGATTGAAGCTCGTTGTGACGTTCCTCCTGCGCGGGTTGCAATCTATCGCCGCCCGCCACCGATCACAAGCGGCGCTCCCAAAGACGCGGTTTTCGCTACAGAATAAACTTGGAGAGGTCCGCCCCCTCAACCAGCTGGCCAACCTTTTCGCGCACGTAATCGGGATCGATGGTCAGCGTATCGCCCTCGCGATCCGTGGCCTCGAAGCTGATGTCTTCGACCAAACGCTCCATCACCGTGTGCAGACGCCGAGCCCCGATATTCTCGACCCTTTCGTTGATCTCGCCGGCGAGACGCGCGATCTCGGCAATGCCGTCTTCGGTAAACTCGATGCTCACCCCTTCGGTCGCGAGAAGGGCCGTATATTGCTTGATCAGGCTGGCCTCGGGCTCCACCAGAATTCTCGCGAGATCCTCTTGGGTCAGCGGGTTGAGCTCGACTCGGATCGGCAGGCGGCCCTGAAGTTCGGGGAGGAGGTCGGCGGGCTTGCTCTGGTGAAACGCGCCTGATGCGATGAACAGGATGTGCTCGGTTCTAATGGCACCATGCTTGGTGGTAACCGACGTGCCCTCGATCAGCGGCAGGAGATCGCGCTGCACGCCCTCGCGCGAGACGTCGGCGCCTCCACGGTCCTCTCGGGCGCTGATCTTGTCGATCTCGTCGAGAAAGACGATGCCGTCCTGCTCGACCGCTTCGATCGCTTCGCGCTTCACCTGTTCCTGATCGAGCAGCTTGTCCTGCTCTTCCTCGATCAAGATTTCGTAGCTATCCGCGACCGTCATCCGCTTCTTCTTGGCCTGTTGACCGAAGGCCTTGCCGAACACGTCGCTGAGGTTGAGCATGCCCATCTGCGCGCCGGGCATGCCTGGAATGTCGAAGGTCGGCATCGACCCACCACCGCGCTCCATCACCTCGATCTCGACCTCGCGGTCGGCGAGCGACCCCTCGCGCAGGAGGCGTCGAAATTTTTCGCGTGTGTCCGGCCCTGCGCTGCCACCGACCAGAGCATCGAGGACCCGGTCTTCGGCATTGCGCTCTGCCTGGGCTACGACTTCCTTGGCGAGGCGCTCGCGGGTCATGAGCAGCGCCACTTCGACCAGGTCGCGAATGATCGATTCGACATCCCGACCGACATAGCCGACCTCGGTGAATTTGGTTGCCTCGACCTTGATGAACGGCGCGTGGGCGAGCTTGGCCAGCCGCCGCGCGATCTCGGTCTTGCCGCAGCCGGTCGGGCCGATGGTGAGAATGTTCTTGGGCTGCACCTCTTCTCTCAACGTCTCGTCCAGCTGCTGACGGCGCCAGCGATTTCTAAGCGCTATCGCAACGGCGCGTTTCGCGTCCTTTTGCCCGATGATGTAGCGATCGAGCTCGGAGACGATTTCGCGTGGGGTCAGTGCAGTCATGGCTTGGGCTCGGGCTCTTGGCGCCTAGAATTTGGCGCGCTCAGGATTAGGAAAGGTCGATGACCTCGAGAGTGAGATGCGTATTGGTGTAGACGCAGATTTCGGCGGCAATCGCCATGGAGCGACGTGCGACTTCCTCGGCCGACAGCTCGTCGACGGTGCTGAGCGCACGCGCCGCCGCCAAAGCATAAGCCCCGCCGGAACCGATGCCGATCAAGCCGTCATCGGGCTCCAGGACATCGCCATTGCCGGTCAAGAGCAAGGAGACTTCGGCATTGGCGACCGCCATCATCGCTTCCAGCCGGCGAAGATAGCGATCGGTGCGCCAATCCTTGGCGAGTTCCACCGCCGCGCGCGTCAGCTGTCCCGGATGCCGCTCGAGCTTGGTCTCGAGGCGCTCCAGCAAGGTGAAGGCATCGGCGGTGCTGCCGGCGAAACCTGCGATGATGTCGCCCTTGCCGACCCTGCGCACCTTGGTGGCGCTCGGCTTTAGCACCGTGTTCTGCAGGCTCACCTGGCCGTCGCCGGCAACCACCACCTGATTGCCCCGACGCACCGACAAAATCGTCGTGCCGTGCCAGCTTTCCGTCATCACTCCTCGCGATCAAGCCCCAAGGGGCGGCAGCCGTTTGATGAAAACCCGGACCCTTGATGGGCCGAGCGCTGCATGTGGTCAAGGCTGTCGGCAAGGTCAAGATCCGACCGGCTTCAGATCCGTCTTGGTCACGATATCGGCGGTCAGCCTGTCCGGCAGGTTCTGCAAGAGATCGAACAGCTCGGCATTGGAGATGTGCCTGATCAGATTCCCCTTCTTGCGCACATCAGGGATTTCCATGCGGATCGGCCGCTGATCGACGTCGCTGCGCGCCACATAGATGAACTGGAGAACACTATCGTCATCGTCGACCAGGCCAAGAAAATCGCCATTCTCTTCCAGGACATCACCAGCAAGTGCAGCGATGCCGTCGACCCCCATCGGCGCAGGCGCATGGGATGCGATCTGGTCACCGGTGCGGTTGCGATAGTAGAAGACGTGGAAATCCGGCATCGCGGCTTCTCCTCCCCGGTCATTCAGCCATGATGCGTCGAATCGACCAGTTCCTGCGCCCTCATGGCGCCAAAGGACAGTCCGATCAGACGGCCGAAGATCGGAATAGACAAAGCCGTCCTAACCAATGATGAACCGACCGTTCATCCATCGGTCAGCTTTTCCCGGTTTGCTCCTGTTCAATGCTCGGCGAGATGACGGACGCTCTCTGCCAATGACTCACGCTTTATAAAGCGGCACGCACTGGCCCAGGCAAAGATGGCCGCCATCCCAGGGTTCGCGTGAAAACACCTCATGCAGCATCGGCGCAAAGTGAGCGAGCGTCAGCGTATCATAGTCCGGATCGAACGACGCCTGATCCCAGCGTTCGCAAAAGTCGACCGCCGCTTGATAGAAGGGATGATCGCGATAGCGATCGCGAATACTCGGATCGCCGCCCTGAAAATGGGCGTAGTAGACCATTTGGAAAATGCCGTGATGCTGGCAAACCCAGGAGCACTCTTCGCGCACATAGGGCTTGATCACCGCGGCTGCGATGCTGTCGTGATTGAAGGGGGCAAGCTCATCGCCGATATCGTGGAGCAGCGCGGTTACGATCCAGTCGATATCGGCGCCGTCACGCTCGGCCCGGGTCGCGGTCTGCAGCGAATGGTCGAGACGACAGATCTGATAGCCGGCATTCGAGTGCTCCAAACGCTTCAGGTGCAGCAGGATTCGATCGGCCGTGCCGGCCGCGTAGGCGGCCTCCATCGCCTCCAGTAACTCGTAGTCGTCGGCCGTGCCGTCCTTCATCTGGGTGAAGCTGACTGTGGGATGGTGTCCCGCATAGGCCATGGCGGTTGCTCCGGTTTCTTTGCTTAACCTTTTCTCAAGCAAAGCGGGATCATTTGTCAAATCTCCGGAACTCGGTCATATCCAGCCGGGGCGCCCGGCGCTTGTTGCGCGCCCGACCGGACGGCTTGCCAATGACACCAATCAACACCCGAAAGGAGATCAAGGACAATAAAAATATCCTTATAAGTTAAATTCTTAGATCACCATCTAACACTTGCGGCCAACACGCCGATTTTGCTAGAAATTCCTCATGCTGAAATTACTTCACTTTCCACTCTGCCCCTATTCTCGCAAGGTGCGCTTGGCCCTGGCGGAAAAAGAGCTCGACGTCACGGCCGAGGCGATCGAGCCCTGGCTCTACAGCGAAGATCTGAAAACCGGCAACCCCGCTGGCGAAGTGCCCGTTCTCGAGGACGGCGCGCGCATCATCGTCGACAGCGGCGTGATCGTCGAATATCTCGAAGAAACCCAGCGCGGCCACCCGCTGCTCGGCAACGACGCAGGCGAGCGCGCCGAGATCCGCCGCCTGATCGCCTGGTTCGACAAGAAATTCGTCGCTGACGTCACCGATCTGATCTGGCGCGAAAAGCTGATCAAGCGCCTGCGCGATCGAACCACCCCCGACAGCGCCGCCGTGCGCCGCGGCCTCGCCAACATCCACGCGCATCTCGACTATATCGGCCATCTGTTCGATCAGAACCACTGGCTCGGCGGCAACCAGCTGACCCTCGCCGACCTCACCGCCGCGGCCCAGCTCTCGGTCCTCGACTATATGGGCGACGTCCCCTGGGACAAGCATCCGGCCGCCAAGCTCTGGTACGCCAAGATCAAGTCCCGCCCGAGCTTCCGCCCGCTGCTCGCCGACCGCCTCCCCTCGATCCGCCCCGTCGCCCATTACGATGACCTCGACTTCTAAGGCGGCGGGTCGGCGACCCGTGGCTTTACATGCCTCGATCGGCCACAAGGTCTCAGGGAATGGGCGCAATTCAGCGTCCTTGGACTGGCGATCTTTGATTCGTGAGCGCGCCAAGGGACTGGGCTTCGATGTCGTCGGGTTCGCGAAACCGGAACTGCCGGATCGGGTCGAGGCGGGCTATCGCGCCTATGTCGATGACGGCCGCCATGGCGATATGGACTGGCTCGCTTCGACGTTCGATCGGCGGAAGGCTCCGAGAGCGCTTTGGTCCGACGTCAAAAGCGTTATCGTCCTCGGCATGAACTATGGCCCCGTGGACGACCCACTTGCGGTCCTAAGTCGCCCGGATGCCGGCGGCATCTCGGTTTATGCAAGGCATCGGGACTATCACGATGTCGTCAAAGGCAAGCTGAAGCAGCTCGGCCAATGGCTGGTTCACAAGAGTGGCGGCGAGATCAAGGTGTTCGTCGACACCGCCCCCGTCCTGGAAAAGCCGATCGCCGAGCAGGCGGGGGTCGGCTGGCAGGGCAAGCATACGAACGTCGTATCGCGTGACTTCGGTTCCTGGCTTTTCTTGGGCGAGATTTTTTCGACCTTGGACATCGAACCGGACCGGCCAGGCCTCGATCGGTGTGGCTCTTGCCGCGCTTGCCTCGACGTTTGCCCGACATCAGCCTTCCCCGCCCCCTACCAGCTCGATGCGCGGCGCTGCATCTCCTATCTCACCATCGAGTACAAGGGACACATTCCCGAAGAATTCCGAAAGCCCATGGGCAACCGCATCTATGGCTGCGACGACTGCCTCGCCGTCTGCCCCTGGAACAAGTTCGCCACGCAGGCGCGTGAGGCGAAACTCAAAGCCAGAGATGACCTGAACGCCCCCCCGCTCGCCGAACTCGCCACGCTGGACGACGACGCCTTCCGCAAACGCTTCAGCGGCTCGCCGATCAAGCGCATCGGTCGCGATCGCTTCATCAGAAACGTCCTCATCGCCATCGGGGCCGGGGGCGAGGCGCCCCAACCTGAACTTGCCAGGGTCACGGAAAATCTCCTGAACGATCAATCACCGCTGGTGCGCGCCATGGCGGTCTGGGCGCTTGGGCAGCAGCTGGAGCCGGAGGCGTTCGAGGAACGGACAAAGAATGCGCGGGGGCAAGAGACCGACGCTGATGTCCTCAGCGAGTATCGGCAGGTCATGCTATGACTCATGCCATGACCCCGCGTCTTTTCTGCTTCGGGCTTGGCTATTCGGCGTTGGCGCTGGCGCGCGATCTCATGGCGGAGGGCTGGAGCGTCGCCGGCACGACGCGCAACGAAGAGAAGCGCGCCGCCTTCGCAGCCGAGGGTATCGACGCTTATCTCTTCAGTCGCGAGCAACCGCTCGACAATACGGCCGCGGCGCTGGCCGACGCGACCCATCTCCTCACCTCGATCGCGCCTGACGAAGAGGGCGACCCCGTCCTCGGCTGTCACCTAAAGGATCTGTTAGCAGGTCATGCCATGACCTGGGTGGGGTATCTCGGGACGACGGGGGTTTATGGCGATCGGCAAGGCGGCTGGGTCGACGAGGCCGATCCCCCCGCCCCCACCCTGCCGCGCACCAAGCGCCGGGTCGCCGCCGAAGGGCACTGGCTGGCGTCAGGTTTTCCGGTCCACATCTTTCGGCTCGCCGGTATCTATGGGCCGGGCCGCGGGAGAAATGCTCTCGAGAGCATCAGGTCCGGCAAGGCCCGCCGGGTCATCAAGCCCGGCCAGATGTTCGGGCGCATCCATGTCGACGACATCGTGCAGGTACTGAAAGCGTCGATGAAGCGACCGAACCCAGGCGCCATCTACAATGTCGCCGACGACGAGCCCGCCCCGCCCCAGGACGTGATCGCCTACGCCGCCGAGCTGCTCGGCGTCGAGCCGCCGCCGGACATGCCGTTCGAGGAGGCGGATCTTTCC